>ERZ1292633.4706-Hain-H41-02um-R1-4706-length-12567-cov-6_pt1 | contig 12567 bp, 8 predicted proteins | sample MGYA00564406_ERZ1292633 | MGnify/ENA primary metagenome ERZ1292633 (study PRJEB36523, sample SAMEA6512639) | groundwater metagenome | collected 2019-01-08 | study: AquaDiva: Metagenomics assemblies of 32 groundwater samples
CTTGCCTTAATGGCATCAAATGGATTGATGAGATCTTTATAGAATTTATCGCCAACTTTCGCACTTGTTGTGAGCGACAAATGGTCAAATTTAAATGTCATTGAGCTAAAATTAGCACTTCCAGAAATGGTTTCAGGCCGTATATATGTCACCTCAGTTCCCTTCTTTATCGCAACAAATGTTACTCCTTCCTTAAACCCAACTCCACTTAGCGTAATATTTGTGTTTGCTGGACCTGAAATTGGGTTAATAGATGAAATACTTGGAAAATATGTTTCATATGTTGGACCAAAAGATGTGCTTACATTTACCGGGCATTGCGTCGTTACAGACTGACCACCGGATGCAACTGTCACCGATGCGGATTTGCTTCCTGAAGATGAATAGTATGTCGAAATTGATCTGTTATTTCCCTTTAATCCATCAACTCCTGTCCATGAATAGGTATACGAACCAGTACCACCAGTAGCCGTAGCAGTTCTTGTAACGAGCTGATGCTTGCCAACCGATGTAGAAGGATTGTATGTGCACGATGCTGATAGGTTGTTGGTATTATTGACTGTAACTTTCTTTTCGATATTTGTACTTCCAGTTGCACCGCTACACGACAATGTAAATATGGTTGTTTGGGTCGGCTTGACATAGAGTGTACCTGACGATGGCAATATCTTGTTCCATTCTGGAACAGCAGTGGTCGAATTCCCCGTACAAGAAGTTGCGTTGTATGCAGTCCATGAGATCGTTGTTCCATTACCGGTACTGATGGTTGCCGGCGTAACATTGAATGTTACTGTTGGCTTCGAGGTTGTGTCACTCAAAATCGTAACTGCAGAAGTCTTACTACCACCCACGCCATTGCAAGTAAGAGTAAGTGTCGTGTTTCCTACTGGGAAGAATGTCATCGATCCATTTAGCCCAGGATTTGACCATACCGAAGGAACTGTATTATTGGCAGTTCCAATACATTTATCTGCTCCGCCAGAACCCCACTTTACAATCGTTGATTGGCCGGATTTGACGGTTACTGGATTTGCGGCGATGACTACTACAGGAATTTTGGAAGCCAAGACGCTAAACGAAAGCTCATTCGACCATGGGCTGTTGAAAGCTCCTACCTTCATACCATACTCACCGACAGGGGTGGTAGTCGGCACAATGAATTCAAGCGGATATCCTGCCTTATTTGATATTTCAAGAATCTCAATAATCTGCCCCGTAGATATATTTCTGAGCTGAACAGCATTGTCAATCGCCGAAAATCCTGATCCATTGACTTTCACTGTAAATCCAGGGCTGGTGCTGTATACACCAGCGCCGAATGCAGTAGGGATGCTTATTGAACTCTTGAACAGAGATCGTATGCTATCAATCACATTTGCAAAAGATGATTCCCGAAAAAGAAATGATGTCTTTGGTGGGCCAATGGTAGGAGCTGGAGCGGCTGGTGGAATGCCGTCTTTGACGACTTTTCCCTCTTGAGCTGCTTTCAAACATTCAGGCCAATATTTTTGGGCGCTCCCCTGTGATATTGATTCACCTTTAATTCCTGCAATCATATACCCACAACCCACTACATTAAAACGATTATCTGGACCCGGGTCTTCACCATACAAACTATATGGTACATCGTAGTATCTATTCATAATACTTTTGCTACTTGGTCTAAAATAATCTGACGCATTTTTCAATTCTTTCGTCTTAAGGAAACTACAACCTCGAGCAGTAACGGAACCGTAAACCTTATTATCTAAACCTCTGTAATCCCAGCTTGGAACCAGACTGCATGTTGTTGCTACATTTCCAAGATCGCCAACATTAACATTAACATTGCCTGTTGTAGCAACTATATACTCATCGTTAAGTCCTCCGATAGCATGACCAATTTCATGTACAACCTTATATTCCAGGCCGCTTCCACTTGAGGTATTGATAAAAACTACTTTACCGAACTGGATAGTATATCCTCCAATATTAGCAGATCCAAGTGAACTATATAAAACAATTTGTTTGTCTTTTTCTGAAACCTGGCAACTAGACTGAATATGTGAATTTGGTAGATGATCAAAATTTATCCCAGTCATTGGTAATTCCTGTTTCCTTAGATCAATATAAAATGAAAAATCGTTCTGATAAATACTGAGTGGATACGTGGATCTGAATCCACTATCAATCACCGAACTAACAGCATCCTTAAAATCTGATACATTTGAATAATGTGAATTCTCTCGCATAAACACCACCTTGATTGGCTGCTTCCCTCCATGCGTCTTAGCATATTCGACTGGATCAGGACCTGCGATGCGCACACAGTTGGTGGCGGGTATATCTCTAGTGACACCAGCACCTTGGACTCGTATTTTCCCAGTCTTAGCAATCTGCTCGATTGCTTCATCTTCCTGTTGTACGCTGAGCCCCCATGGAGATTTCAAGCTGACACCTACTCCTGTCGTATCAATCGACGGATTTGCTGCTACAAATTCATCGACTTGATTGCAGAGACTCGATGTATTTGGTCCTCTACCCAAGTGTCCATCCCAAGGAGTTCCAGGCTCTGCGCATGGTAAAATAAATAAATTTGCATTGTAGAACAGTTGATCGGCGAGTGCGCTAATTGGATAGTGTTTGCCTGTTGAGAATGTAACTTTGTTGTCCAAATTCTTGGATTGGACAATCCCACCTGGAAGAACAAAGGATAGTGGGGTTGTTGTCGGCGTTCCAGAACAATGGTATGAATTTGGCAATTCATAGGTCACTATTGCTGGTTCCATGCCTTGCCACCCACCTAAATAATTAGCATCCCAAGTGAGCTTTGTTACACCAGCTCCAGTATTGTGTTCATTGTAATAACCCGACTCTATCATTGAGAATGGTCTTTGTACTGTGAAAGGACTATTTTCATACTGACCCTGAGGTGTACTAACAGTGTTATCCCAAAGACCGTAGGAAGAAATCATGTCACATGGCGCAGCTGATGCTCCCTGAGGAAAAAATAGAACGGACACAAAAAGTAATGAGAGAAAAACTACTTGAACAGAAATCTTGTTTGTAAATTTCATTGTTAATATTCTATCACGACCCCAATTTTGAAATATTCGCTGTGTGTATAAGTGTTAAATTCGACCTAAACTGGATTTTTCATATTATTTAAAATACTCCGGCGTGTTGATATTCATCCAATCCAGCACTTCCCTCATAGCCGCTCCGGCTCCTATGAGATTGTGGACTGAACCCTTTTCCATAAGGACAGCGAAAGCATACCTAGGAGCTTTATAGGGGAAATAACCAGTCATCCATGAGTTCACCTTGTCCTTGGAAGCTCCAAGTTCTGCAGTACCTGACTTGCTGGCAATCTCAACATAGGGCACATTGAGGGATGTTCCGGTTCCCTGCTGAACTCCAAGCCTCATTCCTTCCTTTATTACCGTAAAGTAATCAGCTGGAATATCAATTTGACGGACAATAGGACCAAGCTCGCCCTTAATGATGCTTGGGTTCCTAAGCAATCCGTCATTAACTATCGAGGCAAGCGCACGTACGATCTGTATCGGCGATGTCTGGAATCCGTACTGACCTATCGAAGTATGGTACGTATTTCCGAGATTCCACGCTTCGCCGTCAAAATGTTCTTTCTTCCATTCGGGATTTGGAACCGTACCGGCTGCCCCGGTAAAGAATGAGTCGCTAATTTTCTCGCCGAAACCGAACTGCTTCATATACTTCTCGATTCGAGCAATGCCGAGGCCTTTTTGATCCTTGTACCCTCCTCCGATTTCATAGAAATAGACATCCGAAGAAACAGCAATGGCATGTCTCATATCCACATAGCCGTGAGCCTTCCAATCTTTGAAAATGGTCTGCAAATCAGGGTAGTATTGGTTTTGGACGGCAATTGATCCGGTACTTAGTATCTCCTGCGATGCATTTATGACTTTTTCATTGAGAGCTGCAAGCGCCATATACGGCTTGATGATAGAACCGGGGGTGTAAAGTCCATCGACAGCCCTATCAAGAAAAGGCTTGTCGGGACTCGTTAGGTAGGATTTCACTTTGGCAGTATCGGTCTTCGACGACATGGTTTCGGAATCGTATTCAGGATAGCTCGTCATGGCTATGATTTCGCCGTTCGTCACATCCATCATGACGCCGGCACCCCCTGAAAATCCCACCTTGCCTGCAATATCCCTGATTGCACGATACATTTCCGACTGAATTCGAGAATCGATCGAAAGACTCAGGTTAGATCCTTCTTTCGGCGGCTGCATCGTATTTTGTGATTGGACTTTGCCACGAGCATCGACTTCCACGAGCTTTATGCCATTCGCACCCTGAAGATTCGAATTGAAGTGCTTCTCTGCGCCATCGGCGCCCTCAAAGTCTTCACGATAGTAGAATCCGGCGCTGTCCTTCGAAGGATACTGTACATACCCGACAACATGGGCCAAGCCAGGGTCCCCCTTGTATTTCCTAAGCGCTATGTCAGGATCGTCGCTTGGCGCATTCCATGCCAGTTCAACCCCGTTCCTATCATAGATAACGCCGCGCGCAGCGAATATGGGCGTATGTCTCAAGCGATTGTTTTCACTGCGATCCCGATAGATGTCTCCATCCTTGATCTGAAGCGCCCAGACTTTTGATCCGAACGTTATGAGAACGAGAACGAAAAAAGCCACAATCACCGACAGAGTGGTTCTAGATATCGGGCGTTCTAGCCTTCCTTCGAATTGCTGCGTATCGAACTGGGGAAGGTTGTGCGAATCTATGAAAATTTCATCAGGAGCTATTTCCCTGTGCGATTTTTTCCTTATTTTAATTCCTATCTTCATAAATCGTAAGTCTTTTCCTCAGGAAAAAGGATATCAGAAATAGCACGATACTCGCAATGGTAAAAATATACCTGATATTCCAAAATTCCGGCAAGGGCATTCCGTAGAGCGCATCGTACATCACTCCCCACAGGATGATTTCGTAATATGCAGGAAAATAGAAAAGCAGAACGATAGCAGCGCACCACGCCATCCACCAGTAGCCCCACATGATGAAGCAGAACATCAGGATTCCGGCTCCGAGGCGAATGAATATTTTTTTTACGGCGTTTTTTTTCATATTAAATATCGATCTCTACCCACTTCTGTTCGTATATGTTTATCGGCTGGGAAAAAAGTATGGTAGAAAAGGCGCGTGCAGGATCGGCGATGACCTTTTTCACAATGCCGAAGACTGTGGTTGTGAGATGTGGGATCGTGACAGTATCGCCTTCCTGGATTTTGACATCGCGGGGAAGCACGGCTTCGAATGATCCTCCTCCTCTTCCTGTAGCGGTAGCCTGTATGTTGTCACTGCCGATGTACACTTCGTACTTTTCTCCGTATGAAGAATAGAGCTTGACTTTCGATATCATCGAGGCTGCATCGATGATTTCCCCGATAATGACCCCTCCCATGACATATACCTTTGCGCCGTTCTTGATGCCCGCGTCCAAGCCGGCGTCGATTATGAACGTATCATAAGCTGAGAATGGCGGCTTCTTGAGAATATATGCGACAACAGAGCTTGAAGACACTCTCGCATCAAAAAGCTTTTTCAAATCGGCATTCTCTTTCTGCAGTTCAATGATTGTGGCATTCTGCAGTTCAGGAGAAATAAAGGCCGCACTATCAGTGATGCCCTTCTCGATGCTCCAGAATGGGCGCGCAATCCAAGCGAAGAAGGAGGAAAGGAGTGTCGGCACGAACATGTTCAAGACAACGAGGACAAGTATGATCGTGCTTACGATCTTTATGGGCACGCCTATCCTTTTCGGCTTGACATTACTTTTGTGCTCGTAGCTCATCTTCGTTTTGTATTAATACATCGTTATATTTTTCCAGATTCTCAAGTATGATTCCTGTCCCTCGGGCGATAGCTGTCAAAGGATCTTCGGCGATATAGACTGGGAGCTTAAGTGAAGATGTCAGAAGCCCAGCAAGACCCTTGATTAGCGCCCCGCCGCCGACAAGATGTATGCCGCGATTCATGACATCAGAAAGGATTTCTGGCGGCGTGGTCTCAAGGACTTCCTTCGCCGACTCGATGAGCATATCTACGGAAGAGGACATCGCTTCACGGATATCGGAATCAGTGATGACTACTTCGCGAGGAAGGCCGGTGATGAGATCCCGACCCCGAATGGTCGTCTCAAGAGATTCGCCTGGCACGACCGCTCCCACAGCAATCTTTATATATTCGGCGGTCTTCTCGCCGATGAGAATCTTGAATTCATTGCGGATGTACGACATGATATCGCTGTTGAGCTTGTCTCCGGCAACTTTGAGATTCTTCGAACGGACTATTCCCCCGAGGGATATGACGGCAATATCCGTCGTTCCTCCTCCGATATCAATGATCATGCTTCCGACCGGCTCATGGATAGGCAAGCGAATTCCGATCGCCCCAGCCATCGGCTCTTCGACGATGAAGACTTCGCGAGCGCCTGCATTTTTCGTAGCATCACGCACTGCACGAATCTCCACGTTTGTCACACCTGAAGGAACCCCGACAACGACACGCGGTCCTAGAATTTTCTTGGAATATTGCTCCGCTTTCTTTACAAGGTATGAAATTAGCTCTTCGGTGACTTCGAAATCCGAGATGACTCCGTCGACGCGGGGCCGAACAGCGATAATATGCGGCGGGGTTCGGCCAAGCATGTCCTTTGCAACAGTTCCCACAGCAACCACGCGACCAGTTTTTTGGTTTACTGCTACAACAGAAGGCTCGTTCACGACAATTCCGTGTCCGCGCAGATAAACAAGCGTATTGGCTGTTCCGAGATCTATACCAATATCATTCGACAAATATGCATAAATTTTTTTCTTAAATTCGTTCATGTTTCTTCATTTCAACCGTGCCGGTCATTCTATCTTTAGCTTCAACAGAATCTGATTCCAAGGTCTTTTCGCTTATGACGATGCGCGTAGGAATTCCGATAAGATCGCTGTCTGCGAATTTTTCTCCTGGACGCGCGTCACGGTCATCATAAAGGACTTCAATGCCCTTTTTGGTCAAACGCTCATAAAGCTTGTCAGCCTCTGCCTTTACTTTTCCATTCTTATCCTCAATTGAAATGAGATGAATTGCAAAAGGAGCAATAGACGCTGGCCACACAAGGCCCTTATCATCTGAAAGGACTTCTGCGACCGTTCCCATGACTCGTCCGGGGCCGATGCCATAGCTTCCCATGATGACAAGCTTCTTTTCTCCTTTTTCGTCGACGTATTTGAGTTCGAATGCATCCGAAAACTTCGTGCCTAGAGAAAAAATGTTTCCGACTTCGACTGCTTTCTTTTCAACTAGCTCATCTCGCTTCACGCCGAGATCTGCAAGCACCTCATCGTTCAAAACTTCCTTGTTAATGGCGATCTTTTTCTTCTCGTCCACAAAAATTGAATCTTCACCAGCGTCCGTCAGAGTCTGGAATTCATGCGAATACTTTGAAAAGGATCCTCCTGAAGCGAATGTCACGTAGGTCTTGTCGCCAAGCCCTATTTTTTTGAAAATATTGATATAGCCCTGCTTCGCTTTTTCATAAAAATCAGCGTGTTCCTTTTCTGTCCGCGTAAAGGAATATAGATCCTTCATGAGAAATTCGCGACCGCGCATGATTCCGCTCTTTGCGCGAGCCTCATTCCTGAACTTCGTCTGGAACTGGTAGACGAAAACCGGAAGATCCCTGAATGATCTCAAGTATTCGGTCATAAGATTCGTCAAAGGCTCTTCATGAGTGAATCCGAGACCAAGCTCGCTGTCGTTCTTCAATTTTGTCTTGAACCAATTGTCTACGACCGCATCATCCCATCGTCCAGAAGTTTCCCAAACTTTCTTGTCCTGAAGCGAGGTGAGAAAGAGCTCCTGACCGCCGAGTGCATTCATTTCATCCCTGATAACCTGGACTATTTTGTTCATCACTCGCAAACCGAGTGGAAGGTATGAGTACACTCCGGCCATCTCCTTGTGGATAAAGCCTGCTCGAATAAGAAGCTGGGCATTCCTTGATACTTCGTCCTTTGGGGCGTCTTTTCGGGTTTTGGTAAAAAGTAGCGATTGGCGCATAGATATGAGTTTAAATACAGGCCTATGATACAGGAAAACGCCTTATTTCACAAACAATTTAGCGATGTCGCGATAGGTAATCACAATCATCAGCAAAATGAGGAGGCTGAAGCCTGCTGCATTCAATGAGTTCGCAATAACCGGTCTAATAGGACGACGTATCGTTGCCTCAATAATTACAAAAAGGATTCGTCCTCCATCAAGTGCTGGAAACGGCATGAGATTGAGAACGCCGAGGTTTATGGAAATAATGGCTGTGAACATGATGAGATAAGTAAAGCCGAGCTTTGCAGCATCGCCGATAAGGCCGGCTATTCCGATCGGGCCAGTAACTGACTCAAGGCTTGAAGTTCCTTTGAAAACGCCTGCCGCTAGATCATAAAGACCGGTGAATGTGGCACCGATCATGTAGGTAGTGAGCTTTACGCTTTCAAGCACTGAGACATGGACTGGAAGTCGAAGTGTTGCCACATCATCCATGGCAATCCCGATCGCATACTTTCCTTCGATGATTCCTTTTTCAGCGACAATGTTGGCTTTTGATTCAATATCATTCCTCCTGTAAATGACTTCGATATCTTTTCCTTCGCTTTGATTTATGACGTTTTGAAAATCCTCGACTGAAGTTGTCACAAGAGCATCTCCAGCTTTGAGTCCTGCTTTTTCAGCTGGAGAGCCTTTGTTCACGAATGTAACGACGATTCGCTCATTCTTCATTTGATCGCGGTATTCCGGATAGCTGCTGACAGAAGCCGGAACGCCTGAAGAAAATGCTATCACTATGAGAAGCCACGCAAAGACGAAGTTGAAGAATATTCCGGCAAAAAGCACCGAGACTTGCTGCCATTTGGGCTTGTTGATGAAACTACGGGAACTGTCTGGGCCATTGATTGATTCATCGTCAGGATTCTCTCCGAAGATCCTGACATAACCGCCGAAAGGCACGAGATTGATAGAATATGTCACCTCTCCGACGGTTTTTGATACAAGTTTCGGGCCAAAACCGACTGCAAATGCATCAACGCGTATGCCGCAAGCTTTTGCAACAAGAAAGTGCCCAAGTTCATGGACAAAAATAAGAATAGCTAGTACGACTAAAAAAAGTATGACTGTCATCAGGCTGTTATTTCCTTTTCCTTCTTTGAATAAAGCTCATCAAGCCTCTTGTTCGTCTCATCGACGAATTTCTGGATTTCCTTCTCATGTCTGAACATTTCGTCCTCCCCGATGCCTCCTTCTTTTACCTTGGTCTTGAGATCCTTCATAGCTTCGTCGCGATGAATGCGAATCTGCTTCCGTCCTTCTTCAAGCTTTTCCTTGGCGAGCTTTACGATCTGAGTTCTTCGTTCAGCCGTCAATTCAGGAAAATTGACCCGAAGTCCCTTGTCATCGACGGATACTGACACGCCTAGATTGGCTACAGTGATGGCCTTCTCCACGTCTTTTGACTGAGAAAGGTCCCAAGGGGTTATACGAAGCGATCTGGCACCTTCGGTCATTACGCTTCCGACCTGTGAAAGAGGCACAAGAGCCCCGTATGACTCTACTTTGACGCTATCAAGCAAAGATGGGCTAGCCTGGCCTGTTCGTATGCCTGTAAACTCCTTCTTTACCCATTCCTCAGTGCCTGATAATGATTTTTTGAATTTAGTGAAATCGTATGACATAAGGGTAGTATACCATATTTGATTTTGAAAATAAAAAAACCAGGACCCGACGTCCTGGCGCAAGACAGCCGACTTCGACTTCTTGCTAGATGAAAGATCACGCTCCTTTCCCGCATGTTGGGTTTTTCTGAATTCCGCCGCCTTTCTTTTTAGCCAAGGCCCAATCGCTGGCTGTAGAGCTGTAGGGAGAACCTCGAACGCCGTTTCCTAACGTGTTGTTTTTCATAACAGTTGTCTCTGCTTTTTGTTTCGGCACCGCTTCAACATTGCCATCGACGCATGAGATGCGTAAACGCGACGCAACATATGAAAAGCGGATCTGGATTTAGAATATCAGGTATTCATCTTGCATGCAAAAAGATGCTGTGCACAATAAAATAAGGCCGAGTCCCCTCCCACACGTTGAGGTTAGAGACTCGGCCTGTCGTCGCGATTTGGGTTGTCTGATAGATGCAGTGCCGGCGCAGTTGTGAGGCCAAACAAGCAGTATCGTTTTTTTGCCTCCTTGATCCAAGATCGCACAGAATAGCTTAGCACATGAGCGCAACATATTCCAAAAGCTGCTTTACTGAAGGCGAGCGGTCGTTCATGTAATCACGTGCTTTTAATATTGCCTTCAAGGCGTTTGAATTCTTTTCGATTCCCTTTGCATGCAAGGCTGATTCCAGGTTAGCGAGAAATGTAAGAGCGTCTGATTTTGTTGCTTCCTCATCGCTTATTCTTTTTGCCAAATCATCGACGAAAGCTACTTTATCTTTCTTAGATAATTTAAGAAACTTTTCAACTTCAGGAGAGGATCCTTCATTTTCCTGCTTATCCAGAATCAGAAGGCGCGATCGCAATGTCGGAAGAAGAACATCAGCCGAAGGCATCATCAAGAAGAAATGGCTGTGCTCATGCGGTTCCTCAAAAATCTTGAGCAAGGAATTCTGAGCCTCATGAGTCATTCCCGAAGCTTCGATTATGAAAATTTTCTTATTTCCCTCCACAAAGCTCTTCGAAAGATGCATTTCCTTTATCTTTCTGCTCTCGTCTATGCCGAGCGTCTCGAATTTTTCATGAAAAAAATCTGGATTTTGCGTGTGATGGATGTGAAATGTATTCAAAAGATGTTCCTTAAGCTTCTGGGCACTATCTTTGAAGGAGTGAATGAAATAGGCGTGGTGAGAGAGGGTGTGGATGTAGGCAAAGAGACTCATAGGCTTATTGTACAACTTTTGTTTAGATAAAGAAAAAGGAGGACTCACGACTGTGTGAGCCCTCCAACCGACGACTGACAAACAAGTGGGCTATGAGAACCTGGCGTTCTCGAGGATTTTGAATTTGGAAAGTGTTGATCTGACACTCACCAGCTACCCCCTCACCCTAGGCAGAAAGCTTGCGAAACAAATGCAATCCTAATGATTGCTTCATATGATTACTTTAGTGGTATCGCTTTCAGATATTCACTTCCATAATCACATATAGACACTTTCCAACACTTAGCTCGCCAACTCTATTGAGAGGCCATCTTCTTTCTAATGTCAAAAATGAAGAAGTGCTAGTCTGCTCGAATGACTAAAGTAAGGCAATGGAGAATCGCAAACCATTTCCCCACAACTAACGCCCAACTTTGGCTGGTCCATGTGATAGGTCAACCAGTCTTGACATAAATCCAACAACGAACTTTCATTGGATAGTATATCATGCTAGAAATATTTGTCAAGCACTTCTATAATTTATGGTATATAAATACGAAAAAAGGCTCTGTTGAGCCGTTCCTTAATTATCCTTTTTTATTTTCCAGTCCTTAGCCCTACCGCTTCGAGATAATACTCTTCTTATACGTATCCAAATGCTCAAGAGCGATACCTGTCCCCTTCGCTACACAGTAGAGCGCATCGTCCGCAAGTCGAGCCTTCACGCCGGTACGACGAAAAACAAGTTCTGGAAAATTGCGGAGCATTGATGATCCTCCGGTCATCGTGATGCCTTGATCAATAATGTCCGCCGCCAATTCCGGAGGTGTCTCCTGCAAGACATCCTTAATGGCCTTGATCATATCCCTAAGTTCTTTGTTGATAGCCTTCACCACTTCATTCGTCTTCACTTCTGTTGAGCGAGGAAGTCCAGAAATGAAATCCCGGCCGCGTACCTGCATCACAAGCTCATCATCGAGAGGAATCGCCGATCCTATTTTAATTTTTATATCCTCAGCCATCTTGTCCCCGATCGCGAGATTGAATGTCTTCTTTATATAGTCTGCAATCGCCCCATCGATGCGATTCCCTGCGCACTTCACCGAAGTCGACGCGACGATACCTCCGAGAGAAATCACGGCCACATCAGTCGTTCCTCCTCCGATATCCACGATCATGTGTCCGCACGCTTCCTGAATCGGAATTCCTGCGCCTATGGCAGCAAGGATCGGTTCTTTCACAACGAAAGCATTTCGAGCTCCGGCACGAATGGCAGCTTCTACCACTGCACGTCGTTCTGTAGAAGTAATCCCGGCTGGCACAGAAACCATCACTTCAGGCTTGAAGATATTCCACTTTCCGAGAGCCTTGTCGATGAAGTAGCGAAGCATTGCTTCAGTCACGCGATAGTCAGCGATCACTCCATCGCGCACAGGACGATAGGCAATAATATTGTCCGGAGTCCTTCCGATCATTTCCTTCGCCTCGAACCCTACCGCAAGAACTTTCTTGTCCTGTTCAGACACTGCCACAACAGACGGCTCATTGAGAACGATTCCCTTTCCCGGCACAAAAACCAACGTATTCGCCGTACCGAGGTCTATTCCGAGCTTTTGGGAGAAGAAGTTCATTTT
>ERZ1292633.4707-Hain-H41-02um-R1-4707-length-12567-cov-4_pt1 | contig 12567 bp, 13 predicted proteins | sample MGYA00564406_ERZ1292633 | MGnify/ENA primary metagenome ERZ1292633 (study PRJEB36523, sample SAMEA6512639) | groundwater metagenome | collected 2019-01-08 | study: AquaDiva: Metagenomics assemblies of 32 groundwater samples
GTTCTTCGTGGTTTGGTGAAAGATTGGCCGGTTGTAAAAGCGGCTCGCATCAGCTCTCAAGCTTGCGCAGCATATATAAGCCGTTTTGCTGGGCCTGAACAACATAAAATCGGGGTTGCGCCTTTCGAGGCGCGCGGATTACTTCACTATAATAAAGACCTAACCGGCCTGAATTTCGAGTGGGAACACGCTGATGTCGCCAATTTCTTGCAAGTTTTGCTTGATGAGGGCGATTTTGATAATCCGCGCGGCTTGGCGTTGCAGGCGCTGCGGGTTGCAAGTTCGCTTTTGGGTTTTGAAGACACCAATCCTAGGCCAAGTTTTGCGCCATCCCATGCAAACGCGCATATGTGGATTGGCAATGCGCTAAAAATTGCCACTCATAGCGATACTGTTGAAAATATCGCTTGCGTAGTTGCCGGAAAACGGCGCTTTACAATTTTCCCACCTGATCAAATTTCAAACCTTTACATTGGCCCATTGCATTTTACACCAGCCGGAACTCCCGTAAGCATGGTGCATTTAACCGAACCCGATTTTGAAAAATATCCAAAATTTGCGCAGGCACTTGAGCACGCTCAATATGTGGATTTATATCCAGGCGACGCTATCTATTTGCCTTTTCGATGGTATCATCACGTCGAAGCAATTGAAAAATTCAATATATTGCTAAATTATTGGTGGACAGATGCGCGCCCCGGTATTGGCTCGGCAAATACTGCGCTCAATCACGCACTTTATTCAATTGGCAATATGCCGCCAGAACAACGAGATGCGTGGCGCGAAGTATTTGACCATTTCGTCTTTCACAAATATGGCGACCCATGGGCGCATATTCCTGAACATGCCAGAGGCGCACTTGCCAATGTGAAGGACGCAGACATTGCCGCGATATGCGAAAATTTGATTGAGCAGATTAAGAATGGGTGAGGGGAGGGGCAATCTTTTACTTAGCCTATAGTATTAACAAAAAAAAAAAACGACTTTAGTTTATATTGCGATAAAGCATTTGATAAAATGCAATCTATAATTATACTGAAGGCGTGGGACAAATGACATTATCAATCGGCGCGAATACGCAAAATACTTTGTATCCAACAATAGATATTTTGGATAGTTTAAATAGTTCAAACTTAGCGAACCCCAACTTATCGCCAACCGCAGCCAATGATTTTGGCCCTGCGGTCATAATTTCACTGAGTTCCCAAGCGTTGGATGCGATTAATTCACCCGTGGACGGCGCAATTGGCCCGTTGCTTGAACCAGTAAATATTGTTGAAGTAACTGGACACGCGCCTGAACCCTCTGACAATACTTCGCACAACCCTTCCGATATCGAAAATGCCATTGCAAACTATGCCAGTGGCAACCCGCAATATGCGCAATTGGATGAAAATCTCAACGACTTGTTGGCAATACTTGTTGAGCCTGACGACATATTTGTAAAAGATGGTAGGGTTCACCAACAATTTTCTAAGGAAAAAGTCATCCAAGCCGCTAAATTGATTATTAACCTCAAAAACATCGCGGCGAGCCGCAATGACCCAGCTGTTATCGGCAGGGCATACGGTGCGATTGCCAAAATTAATGAAAGCCCACTTGGTAAAGCAATTGGCGCAATGCAGGCACATTCTGGCACTGATTTGGAAGGTCTTGTGACATTCATGCAAAACCTGCCCGCGGGGCAGGGGCTTGATTTTAGCGATGATAATACAGTGTTGGTGACGGGGGAAAGGCCCGCATCACCGCCAACGACTATCGACAATGGCTTCCAAATAATGCCAATCCCTACTGATTTAGATACTGGTTTTTCTATTCAGGAAGTTGTGTCAATAGATTTTATGAGTCCAATTCTTTCAAAATTAGGAATTGAAAAAGTCAACTTTTCACTCGCGAAATTCGGCCATATTATGCTTGAACATAGTGGGCTTAATAAGGCAAAAGGGATATTCGCGAATGATTTACAAAACTACGATGCTATGAACCGTCATGTTTTGTTGCCTGTCTTGGCTCATCCAATAAGTTTGCAAATTCAGCCGTACGGAGACCTAGGCCGAATCGCTGTTTGGGGTAATCTGCCGTATAGTGCGGGTTGGGATTGGAACGGAAATCCAACCACAACTGTCAGAGTAGTCTTGGAGCCTGACCCAACTAAACCACTAGGTGAGTTTAGAATAGTTACAGCCTTTCCTGATGAACAGAGATAAGCATTTGAACAAGACGAAAGACCAAAACAATGACCAATCTATCTATCGGACCGTTTAGCCTAAAAAAAACTGGCAAAATGATAAAGCATTTTGTGCCACGGTCGCCCGAAGAAAAGCAATACGACGACGAAGCTCTCGAAATTCGTTTCATTTATTCCGACGGCACTTTGTCGAAATCCTATGAATTAGGAGCAATTGAGTTTTTAAGTTCCTATTACGGCTGTCTATCAGGATTATTATATCATAGCCATGAAAAGCGGCTGTTTCCAGAAATGAAAGATAATTTGCCTTTATTGGACTATTCCGAAATGGTAGAACTCAAAATCGTTGGAAATGATTTGCTAGCAGCGGTCGGGGGCAAAACCCTTAAGGCTTCGAACTATATTGAAGCATGTTCTTGTGCTGCGAATTACCTCATTGGCGAAGTTAAAAAAGCAGAAAGCCAAGGAAGAGTTTTATTGTCAAGAAACGGCATTTTCACAATGCCAGGGAGCGCTTGGCTTAGTTGGCGGGACTACCCAGTAATTTAGCTCTCCTTTACATAATCGCAATCACGCTAATATTCCTGCCATAATCAGCCTCGCCCAAAATGGTGCGGCGGCGGTTGGAGAAATAATCCTTTTCCATTGCACAAGTGTCATGCGGCAAAAAATCGATTTGGCTAATGCCTGCGTTTGTTAGCCGCATGGCGCAATAGGCTTTTAGGTCAAATAAATATTTGTTTGGCGAGGGCGCATTTTCAAAAAACCGTGCGTTGTCGCAGTCCACATCCAAAAATCGGTTTCGATATTCTGCGCCGACTTCATAAGAGCTTTGAGCAATACAAGGACCAATCGCCGTTTTTACGTTTTCAATGTGCGCACCATGTTTGACCATCAAATCAATGGTTGCTTCGATCACCCCATTTAGCGCGCCTTGCCAACCTGCATGCGCTGCGCCAATAACACCTTCTGCACTGTCAACGAACAAAATCGGTGCGCAATCGGCGGTTAAAATTGCCAATGCAAGGCCGTTGGTTTTGGTGACCAAGGCATCCACTTTCGGGCTATCGCTTGTGAAAGGCTCGTCAATATATTGTGCAAGCGCCGAATGGATTTGGTATGGGTTTACAAGTTGCCCATCCGCAACGCCAATATTTGCCGCAACTTTCGCGCGATTTAGAGCGACATTTAGAGGTTCATCATTTGAGCCATAGCCGCAATTTAGCGAAGAATAAATGCCACTCGAAGCCCCGCCCTTGCGCCCAAAAAAGCCATGCGAAATTAAGCTTTCATTGGACAAAAGTGACGACAACGCTGGTGATAATATTTCATCAGACATCACAGAACTTTCATGGATTTAAGAATTATCGCCTTAAATAAATCACCCATTTGACTGGCGTCAATAAGCCTCGATAAATCATTCATTATTTCGCTTGTCCGTGTGGGGTTGGCGGCGCAAAGTGCATGCGCGCGAACCTCAATGCCCATTTCAAGCAAGAATTCTTGCTGGGTTTTGGGGCCAATTATTTCAATTTGTTGTCCCAGCGCCGTTTCGGCAATGACCGCAAAATCGACATGCGCGGTTAAATCGGCTTCACCAATATGCGATAAAGGCCAGACTTTTTCATGCTTGTGCAGCGCTTGCAAGCTATCGCCTGTTTCATTGTTACAATAACCATAGTCAATAAAAAGCGCCATTCCATTGTTTGCCCTAAGCGCTTTGGAAATTGCTTCAATTATGGCTGGCAGTGCTGGCGCGATTTCAACTATTGTCCCAACTTGCGCGTTTTCGGCAATCGGCTTTGGCGGATTTTGAGTTGCATCGGCAAATTTGAAATTCAAACGATCATTTTCATCAATAATGACCTGCCACTCATGCCAACCTGTATCAGTTTTGATAAATTGCTTTATCGGCAAACAATCCAAAAACTCATTGGCAATAAGTATGAAGGGCGCTTCACCCTGTAAAGCCGCTTCTATGCCGTCAAACCATTGGCAATCAAAACCCTTGACCACTTCGGCCTGCATCGCTCTAAAATGTGGGTTGGTTTCAACCATTTTCAGGCTAAGACCTGCACAAAGCTGCGGATTTTTTTCCAAAACCCGCAAGACATCTTTCATCAATGTGCCGCGCCCAGGGCCAAGTTCAATTAAGTTAAATGCTTTTGGTTTACCTAATTCATGCCAATTACTTGTGACCCAAACCCCAATCATTTCACCAAACATTTGGCTTATTTCGGGCGCTGTGATGAAATCGGCTTGGGCACCGATTGGATTACGAGTGGTATAATAGCCGTATTCGGGGTCATAAAGGCAAATCGTCATAAACCCATCGACCCCAATTGGGCCCGTCAATTTGATGAGGTTCTTTATTTTAGTTTCGAGCAAGTTTATCTGTTTTCGATGGTTTCAAACTATAAATCAAAAATCCAATCCCTAACGCCAATAATGGTATTGAATATAACATGCCGCGAGTTAGCCCCAAAATCAAACTTGCATCGGGTTCGCGCAGGTTTTCGAGGCCAATTCGCGCCAATGCATATAGACTTATGAACAAACCCGCCGTAAGCCCCGGCTTTTTAAGGCTTTGCAATTTATAAACCGCGAACCACAAGACACCGAACAATAAAAAGCCTTCACACATGGCCTCGTATAATTGGCTGGGGTGGCGCGGCAGTGCAGGCTTGTCTTTTGCGAAAATAATCGCCCATGGCACATCGGTTGGGCGCCCCCATAATTCTTGGTTGACGAAATTGGTAACGCGCACCAAGCCAATTCCAAGCGGGGAGGCAAGCGCGACTGCGTCAGCGAGGCTAATGAGCGGCACTTTTTTGCTTAGGGAAACGCCAATGACCGCCAAAAACACACCAGCGATGCCGCCATGAAAAGACATTCCGCCTTCCCAAGTCCGCAAAATTGAAATCGGTTCGGCGAACATTTGTGGAGCATATAAAAAGGCATAACCAAGCCTGCCACCAATTAAAATGCCCAAAGTCGCGTAAAATATAAAATCATCAATATTTTCGGCATTAAAAGGCGCAGTTTCGGTCGCCCATAATTTAGTGGATTTGGCAAGTTTTGCCAAAATATACCAAGCGATAATAATGCCCGCAATATAAGCCAGTGCATACCATCTTATTGCAAACGGCCCCAAACCTTGGCCAAACAATTGGAAAGCAGAAATTTCAATTGCGTTGGGGTTTATATTGGGGAAGGGGATAGCTATATCAAACATGTTTCCTGCCTATTATGGCTTGAGATTTTTTGCAACTAAGTTCGCATTTATTTTTGGTTTCGGCATTTGAATTAACCATATAAGTATTTGAAACTTCAAATCTTGCGGCCTTGCTGCCAATTCATTAATAAAACATTGCAGTTTTAGACCGAATTTGCGGCACAAAATTGTGGATTTTTTGAATTTTTTGTGATAGACAGCACGCATGCAAACAAGACACCCTCTTTTCGACGATCTTTCAAAGATCGCGGCTAATGCTGTTGGCCTTGCTCAAGGTGTAGGCGAAGAAGTTCGCACATTTTGGGACGGGCAGTTCGAACGCGCTATCACTGATATGGATTTGGTGCGCCGTGATGAATATGACGCCCTCAAAACAAGGGTTCAGTCATTGGAAGCCAAAATGGCGGAATTGGCTGGTTCGAGCACTTCGGCTGCGCCAAAACCTGCCAAAGCTGCAAAGAAAACTGGGGCAAAATCAGCCAAAAATTCCTAAATGCTCTAAATGGCGCGAGTTTTGCTTTCCAAATAAAGCAGAAGCGCTATTATCCTGTTATGGTTCAGATTCGCATTCAAAAATAACCGCCTTTTTCGGCAACATAAATTGGAAACGCACGCATGATGTTATCAGATAACTACTTTGAAAATGGCGAAACTTTGGACAGTGTTGAAGCGGTGCTTATCAATGATAATCGCCCGTTTGAACGTATGGACAATGAAATCCATTTTTCATCGAGTATCACTTTTACAGAATTGCACGGCCATATTGCTTTGCGTGATGATAAATCGTCATTTTCAATTGCCTATATTTTTGAACAAAAAGTCCCGCCGGCAAAACGCACTGAAGTTGCGGCGCTTATCTGCTTGCTTAATGAAGCAATGTGGCTTGGCCATTTTGAAATCAATTCAGTTGAAGACAATATTGTTTGGCGTCACGTAGTTTCCATGATCGGGCGGTCGGACCCTGAGCCCGCCGAAGTTGCGGCAATTTTGGCGGCTGGCCTTGAAGCATGTGAGCGTTTTTATCCAGCTTTCAACTTCCTGCTTTGGGCCGGCAAAACCCCAGAACAAGCGGCGCAAGCGGCATTATTTGAAACTTTGGGCGAAGCCTAAAATGGTTAATCTTGCCCTTTGCGGGGTTGGTCGCATGGGGCGGGCTTTGCTTGATGGCTGGGTTAAGGCGAAGGCGGATTTTCATTTCACGCTTTTTGAACCTCATGCTGACAAAGTGTTGATTGAATTCGCGAGCACGAACAATCTAGAACTTAATCCAGCAGAAATTGCCGCGCCGTTTGATGTTGTTTTTATGGCCATAAAACCACAAATGTTCGCGCAAATTATGGCAAGTGATTTCGCGCGCGCAATTGGACCGCATAGCTTGGTTATTTCGGTAATGGCCGGCATTTCGCTTGAGAATTTGGCGGCAAAAACCGATGCGTTGCGCATCATACGCGCCATGCCCAATACGCCTGGGCAAATTGGACAGGGAATTACCGCTTTTGTCGGCAATGAAAATTGCACTGCGCATGACCATGGTTTGGCGTTGCAAACATTATCGCCATTGGGTGAAGTTGTGGCGTTGACTGATGAAGCTCAAATCGATGCGGTAACGGCGGTTTCAGGTTCAGGGCCAGCATATTTGTTCTTGCTGACCGAAGCCCTTACCAATGCCGCAATCACCCAAGGCTTAGCGCCCGAATTGGCAACCAAACTTGCGCGGCAAACCATTATCGGATCCGCAAATTTAATGGCGCAAAGCGGCAAATCCGCCGAAAATTTGCGAGTTGAAGTCACCAGCCCCAAAGGAACCACCGAAGCGGCATTGGACATTTTATTGGCCGAAAATGGCCTTGAAAGCCTGTTACAAAAGGCCGTTAATGCCGCGACCAAACGCTCAATCGAATTGGGCAAAAGCTAAGTTTTTAGCGGCAATCTCAACGTCACCCTAAGCCCGCCCAATGGGCTTTTTGACATTGTTATATCCCCACCATGCGAACGCGCGACATCGCGCGCAATTGAAAGCCCAAGGCCAACGCCGTTGCGATTTTGGTTGCGCGCGGGGTCAAGGCGGCTAAATGGGTTTAGGGCTTCTTCATATTGGCTAGGGTCGATGCCAGGGCCATTATCATCAATATGAATAAAGGCGTTTTTGTTTTTGCGCGCGGCAACCACTTCTACTTGTGTGCCGAACGAAATTGCATTGCTTATTAAATTGGCGATGCAGCGTTTTATTGATGCGGCGCGACCGATTATCTTGATTGTTGTGCCCAAATCCTTTTCATTGATATTTGCACCACCTCGTTTGGCATCATCAAAACAGCTTTTAGCAATTTGATTTAATTCAAGAACTTCAGTTTCCTCAACCCATTCACCGCGCGCGAATGTCAAATATTCTTCGAGCATTTCTTCCATTTGCTTAATGTCTTCGCACATGTCTTTTGTGGCATTATTCTTTTCCAACATTGCAAGTTCTAACTTCAAACGAGTCAAAGGCGTGCGCAAATCATGGCTTACGCCTGCCAAAATATTGGTGCGTTGTTCGATGTGGCGACCAATTCGCGCCCGCATATCGAGGAAAGCGTGGGTGGCACGGCGAATTTCACGCGATCCTGCGGGTTTAAGCGGCACGACTTCGCCTCGCCCAAAACGCTCGGCGGCGTCCGCCAAACGCTCCATCGGACGAACTTGGTTGCGGATAAATAGCACCGAAACCAGCCCCAAAAGCAAAGTCGCGCCAGTTAGCCACAGCAAAAATATGCCGCCAGTTGAAGCAAAGACCCGATCTCGATACGCCAAAAATCGCAACACACCTTGCGGGACTTTGACCCTTATATCGACATAATCAGGATAGCGCGTGGTATCAAACCAAAATGGCTGGCTGATTGAGCCTTCAAGCGCGCGCCGCAAAGTTCTGTCAAAAGCGGGAATAAGGGCATTGCGGTTGGAAGTTGGCAAAACTGCACCCGGTTTCAAATCAACCGAAAGCCGCAAACGCGCTTCGGCGTCGTGCTTTAAAGTCGCAAAATTCGTGGGTGTGGGGTCCGCGAGATAGCGCGTAGTAATATAAGAAACATCGCCCGCCGCAGCTTCGGATAATGAGCGGCTTACTTGGCCCCAATGCAGATCAAAAAACATATAAGTGACAACAATTTGCATTATCGCAATTGGCATAACAATAATCAGCAAAGACCGCGCAAAAAGCCCGTCTGGTGTCCATTTGCTGAAACTGATAAATAAACTCAAGCTATTGTTCCTGCGCGTATTGCGAGTTTTGACTAATATATGGCTTTTTCAGATTTGTGAAGGCAAGGGCGCGAAAGAAGCCTCCCCCCTAATTTCTTAGGGGGGTGCCGAGCGAATCGAAGGCGGGGGGTAGCGTGCTTTCGCCCAGTAACATTCAACTCAATTGAAAACGCCGCCGAATGGCAAGGCCAAAGAGAAATGCTAGAATGATTGCGAGGAGTGATTCAAAGCTGGCAAGGACCCGATACCCCAAAACAACCATGTCGGAATGTGTTGCAGACAATTGGTTGGCAAAATCCCTCGAAACAAATTCAAATGCCCCAAATGGAAAAAGCCGACTGCCTGAAACCATAAGTGCTTTGGCAATTTCACTTAGATTATGGGCGGTAAGTTCAGGGCTTTTAGTCAAATCTAGCGGCATGATATTGTAGTAAGATGCATATTGAATTGCAAAAACTACCCACAAAACCAACAGCCAAGCAATTGGCATGCCGAGTGACATTCCGTAGTCTGATATTGAACCGTAAATCCTCGATGCGATTTTCTCAGACCAAGGTGTGGAAGCAAGTTCGCGCCGCGCCATTACTTCGAATTTATAGAAAATATGTTCGCGGGTTTTGTCGGAAATTTTTTCCATTTCCTGTTTGAGAGTGCGGCAACCACCTTGGAGTGCTTCAATGTTCGCATCCTTATATTTACCACTTTGTTTTGCCTCATTTAATTCGGACATAAATTGATAACCGGCATCCGATTCCTTTTCTGGGCTGTCGAATGCCAAGTTTTGCTTAATTTGCGCGCCATTAAAAGCGGAAAATGCCTTGAAGCCATTTCCACGAAAGTCAGCAAAATCTTCGAATATTGCATTGAAAAATGCGTCCAAGTGATTGTTTAGAGTATGTGGCCAATTCGATTTGATAAAAAGGGCCATCTTTCCAAAATTGGCGTGTGCATATGATACTTCCTGAGCGAAAGTCGTTCTAAAGAAGATACTTTTGCCCCCGAATTCCACAAAACCAAAATTAGCACCTCCGACGAAGCTTGCATCCGCGAATATGGCTTCTCCGTCAAAGTTCGCATCAAAGAAATCCGCTTTCTCATCGAACAATGTATCACTGAAGTCCGCATTTCCGAAGAATCTTGCCTTTTTGAAGTCGGTACTTCCCACGAAAATACTTTTGAAAAAATCGGCATTTATGAACTTGTCGTGAAATTCAGCTTTCAATAAAACAGCGCCATCAAATCTCGCTACCGTATCTTTGAAACGAGTTTTATCATTGTTTTCACTCAAATTATTCCAAAGAAATTCTGATTTCTTGAGGCGCGATTGAATGACGTTGTTGAGCCGAGTTTGCACTTCGTCTATTCGCGAAGTTTTTATCGTTGGGGTGCCGTCTTTATAATGCAATGGCAAATGGGCAATGTGGTAGGTCTTTTGACCTTCAGCTCTTATCAATTCGCCCGCTTTAATAAGCGCGGCTTCGGTTCGCTTTTTGCCTGTTTCAGGGTCAGTTAACCAATAATCTTGCAGCCCCTTCTCCTTCAACCCTTCCCAAGAATAATCCGCCTCAAACCATCTATCCCAAGCAGCTTTGATTAGTTCTTCTTTGGTGGGTGTGGTCATGGGGTATTTTCCAATTCGGGATTTGGAGGAATATAGATTTAATGTCTAAACTTGACAAGCAAGAGTGTAAAAAACCCCCTCAGTCGCCACAAGTGGCGACAGCTCCCCCGCACGCAGGGGAGCACAATTTAAATCGCTGCTGTTCGACATTCCCCCATTTGCCTTACCAACATTAATCTGTTATACGCCCAAACTCGACATGGCCTTACAGGAAATCTCGCCTCTTAAGGTTTGTTTGCTCCCTAATACCCATACGAAGAAAGGCTTGCGATGTCGCAGGTCTAAATTGATTGTTTTAAAGGACAAACAAATGATTACTGGTACAGTTAAATTTTTCAACCCTGATAAAGGTTATGGTTTCATCGCTCCTGATGGTGCTGGTCAAGATGCATTCGTGCATATTTCAGCCGTAGAGCGCGCTGGCATGACTACTTTGGACAAAAACCAAAAAGTTTCATACGAGCTTGAAACTGATGCTCGCGGCAAAACTTCTGCTGTAAACCTTCAACCAGCATAAAAGCGGTTAAAGTCGATTACATATCGGGGGCGAGGCGATAGCCTTGCCCCCTAATTGTTTGCAAATATTGTGGTTCGGCGGCATCGGGTTCCAATTTGCGCCTAAGGCGGGTTACTTGCACGTCAATTGATCTATCTGCGGCAACCCCGGCTTTGCGCGCCAATTCTTCGCGGGTAACTGTGCTTCCTGCGCGCGCCGATAATTCACGCATGAGGCTTTTTTCAGTTTCAGTTAGCCGTATGGCCTTGCCACTCATACGTAATTCATCGCGTTCCAAGTCATAAACTGCATCGCCAAATTGCAATTGCTTCATCGCCGGTACGGGCTTAGAGCGTTTTAGGATATTGCCAATTCGAAGTGCCAGTTCTTCAGGCTCAAACGGTTTGGGCAAATAATCATCAGCGCCCGCGACAAGCCCAGCAATGCGGTCCTGCGCCTCGCCGCGTGCCGTCAAAAGCAAGATCGGCGTGTCTTTCTCGCGCCTGATTGCGGTGGTAAGGCTTATGCCATCTTCACCTGGCATCATCACGTCCAAAACAATCAAATCAAATTGCGCCAAATCCAATAAATTACGCGCGATTTTAGCGTCGGCAGCGGTGGAAATACTATATCCCTGCGTGGTTAGAAATCGTTTCAAAAGGTCACGAATTCTGTCATCATCATCAACAATCAATATATGCGCGGAACCATAGCTCATAATTTATTTCCTTTGTGCGTCGGCGTAGCGGTAATAATTGACCACAAAACTTGATCCGAGCCATAAACTGCATCCGCGCCAACATTGCGGTAAGCATGGGCCAAAGCCGCGCGCATATTCGCGCCAAAATCACGCTCGATTTCACGGCCCAACTCGGTCAAGCTAACAATTTTCCGCCTTTTATCGCGTGGGTCATCAATTCTGGCTAGGATTTTGCGTTTTTCAAGATTGCGCAGAGTTTTTGTGAAAGCCTGTTTTGTCACTGCCAAACGATGCCCCAAATTAAGCACGGTATCAGCCTTGGCGCCAATCGTGATAATGGCTTTGGCCTCAGCCCAATTTAGGTCAAATTTGGCTTGGTCTTGTGCGCATAGGTTTTTGAGAGCCGAAGCAACTTCAAAAATTGCCGCCAAACCAAATTGCAATTCATCTTCACGCAGAAAAAGCCGCGAGTAAGTTTCATTATTTGGCGTGGTCGCATTGAAAGGGTGAATTACTGCCATTTGCTTTGATTTTGATTTCTAAAGTAATTGCTTGAAAGGCCGCAAGGTGCGATAGTTAGCAATCTAACTGATTTCTATTTAATCTCAACCAATTGGTTGCATTTAATTTTGGGTGTTCTTATGGATTTTGTTCCTTATGATGATCGTGATGGCTGGATATGGATGGACGGCCACTTTGTTCCTTGGCGTGAAGCGAAGGTTCATATTCTAACCCATGGCCTGCATTATGGTTCGTGCGTGTTTGAGGGTGAACGTGCCTATAATGGTAAAATTTTTGAAAGTCGCAAACATACCGAGCGCCTCATGCGCTCCGCCGAAATATTGGGTATGACGCCGAGATTCAGTGTTGATGAAATAGAAGACGCTAAAAAAGAAGCCATGGCCAAAAACGGCTTTGAAGATTGCTATGTAAGGCCATTGATGTGGCGTGGCAGCGAAATGATGGGGGTTTCGGCGCAGCAAAATACCATCCGCGCCGCTGTTGCAGTGTGGCATTGGGGCAATTATTTTGCCGATAAAATGTCGGGTATTCGCCTTGCAAATGCCAAATGGCGGCGGCCCGACCC
>ERZ1292633.4708-Hain-H41-02um-R1-4708-length-12566-cov-7_pt1 | contig 12566 bp, 10 predicted proteins | sample MGYA00564406_ERZ1292633 | MGnify/ENA primary metagenome ERZ1292633 (study PRJEB36523, sample SAMEA6512639) | groundwater metagenome | collected 2019-01-08 | study: AquaDiva: Metagenomics assemblies of 32 groundwater samples
TGATAGAATATCCAAACTACGACAAAGCAATAATTGTGACAGGAGACGGTGATTTTTATTGCTTAGCTCAATATCTACTCGAAAAAGATAAATTGTCTGCGATTCTTATTCCCAACAGACTCAAATTCTCGGCTCTTTTGAAGTTTAAAATATTCCGTCAGTATCTGCGATTTATGAACGACTTAAAAGAGTTACTCGCATATAAAAAGAAAAGGCCCCATGAGGACAAAACCTCATAGGGTGAACTTTTCCGTTGGTGATGAAACAAGTATATACCTAACAAAAATTGTGTCAATAGTATAGAATATAGTTAAAGTTCTACGTAAATGCCTATGTCTAAGATTCCAAATTTTAAATTCCAAATCCCGCGCCCCACCCAAAAGCGCGGAGCCATTCTTCTCGAGCTTCTCATTGCCATTTCTATACTCGCGATTATTTTATCTGTGGGGACACAAGCTGTGTATGTGAGTTTACAAAGCGGCAAGATTTCAGGCGAGCGCGATGTTGCTGTTGGTCTGGCGTCAGAAGCGCTCGAGGCAGTTCGGGGCACCGCCGAAGAAAAATGGCAGAATATTTATGATCTGACTAAAACATCTCAACACTACAAGACCGTGCAGTCTGGAAACAAGTGGACACTTGCTACTGGCGACGAAACTATTGCGGTAAATAACGCTTCTTATACGCGCTATGTGATTATCGAAAATGTAAGCCGTGATGCAAGCACACGCATGATTGATACTGGCCCGAATTATGACCCAAGCACACAAAAAGTTACCGTCACCGTTTCTTGGGCAAATGCTGATCCCGTAGTCTTGAATGAGTATTTTCTGAGATGGAAAAATAAAGCATGTCTTCAAACAAGTTGGTCTGGTGGGGTGGGGAGCGGAACAAAAAATTGCCCCGACACCACCTTCGTCTCATCAACAAACTTGGGCAACCCAGGCGTATCGCTCCAGATACAAATTTAATTCTTGCGTACTTTTTGTGAAAAATGGTATAATTAGACGATAAAGATTTTCTTATGGCACTCATTGTACAAAAACAAAGAAAAAATATCCTCGTAAATCTTTTTGCCACCTTTTTTGTCGTTCTTTTGATAAGTCAGGGAATTGTCGCGCAATATGTCAACGCTGTTGCAGGTGTCGCAAACAAACTTTCCTACCAAGGACGACTTACAAATAATAGCGGCGCTCCTCTAACGAACACATATTGTGTACGCTACTCAATTTATGATACTGAGAGCGCGGGTACGAAACTTTGGCCTGCTGGTACACCAACTGCAACTTCTACTATTGTAAGCAATGGTATCTTCAATGCACCAGTTGGAGAGATGGACAGCTTGGCGACATATGACTTTTCAGCCAACAGCACTGAGTATTTGAATGTTGAGGTTAACACCACGCCAGTCACGTGTGGTGGCACATGGGAGAGTCTCAGTCCTCGCCAGTCTTTAAACGCAACAGCATACGCGCGCGTAGCGGCAGATGTATATGGTACTGCACTCCGTACTTCGTCCACGCGGGTACAGGCAGGTGCAGGAACTGGGCAGGCGACACCGATTTTTACACGATTTGATAATCAAAACACAGCAGCAACCATAGGTGGCGCTTGTCCTGGCACTGCGGTAAATGGTGACATGTGGTACAACTCCAACAACGGAAAGTTATTGGCCTGCAATAGTAGCATCATTCAAGTCATGAGTTTGCTTGGCAATCAATTTTTTGATGTAGCAGGACCAACTGTGGCAAGAACATTCACTTTTCCCGACTCAAGTGCGACAGTGCTCACGAGCGCTTCGGCAGTAACAGCAGGGCAGGGCGGTACGGGACAGGCTGGCGGATATGCCATTGGAGACCTCTTGTATGCGAGTGGAGCGAGCACACTTTCAAAGCTCGCTGATGTCGCGGCGGGTTCATACTTAAGAAGCGGTGGAGTTACCACAGCGCCCGTATGGTCTACTGCAACTCTTCCCAACACCACAGCTCAAGGTGATTTACTCTATTCTTCTGCGACAAACGTGGTTTCTACGCTAGCAAAAGACATCAATGCAACCCGTTATCTTTCAAACACAGGCGCAACCAACAACCCTGCATGGGCAGCGGTATCTCTCACGAGCGGCGTGACGGGGATCCTTCCCGCCCAAAGAGGCGGGACGGGTATGGCATTTTTCACTGTGGCTGGTCCCACAGTATTAAGAAATTTTACATTCCCTGATGCCGACGCTACGGTGTTGACGAGTGGAGCTGCAGTGACCGTCGCGCAAGGCGGAACCGGCGCAACCACATTGACAGGTATTCCTGTCGGAACTGGAACTGGAGCATTTACCGCAGTCGCGGGCACCGCCTCCCAGTACCTAAGACGAAATGCGGGAGATACCGCTTATGAGTTTGCGACAATCGCTGGAGGTGGCTCGAACGCCCTGCTTGACGGTTCTTCACACACCGACACCGCTGCGGGTACGGTGGCAAGAGGGGACGTGATAACTGGGCAGACTGCAACGCCGAAGTGGACGCGTCTCGCAAAAGGAACAGCTAATCAGGTTTTGAGTATGGATGGGACTGCAACAGACGTAGTATGGGCGACACCAACGGGTGGCGGTGCTCCAACGACTGCAACCTACATTACTCAAACCGCCGACGCCGGACTTTCGGCAGAGCAGGCACTCTCCGCACTTGCAACAGGACCACTAAGAAACACAACGACAACGGGAGTGCTGACGGTAGGAAATACTAGCCTCACTTCTGAAGTTACGGGCATTCTACCCACCGCAAACGGCGGCACGGGCATGGCTTTTTTCACCGTTGCTGGTCCCACTGTTGCGAGAATATTTACATTTCCCGATGCCGCCGCTACGGTTTTAACGAGTAATGCGGCGGTCACCGTCGCGCAGGGCGGCACGGGGCTTAATGCATCTGTATCTGATGCAGTGTTGGTGGGGGATTCTACCTCGGCGTATACGGCGCGTGCATTGCCTGCGAGCTGTGCTGGAACAACCGCCAAGCTTCTTTATGACAGCACCACGAATCTCTTTTCCTGCGGGACGGACCAAACTTCAGCTGGTGGTACGACCTATGTCGTGAAAACTGCTGACACTGCCAGCACTGCGTCAACCGCATATCAAAACATCACCAACTTGTCTTGGGCACTTGCCGCCAGCACAAGATACGATATTGAATGCAAGATCCTATACAGCGCCAGCGTAAACACAATCGGTCTCGGCATCGGCTGGACTGGTCCGGCTTCACCTCTTATCACATCGGGGAGAATGGTTTCTGGTATTACCACGGCAACAGTCGGCGGGACTGTTTCGGTAGGTAACGATACGGGCGCTGTTACTACCGCGTCGGTCGCCACGACGGGCAACCACGCATTCTTTACGGGCTTCTGGAGCAATGGCACAACAGCCGGAACGCTTCAGATGCGGTTCAAGCCCGAAACAGCGACGGCAAGTGGCATCACCATCAAAGCCGGTTCTTGGTGCAAATATAGTACTTACTAAATAAGTAAGTTTTCAGGATAAACCGTATATCAGCATTTTTGGATTAACGACACTTAATGATTATCTAATGGATAAATTTTTTAAAGGAAATTCTAATTTAAGCAACAAAAACAACCGCCTTTTAAGTATAGTTTTGTTGGCAGTTATTTTCGTTTTAGCGGTAATTATTATAGTTAGAGTGGTAGGGGATAAAAATTCTTACAGTGGCGCCGCTGTCAATCCGTTCTCCTTAATTGACCCGTCGCGGCAATTTTATCAAGCGGATGATTTGATAATCAATGTCCAGCCACTTCGCGATGAGTTGAATATTCTGGAGAAAAATCCGAACGTATCGGTTTATTTTGAGGTTTTAAATACCGGCGCGAATATTTCCGTCAATAAAGACGATGAATTTTTCCCCGCCAGCTTACTAAAGGTGCCGTTAATTATGGCGGTGACGAAACAAATTGAACGAGGTAAATGGAAATGGAATACTGAGCTTGAACTCACGGAAGCGGACAAAAACAAAGGTTTCGGCACTTTGTGGCAGGAGCCGACTGGCACGCGCTTTACTATTGAGGAGCTGGCTAAACAGTTGCTCATATATTCCGACAATACCGCCTACTTTATGTTGTTACACAATCTTGACCCAGATGAAATTGTCAAAGTTCAAGAATATCTCGGATTATATGATTTTATTTCCAACGACCTAGAGATCAGCGCCAAAAAATATGCTCCGATTTTACGCTCGCTTTTTTCCGCTACATATTTAACGGTTGAAAATTCAGAAAAAATTTTGAAGTGGATGTCGGAATCAAAATTTAATGATTATTTGGCTGGAGGGATGCCCCCAACTACTAAGTTTTCTCATAAGATAGGCGTGGAAGATGAGAGAAAATCATATATTGACGCCGGTATTGTGTATTTGGCGAACAGACCGTACATATTGATTGTTGTGGTTAAAGATTTTGATGCCGATAAAGCGGGTAGTTTAATGCGTTTTATCAGTCAAAAAGTATATAATTATATGTCGAATTACCCAAAGAATATATGAGCAAAACAAATAACAACTTTCTGGACAGTACAAAAATCGCCCTTTTTAAGGGTACACAAATCCGAAAAACTCTCTATCAGGGAGAGTGGTGGTTTTCGGTTGTGGATGTTGTGCAAGCGCTCATTGATCAATCAGATGATTACACCGCAAGAAAGTATTGGAATAAATTATCACAGCGTCTCAGAGAAGAAGGAAGTGAAGTGGTGACAAATTGTCACCAGTTGAAATTGCTTGCTTCTGATGGAAAGATGAGAGAAACCGATTGCGCTGACACCGAGGGTGTTTTCCGCATAATACAGTCAATCCCGTCGCCGAAGGCGGAACCATTCAAGCGATGGCTCGCAAAGGTTGGTTATGAGCGAGTGCAGGAGATAGAGAATCCAGAGCTTGCCACAAAAAGAACCCGCATGCTCTACAAGCTCAAGGGCTACAGCGAGGACTGGATAGAAAAGCGCATGCGGGGTATTGTTATTCGCGAAGAACTGACGGATGAATGGCAAAAACGGGGCGCCAAAGAAAAAAAAGATTACGAAATTTTGACGGCGGAAATTTCCAAGGCGACTTTTGGCGTAACGCCAAGCGAATACAAAAAACTCAAAGGTCTGAAGCGGGAGAACTTGCGTGACCATATGGATGACTTTGAACTTATTTTCAATATGCTTGGCGAGCGCGCCACAACCGAAATTCATCGAAATGAAGATTCAAAAGGCGTAGCAAAACTCCGAAGCGACGCAAAAGCCGGTGGTGATATCGCCGGTGGCGCGAGAAAGAAGCTGGAAAAACGGCTTGGTCGCTCTATCGTGACAAAGAAAAACTTTTTGAAAAATCCTGAGAGTAAAAAAATCAAATCACCCCCAAGGAGAGAAGTTTGGTGATATAATGAAAAGGTAAATAAAAAAATAATATGGAACCAGAAATAACACCACAAACAGAAGAAGTACGTGAAGAAAAACATTACGGGAGGGTTGTTGCGATAGTAGCTACTGTCGCTTTCCTCGGCCTTGCCGTTTGGTATGGGACAACGGGGAAGTTTGATAATTTTGGCAAAGTGAGCGTTGATCTTTCATCAAAAGAGCAAGCACCGAGCGAGGATATACCACTGCCGTTGGTCGCAAAGGCACCGACGGAGCAATTTATCGTAACTGATATGGGAAAGACGGAAGGGAGTCAAAAAGAAAATATTGCCACCGCAGACACAAGTATTTTCAAAGCACCGATAAATTTTAAATCATTTTCCTATGACGCAAACAAAGGGAAAACAATCTCCATCTCGGGGAATTGCAGTGATAAATACTACACGCTTCTTATTTTTGACAGCTCTGTTGATTATCGAAAAGATCCAGGGGCGGCGCGTGCCAATCGCGCTTTTGAATGTCCGATAACCAAGCTTTTTAACGTAGAAATGAATCTCAGAGACATCAACCTGCAGAGTGGAAGTTACTACATCTTCATTGCCGACCAAGGAAGCACGGGAAGCTGGTATAATCCAAGATAGGCAGGAGAACAGGGTAACAGAAATGTACGAGGGGAACAGTGGGAACGGGAGAATAACAGATCAAAATAAAAACTATGCGTAAAAAAATAATTTTCATTTCAGTTGTGGCGGGCATCCTTGTTCTTGGGGCACTGTGGAATTCAAAAGATAAGATTGTTTCTTTGGGAAAGAAAGATATTGCGTGGTACGCAGTGCACCTCGGCAATAATCAGATTTATTTTGGGCACATTGCTTCGGTGACCGACAGCACGGTAACTCTTGCCGATACCTATTTTTTGGAATCATATCAAGAACCCGCGCCAAAAGCTCTAAGTAAAAATTTCGCACTAGAGCAGACACCCCAGCAGTCAGTTAGACTTGTACGAAGAGGTGATGAAAAGGTTCTTTCCTCTGACCATACGCTCTTCATAAACCGCGCGGCAGTTTTGTATTGGGAAAAGCTTATGCCTGAATCAGAAGTAGTGAAGCTTCTTCTAGAGACAGGTGGTAAAAAGTAGGTTATGGGGATAAGAGCACAGAACTATGAAAAATAAAAAAATCATTATCGCCATCGGATTTCTTGCATCACTTCTGTTTTCTCTATTTTATTTTTTGTACTTTATTCGCGAAGCTTCGGCTTTTGAGTCAAGCTCGGCAAGCTTTGAGATTCACGCAGGAGATGTCGAGAGTATTACGGGAACATCGACATCCGCGACATTTGGTTTGCATAATGCAGGGGGGCAGAATGCGACAGGGTCTTCTACTGCTACCACATATTCTGTTTCATCGGGTATTTTGTATTGGTTCATGGGATTTTTTACCGCGCAATACAATCAGGCGCATTATCGTTGGAGAGGCGATGGCTCGGGATGTGTCGAATCCGCAACTACCGCCGGGTGCTGGCCTGTGGACGAAGATAATTCGTATGTGATATTTCCAAAGAATACGCTCAAGCGTTTGCGGGTGGAGGTGGCGAATGACGGGTGGTCGCGCGGTGCGGCGCCATCGTTTCAATTCTCTTTGCAAGTCGCCAGTACGACAACCACTTGCGCGACTCCGGTGAGCGCGTATGTCAATGTACCGACCGCATATGGCGCGGGCGTGGAATGGGTCATCGCATCAACTTCTCCAAATGTTGCCAACAACGCCTTGACTACAAATGTCGGCACGCTACCCGCGGCGGGTCTTACGGATGTCGGAAATACATGGGTTGATGGTGTCATAAAGACAACCGATAATCTCACGGGTTCTATCACCCTTGCGACGGGGAGTTTCACCGAGCTGGAGTACGCGCTCGTAGCGACGAGCGTGGCGACAGATGGCGCCTACTACTGCTTCAGGGTGACCGATAATGGCTCCACGACGAATTTTACTTACAGTAATTATGGACAGGCAACGATTGCGAGTGGACTCTCAGCAACTGGCTCTCTCGATTCTGCTGTGTTCGATACCTTTGATGGCGGAGGTGCAGGAAAGGGACCGGCGTATAATTCGATCATGTGGAAGGGTTCCACTGAAGGTACGGGGAAAGTGAGGTTTCAGCTTGCAACATCGGAAAGCCCTAGTGGTCCATGGAACTGGTATGGTGACGATGGAGTTAATCCATGCGGAAGTGGTTTTTGGTATGATACACGGAGATCGGTCGATAATCCTGCAGGTGGTCCAGATAAACCAGTCGAGCTTTCATGTTCCCCGACTTATCACAATAATCAGCGTTATTTCAGGTATAAAATACAAATTTGTTCAGCGGCCGATTGTTCCAGCAGTGGCGCAAATAGTCCCATTGTCGATGATGTGGTTGTTAATTGGGCACCATGATAGTTTTATGTGGGTTGATAAATTAGAGTGTGCTTAGTTTTAATAATTTGATAAAAATATGTTTAAAAGACGATTTCCACAACTGCCAAGAATTTTTCGGGTATCATTGGTTATTTATAGTCTCTTTTTCTTTTTCCCAAGCATTGTTGCGGCGGAGATTTTACCGGTTCAATCCTGGGTATCGGTATATAATGGAGGAGCTGGTTCAGCGCAAAAGATGGTCACTGACCCCATTGGGAATATTTATGTATCTGGAACCATGAAGGATTCATTGGGGGTTTACGGGTATGTAACTATAAAATATGATACTAGTGGGATACAGCTTTGGGTCGCACGATACGCCGGTGGGGGTGGGTATACAGGAAGGGTTGCTCTCTCAGTCGATTCTTCTGGCAATGTCTATGTTGCAGGACATACTTATGACCCGATCTCATATTCTTACAAGAATGTAATTATTAAATATGATACTAATGGTAACCAGCTTTGGGTTTCAAGGTATGGTTCAAGTAATTATAATAGCATAAGTGCTATGAAGGTTGATGATGTGGGGAATGTTTATGTAACAGGGGAATTTTATAATTATTCATCACGGCCATCTCTTTATGATTATGTTACCATAAAGTATGATACTAACGGAAATCAGATTTGGGATAGACGATATAATAGCGCGGGCGGGTACTCTGTGCCTCCCACACTTGCTGTTGATTCTTCTGGTAATGTTTATGTTGCGGGACATAGTTTTAATGCAGTAGGTCCGTCACATTATGATTATGTGCTCATAAAGTACGACACTAATGGAAATCAAGTTTGGATAACAAAATATAATAGTGGAATGTATAATGACGCGCGCGATGTATTTGTTGATAAGTCTGGAAGTATCTATATAACAGGGAATAGCTACAACGAGTCAAACTTTTCTAATGATTATGTCACAATTAAATATGATACTAGCGGCAATCAGCTTTGGGTAAAAAGTTATGATAACGGAGGTGGCGAATCTGTAAAAAAGCTTGTTGTAGATTCTCTAGGCAATGTTTATGTGACAGGAGTGAGCAGTTTTAATGCAACAAATACAAAATATGGTTATGCTACTGTGAAGTATGATACTAAGGGCAATCAACTTTGGGTCGCAAGAAATGACGATGGCTGGTATAATTCTGCTGAAGATATTACTACTGATATCTCTGGCAATGTTTATGTGACAGGAGTGAGCAGTTTTAATACAACAAATACAAACTATGGTTCTGTTACTATAAAGTATGGTGTTAATGGAGGTCAGCTATGGTCGGTAAATTATGGTGGTAAATATGCGCCAAGATCTATATTAGTTGATGTTCACGGCTATATTTACATAACAGGAGGTACAGGAAGTAATTATCTTACGGTGAAGTATACCCCTGTTGACTCCCCAGTTAACTTTTGGTCCCAACTTCAAAACTCTCCACAGGGTTGGTTTAATCTCCGTAAAGCGCCTGGAATTCAAAATAAACCCGCTGACGATATTATAAAAACTGTTCCCACCGATTGGGTGCTTAAAGTTGCGACAACAACTGACGCAACAGGGAAATCTTATGAGTTTGATGGCTTTCAATGGTACGGGGTGGTGGATGCAACTGATGGTGCTGTCGGTTGGATGACAGCGAAGAATATCATAAATGGTACAGAGTATCTTTCGTATGAAGCAAGCACCCAAGCGTTACTTGAAGCAAAAGCTACCACGACACTAACGAAAGAGGCTCGTATCCCCGTGATTCTTCAGGCAGTCGATAATTACTACATACAACCAAATATTTCAAACTCTCTGTATGGTGGTGGCGGAGGAGTCGGAAATAAAAATAATTTCCAAACATTTATTCAAGAATCTGCCTTTCCAAAGGAACTTGTCCTTGCTATTGCAGCTCAGGAATCTGGTAGTGTAGGATTCAACAATGAAATAGTCACCTTTGATTACGGTCATGGAATTATGCAGTCAACACTTGCGGCTAGTATCGATATATCAAAGAACGGATGGGATAATCGAGGTGTTGGAAGTGATGTCACTATTCCGCTCTGTAAAAGTATTTTCAGTAACGATTACAAAAAATGTTATGCAAATTCTGAAACGCCAAATAATTTACGGAAGCCGTATCAGCACTATGATGGCAATCCTGCAAATCCTCTCTACAAACAATACGCCAATACATTTCAATCCATATACGCCAATGTCAAAGACGGCTTCCGTGTGATTCAAGATAAGCATCGTAAAAAATGCCCAAAAGCTGACATGATGATTGGCGGCTACACATTTACCTGTCAGGATATTGAAAAAATACTCACCGTATGGGGCTACAACGGGTTTGGTAAAGACCGCAATACTGGTCTTTATACAGGGGCATATCTTAAGGATGTTGCTGGGAAGCTTGAGAACCTAGACTCGTATTTCCCTGGTATTGCTTACACAAATACGGACTTTATTCAAAAGATGAAGATTGCAAACGCCCATAAACAGATAATTAAAGTTTACAGTCCAGTAACCTTCAATGTTGTTGATAGTGTGGGACGGATAACAGGACTCTCAAATAACTCTCTGATTGAGGAAATCCCCAATTCGCTCTATGAGCGAAACGCGGAAGGAGTGGCGCTATTTTTTCCTTCAGATACCTATCAATATCGTGTTATTGGAACTACGATAGGAACCTATGGCCTTTCTGTTGATGACACAAACGGAGATGTTGCGCGATCTTTTCATGCAATTGATATCCCCACCACTCTAGGTGAAATCCATGAGTACTTAATTGACTGGGAGGCACTTGATCGTGGCGAGCGGGGGGTCACGGTGCGTATTGATACAAATGGAGATGGTGTTATCGACCGAGTTGTTCAAAGTGACGGAGTGCTTACTGAAATCGTGCCACCTACAGTCACCATTGTTTCCCCTGCAGGCGAATACCTATTCAATACAACAACCACCGTTCAATTTACCACCACCGATGCTTCGGGTATTGCAACAACCCGCGCGACATTGAATGGTGTTTCTGTTACAAATGGACAGGTGGTAACACTTACAAAGCCCGGCACAAATATCATAGAGGTTTCGGCGATGGATAATGAAGGGAACAGTGCAACGGAAACAAGCACATTTAGAGTAACCTATGCAACCAGTGGTTTTCTGCCCCCAATTAAAACTGACGGCAGTGGAATATATAATCAAGGGAGGGCTTTGCCGGTGAAGTTTAGTCTCTTTGACGCGAACAATAATCCTGTTTCGCAAGTTATTGCGCATATCTATGTTGTAAAGATAAGTAATGATATAGTAGGTAATGACGAAATACCGCTTCCAACATCTGCCGCGAATATTGGGAATCAATTTAGGTATGATTCGTCAGGGAAACTCCACATCTTTAATCTTTCTATGGGTACTATGTCGCCAGGAGTATGGCAGATCAAGGCGGTGTTGGATAGTGGGCAGGTGATTATGACAGTAGTGTCGATTAAATAATCGGAATCTTTGCGCCCACAGTTTCTATTTGGGTATCGTAAAATCATATGCTAAAAAAACAACTCTATAATAAAGAGGCCCCACTTAGTACTCCGACTACTAAGTACTTAGTAGTCGGAGTACTAAGTGGACGCGGATTCTCGTTGCTTGAGCTTTTGATTTATGTTGCGATATTGTCGGGGCTTATGGTCATCATTTCTGATTCGTTTATTTCTGTTTCTAAGGCGCGCGGACAATCTGAAGCGCGAAGTGAGGTTAATGCGTCCATTCGTTTTGCGACCGAGAAAATCCGTCAAGATGCGAAGGGGGCATCGTCAATCACCACACCAATTTTAGGCACTGCGAGCTCAACTCTTCAAGTAACGACAGGCGGGATGACTGTTATCTACGACACGCTGAGTGGGCAACTGCGCAGGAGAGAGGGGAATGGTGTGTCAACAACGACTGCGTTTGTGACGGGAACTAATGTTTCAGTAGATACCCCCACGTTTACACGTCTTGAGAATTATAATGCAGTACTTAGTGCGACGACGACTGCGATACAAGTCGCGATGACTATTCGTTATAATGCATCAAGCACGGATTGGTCCTATGCGGACACTCTTCGCACAACGGCTACTTTACGTTAATATATATTTATGAAAAAAAATACCTCTCGCGGTGTTGCAACACTTCCAACCGTACTCGTTCTAGGGATAATGACGCTTGCGGTTGTGGTAGGAATTACATCTGTATCGCTCACCGAATCATTCATTTCACAAGGATCGGCACAATCCTCGAAAGCCTTGTTTTATGCTGAAAGTGGCGCTCGCGACGCATTGGTGAAGATTTCTCGCAACAAAAGCTACACATGTAGCGCGACCGACTGTTATACAATAGATTTTAGTACAAATGGTTGTAGTTTGCTGAATGATTGCGCTAAGGTGTCAGTCTCTGCTGGAGTTGGAACCGGAGGCGACCCGAAGATAGTCACTTCAAAAGGGATTATGAAAGCGAGCGCACGCACAATACGGGTGAGTGTCATTATAGACACCAACGGTCAAATTGCCACGAGTACCACTGAGACCATTTGGACAGAAGTTATCAACTGATACAAAACAGCTCATCTTTTTTGTATTCACTCAAAAGTATTGATAGTGGAAATACTGGAACATGGGCAATACTTGCGGAGTAAATCTAAGCAATCTTTATTCGTAACGAAGAGCTTCGATAGGGCTTTTCTTTGCGGCTGTTCTCGCAGGATAAATTCCGAATACTAGTCCAA
>ERZ1292633.4709-Hain-H41-02um-R1-4709-length-12565-cov-46_pt1 | contig 12565 bp, 12 predicted proteins | sample MGYA00564406_ERZ1292633 | MGnify/ENA primary metagenome ERZ1292633 (study PRJEB36523, sample SAMEA6512639) | groundwater metagenome | collected 2019-01-08 | study: AquaDiva: Metagenomics assemblies of 32 groundwater samples
CATACGAAATCGCTTCTTCTCATGGTGTTGCACTTCGAGGTTGAATGTGGGAATCCTTCTTTCGCATGTGGCCGAGCATATGAAGAGAGAGGATGTAGTAAATCTATTACACAAATACCTGTCATATCTGCGCCCCGGAGGTAGAGTTGTATTTGTCACACCTCAGGAAAGGGGATTCAGCTCTGATCCGACCCATGTAATGTTCATGGATTTTGAGGGACTGTCGGCAATAGCCAGAGATTCCGGACTCAAGGTGGAAAGACAGTACTCATTCCCGTTCCCGCGCATCATCGGTCATATATTCAAATACAATGAGTTTATAACCATATTATGCCGTAAGGCGTAAGTTTAAGCTATATACACCAGTATATCTATCATGCTGATGACCATAATCGTGAAAATATGAAGAGTTATGCGGGAGATAAGTTGTCTTCAGGAATGGCGTCGCCATTACCACTTGTATCAGTCGTAATCGTCAACTGGAACGGCCTGAGATTCCTTGATGGCTGCCTGTCGTCGCTTTTCAATCAGTCTTATCAGGACTTTGAAGTAATCATGATCGACAACGGATCAGCAGACGGCTCGGTTGAATTCGTTAAATCGAATTTTCCCAGAACTGTGATCATAGAAAACAAGGAAAACCTCGGTTTTTCGGCAGCAAATAACCAGGGGATAAAGGTTGCCAGGGGCAAGTATATCGCGACACAGAACAACGACACAGTCGCAGATAAAAACTGGCTTAGCAACCTCGTCAATTTAGCCGAATCCTCTGAAAGCCGTGTGGGTATGTGGGCGCCGAAGATCCTTTCCATTAAAGAGCCCTCAAAGATAGACTCTGTTGGCGGCCTCATTATTTACAAAGATGGAATTGCCAGGGGCAGGGGAAGGGGGAAGGAAGATAAAGGTCAGTTTGACAAAGTGGAGGAAATACTCTTCCCAAGCGCGTGCAGCGCCCTTTATCGCAAGGATATGCTGGATGAGGTTGGATATTTTGACGAGGACTTCTTTGCTTACGGCGAAGATACAGACCTTGGCCTTCGGGGAAGGCTTGCCGGATGGAAGGCGTTCTCAGCGCCAAATGCTATCGTATACCATCATTATTCCGGTTCAACTGGGAGATATTAGGAGATGAAGGCGTTTCTGGTAGAACGAAACCACTTATGGTTGGCATTAAAAACCTTCCCTGTTACAATGGAGGCACTCATGCCTTTTTATAGCTTATGGAGGTGGACAGTTCAGCTTTCACACATAATTCGCGGGAAAGGGGCAACCGCGCAATTCGTCAGAGACGTTTCTCCGGCAAAGATCGCCTTTGCACTGTTGAACGCCTATATCTCGGCCATTAAGGGACTGCCTCTGATTCTGGAGAAGAGGCGAGATATCCAGAAAAAGAGGGTCGTCACTAACAGAGAGGTTAGGAACTGGTTTAAGAAATACCGGCTTTCTGCGACCGAGGTAGTTAATGACTGACGGCTTAATAATAACAAAGGTTATACAGTCTCTTTACTATTACCCGATCTGGGTATCCCATCTGTAAGAGGAACTGTTCACCATAAATTAAGACGGGAACCTTATAACATCTAAACCATCCTCAGCAGAGAATATCCCTTCCCGGAATTTCGGCTGGATGATACCCATTATCTCCTGCTTTGTCCTGATATCCACTGAACTGCCTTTTTCAAGGCCCTTGAGCCTCTTCCTTATCTCCTTGGCCATATTCAGGTTCTTTCTGCCGGTAGGGTCTACCTTAAGACACTGGGCCTCGTCCTTTTTCGTAAGAAGCTCTATTGTTGCATCAAGGGAGAGGGTGCGGCATTCTTCCACATCCTCCAAGCTCAAGGGCCACCTGGACATGGATGATATCACCCTGACTACCCTCTTCAAATGTTCCACCCTGTTGAGGATCATCCAACTGGCAAATATCTGCCTGTTAACATTGAACGGCAGGATATTATCCTCTAAAACCCTTTCCAGCAGGTCGTCATTCCTTTTGTGTTCCCCCTTGGCCAGCCCCTTCAATATATCCCATACCTCACTCCCGGCATGAGTATCAAACCTGGTCTCCCAGTAGGCATGCCTGAGTGTCCTGGTCTGGAAGGATGCCACCAGTTGGGTTGGGATGTAGTAGTTATGGGCCACGATATCCTGGGCAAGATGGCTGAGGTACCCATATGCAAATGCCTCCTGAGAATCTGTTTCCGCCTCAGACAGGATCTTCATACCTACCTTCCAGTTGTGGCAGTGGCTGGAGTAAGGAGTGAACTTCTTCCCGAAGATGATATCCGCTCCTATGCATCCGTAAAGATAATCCGAGGGGTAACTGGACAGGAGCCTTTGAAGGGACGGGGCCAGTAATGTGATATTCCTTAGCACCTCTGATCCGAGGTGGATATGTGTGGCAGGCCCCCAGGCCAGGGCCTCTCCAGGGATTAAAAAGAGAAGCCCCAGGGTTATGAGGGAGATGACTATCAACTATGTTCCCCTTACTTCTTTTTTACTGAAACCTTTTTACCCATTACAGCAGCCTTTTTTGCAGTGGCTTTTTTAGTCGCTGTCTTTCCGCCTGGCACCTTTTTCACCTTCTCTTCTGTCTGAACCCATGTTACTACTATTTCGTCCTTGTGGCTGTCGTGGCGAGCCACTCCATATTTACGTTCGCCTTCCTTCATGATATGCAGCTTCCCCTTATATGTCTTCTTGAGCTGCATCCCGATGTTCAGGGCAAGGCGCTGGTTCAGAGTATGGACAACCAGCCTCTTTTTCTCATCAACTATATCAAATATCCTCGAAAGATAATGGGTCCTGAAATCTATCTTCTCCTCGTTCTTTATAACTCTGAGGAGTTCAGCCTTATTCTGTTTCAGGACATCGCCTTCGATGTATACGGTACCACTATAATCCTTCACCTTTATTCTGTGGCATCCCTCGCACAGAACGTTTTCCACCCCTTTTGCATCGTGATACGCCTCATAGAGCTTCTCATCATAGTGCCAGTGCTTTTCAGGACATACAGCGTGACAAACCTTACATACCTTCATTCTCTACCTCCATCATTTAAAATAATTCAAACTCCCTGTTTATAACCTTTTTCCAGAGAAAAGGCAACCCTTTCAATTCCATCTCAACGGCCTCTTCCGTAATCCTTTTTACTTCACCGTCATCAAGCCTCGACCTGACCTTCAGGTCAACTGCCTGGGGCTCGCTTATAGGCCTTCCTATCCGGCTCACTAGGTAACAATAAACCTCTTCCACTCCATCTGCTGACGCCACCCTCTCCGCGATATTTCGGGCTGCGATATTGTACAGCTTTCCCACATGACTTATGGCATTCTTCCCTGCCGTGGCCTCCAGGGTCATGGGTCTGTAAGGCGTAATCAGCCCCCCTACCCTGTTTCCCCTCCCTACCTGACCGTCATCTCCACTCTCCGCGCTTGTCCCCGTAACAGTGATATAGACTGCCTCTCTTTCCAGGACGTCAGCGGTATTGACAGCCACCGTCACATTCCTGGTGGTAATGCCACTGCAAAAAGATGTTACTAGAGATGAAACACGTCTCTTGACCTCCATATAATCATTCAGGGACGGGATCAGGGAGGAGATAAACGCCACAGCCACAGTAAGAGTTATCTCATCCCCGATCCTTACCCCCATCACCTTTATGTCCTCACCAATATACGCATGGGCCTCCTTGACCTCTTTGGAGTTCAGGTAAAGCTCAACCTCTCTGACCAGTCTCTCGGTCTCTGAGAGGGGGTAGAAGGAGACCCCGATAGATGTATCGTTGGCCAGCGGGACCTCAACCCCCTTATCAAAAGCTGCAACAAGGTCTATGCTCCCAGGCCTTATCCTGTGGTCTATCTCTATATCTTTATTTACATCCAGGAACCGGAACGTTTCTTTTAGCCACTTTCTTGTACTCTCAACAACCATTTCGCTTATAGGGACAGGAGTTCCACCTACTTCTGAAGTTGCCCTTCCAACAAGGAGGAGGTATATGGGTTTTGTTACCCTCCCGCCGCCAAAGGAGACGTCACTGCTCCCTCCTGCCAGGATACATTTATCAACGTTATGGTGAAGTACCCTTCCGAACCTTTCAAGGTAGTATCTGGAAAGAGTTATGGAAAGCTCCTCAGCAGCCCTGTCGCAGACAGTATCAGGGTGTCCCTTACCTTTCCTTTCAACTATCTCAACCTGTTGGGCATGGACAGGGGCGAAGTTTAATCTTTCTAAATTTAGTTTCACTGAGTTCCCCTGAATGCAGCATAATTCCTGATAAATAAGGCGACAACCAAGGAGTTGCTATGGGAATACCAATTCGCATTCAAATAAAGACATTTGAATGCCCGTGCATAATACCAAGTAAGCTTTCAGTAAAGGCAATACTTATATGTTTGAAAGCAACTTGGTATAAATATAACAGAGAAGCGGCAGAAGGGCAAGGGGCTAACGGCTGGAAGATTTGCTAAGAAGGGGCGTGCCTCTCATCTGTCAGGCTGTGATAGATGCTCTCAAACTCCTTCTCTCTTTTGATAAATGCTTCAAGTATCTTCGGGTCGAAGTGTTGCGGCAACGTCCTGCCGTCGCCATTTGTGATGATCTCAACTGTCCGTTGATGGGAAAAGGCGGGTTTGTACGACCTTTTTGACCTCAGGGCATCATATACATCTGCCAGGGCCACTATCCTGCCGGAGACAGGAATCTCTGCCCCCTTCAACCCCCCTGGATACCCGCTTCCATCGTAACGTTCCTGGTGGCATAAGGCGATGTCCCTGGCCATCTTCAATCTCGGCTCATCACCGAGGATCATAGAACCGTAAACGGTGTGGTCCCTAACCATCGTCACCTCTTCATCTGTAAGACCTCCAGGCTTCTTAAGCAGACTTAAGTGGATATGTATCTTCCCGACATCATGCATCTGGGCAAAAAAACCTATGTCGCGGACAAAGTCAGAAGGCATCTTCATTTCCTCTGCCAGAATCCTTGAATATTCGTTTACCCTGACAATATGGTTCCCTGTCTCTTCGTCGTTGGCCTCCGCAGCCCTGGCGAGGGCAGTAACAAGATATTTGAAGGCCCCGTCGATCTCATCCATCTGGCCTGATATGGTTGTAAAAACATTATACAGGAGGAGGAAACTCCTCAGGGTGTCTGCATCATTGGGTGTGACCTCTTTCCCGTAGTTAAAGGCAACCACCATACTATCTGCCTTTTTAGAATCGCATATTATAAAGTTCTTTATAAACCCTACCTGAGCTGTTATATCTTCACCAAGATAAGTCTGGCAATCTTCTCCTCTGTAAATACGACCATTGCACTCAATCAAGGTAGTCTCTTGATCAGGGTATTTTTCAGCACATCCAAAAGCACCTTCGGCCCTTCCTGAAACGCCCCTCATTTTAACCATGCCATCCTCATAGCTGTATAATATTCCCTCTATGTACTCTCCAGTTCTTTTACCAAGAAGAAGATGAGTAGGGCTGCTTGTGTCATCAACGCTTATTCTTAACAGCCGTTCTATGAGGTTTTTGTTGGCTTCCCCTCCGCTAAAGGTCTCTGAACTCAACTCTGCCAGCTTATTTTCAGCAAACAAGGTCAGATTATTGATATGCGAATATGCTGATTTGAGTTGATCATTCAAGGTCTTTTTCTTAAGGAGGGATTTTACTCTGGCCTGTATCTCTATATCGTTTACAGGTTTTGTCAGGAATTCATCTGCCCCGGATTCAAGGGCCTTCACCAGGTCCTCGGTCCCTTCAAGGGATGTGACCATGACAACAGGGATATCCCTGCTTTCCGCGTTTTCCTTTACCCTCCTACAAACCTCGTAACCATCAATCTCCGGCATCAGGATGTCGAGAAGCACAAGGTCAGGCCTTGCAGACTCTATCTGCGCAAGGGCCTCCCTGCCGTTTCTGGCCTTTATGACCCTGTAACCTAGGGGGACAAGATAATCCTCAAGTATGGCCAGATTAAGCTCCTGATCATCTACAGCAAGGATAGTGTATTGGCTCTGAGTGCTATCTTCCTTCATATCGTCACCCTCTTCTGAATCTGTAACGATATTAGTATACATACCCTTTTTTTGCAAGAGGTTATCTGATAGGGGATTTACATAAGGATGCTCCCTTGGCGCCCTGTGGTCTTCCCTGTTACTGTTACTAAAATCTATTGCAATTAAACCTTTTTTTGTGCATATTATTAAGGTATCTTAAAACTGCAAACCACAGAGGTCACAGAGATATATTTTGAGTATAAAAACCTTTTAAAACCCTTTTCTTCTCTGTGTTCTCGTAAGTTTTATTTTAAAAATTATAGGAATTTTAAAAGTCACCCTTTGAATGCACAGAGAAAAGATTTAAAACAAGGTTTTTCTTTTGATATTAAAGGGTTTCCTCCGTGTGCTCTGTGGTTAGATTGTAGGATTTAGAAGGTATCTTTTTTAGGAAAAGGGAGGAGAGATGAGCAGAAAGATGATTACTGTTGACGGCTGTACGGCATGCGCCCATGTGGTTCATGCAACAAATGAGATTATTACAATCTATCCGATAACACCTTCGTCCCCTATTGCGGAGATTTGCGATGCAAAGTCCGCTGCTGGGAAGGTGAATATCTGGGGGTCTGTCCCAAAAGTGAGCCAGATGCAGTCCGAGGGAGGGGTGGCTGGAGCGGTCCACGGCTCACTTACCACCGGCGCCCTGGCGACAACTATTTCAGCCTCCCAGGGACTTTTGCTGATCCTACCCAACATGTATAAGATTGCAGGAGAGCTTACACCAACGGTTTTCAGTATTACAGCCAGAGCTCTGGCATGTCAGGGACTTTCCATATTCGGAGACCACTCTGACGTGATGTCAGCCAGGTCCACCGGATTCGCCATGCTCTGTTCAAAGGATGTGCAGGAGGCCATGGACTTTGCCCTCATAGCCCAGGCTGCAACCCTTGAGTCAAGGATACCGTTCCTCCATTTCTTTGACGGCTTCAGGACCTCCCACGAGGTGCAGAAGATAGAGGAACTCACATTTGACGATATCCGCGCCATGATTGACGACAACCTGGTGATTGCCCACCGGATGAGGGGTCTTTCACCGGACAGGCCTGCAATCAGGGGAACCTCCCAGAACCCTGATGTCTATTTCCAGGGGCGTGAGACGGTAAACAAATACTACGATGCGACACCCGCCATTGTCCAGAAGGCCATGGACAAGTTTGCTAAGCTGGTTGGCAGACAGTACCGTCTTTTCGACTACTACGGCCATCCAGAGGCTGAAAGGGTCATAGTGGCTATGGGTTCCTCTGAAGACACCATAAGAAAGACCATTGACGCACTGAATGCAAAGGGTGAAAGGCTCGGGCTTATCCAGGTAAGGCTTTACAGGCCCTTCTCCATAGAGGCCTTTACAGATGCCCTTCCAACGACAGTTCAGAAGATAGCAGTTCTTGACCGTACAAAGGAGCCTGGCGCCATCGGCGAACCGCTCTACCTTGACGTCAGGACTGCCCTGGGCGAGGCTATGGAAAAGGGGATTGCCAGGTTCAAGACATACCCAAAGACCGTTGGCGGCAGATACGGTCTCGGTTCCAAGGAGTTTACCCCCGCTATGGTCAAGGGGATATTCGACAACCTTGCTGAGGCCAAACCAAAGAACCACTTCACCATAGGGATAAATGACGACGTTACAGGGACCAGTCTCCCGTACGACAGTTCATTCTCAATTGACGAAAAGGGGACTTACAGGGCCATGTTCTACGGTCTAGGCGCCGACGGCACCGTGGGAGCCAACAAGAACACCATCAAGATTATAGGCGGAGAGACAGACAACTATGCCCAGGGTTATTTCGTCTATGACTCCAAGAAGTCCGGGGCCATGACCGTCTCTCACCTGCGTTTCGGAAAGGAGAAAGTGAACGACCCGTACCTCGTTTCAAAGGCCAATTTTGTGGCATGCCACAACCCCTCGTTCCTTGAGAAGTACGATATGCTGGGTAATGCAGAGGAGGGGGCCACTTTCCTACTTACGGCATCCCATAAGAAAGAAGAAGTCTGGGACACACTCCCTGTTGAGGTCCAGGAACATCTCATCTCCAAGAAGATGAAGTTTTATATAATAGACGCCATTGCCCTGGCGGAAGAGATCGGTCTTGGTTCAAGGATAAACATGATCATGCAGACGGCGTTCTTCATAATATCCGGAATCCTCCCGAAGGATGAGGCCATAAAGGCGATCAAGAAGGAGATAGACAAGACATACGGGAAGAAGGGGACCAAGGTTGTAGAGATGAACTATGCGGCAGTTGACACCGCGCTTAAGAACATAGTGGAGGTCCCGGTTCCGGCTAAGGTCACCTCCACCAAGAGGATGAGACCGGCTGTCCCTGACCATGCCACTGATTTTGTTAAGAACGTAACCGCCAGGATGATAGAGGGGAAGGGTGATACACTCCCTGTCTCCGCCATTCCGGCAGACGGGACCTGGCCTGTTGGGACGACCCAGTACGAGAAGCGCAACGTCGCCGTTCATATCCCAGTATGGGAGCCTGATCTCTGTATCCAGTGCGGTCAGTGTTCCTTTGTATGTCCGCACGCCACCATAAGGATAAAGGCATACGATGCTGAGCATTTAAAGAATGCCCCTGCCGGTTTCAAGTCTGTTGATGCAACAGGCAAGGAGCTGAAGGGGATGAAGTATACGGTTCAGGTTGCGCCGGAGGACTGTACCGGCTGCGCCGCATGCGTAGTCAACTGCCCCGCCATGAAGAAGGATGAACAGGGTAACAAGATGCCTGACTTCAAGGCCATCAATATGAAGCTTCAGGAGCCGCTGAGGGATGTAGAAGCGGAGAACTACAGTTATTTCCTCAGTATCCCCGATACTGACCCGTCAAAGTTCAATGCCGGAACTGTTAAAGGCAGCCAGTTTGTAAAACCCTTGTTTGAATATCACAGCGCATGTCCAGGGTGCGGTGAGACTCCATACATCACGCTTCTTACCAGGCTTTATGGGGATCGCCTGCTTATTGGAAACGCCACAGGATGTTCATCCATATATGGCGGGAACCTCCCGACTACACCATACACCACAAGGCCTGATGGGAAGGGTCCTGCCTGGTCAAACTCCCTCTTTGAGGACAACGCAGAGTTTGCCCTTGGGATGAGACAGAGCATGGACAAGTTCCAGTCCCAGGCCATAGAGTTGATTGACAAACTTTCTTCAAACCCTGCCTACAGCGGTTCTGTCGCGCTCTTCAACTCCATAAAGAATGCGGACCAGGGAACCCAGTCCGGGATCGAAGAGACAAGGAAGCTTATAGAACAGCTTAAAGAAAGGCTGAAGAAAGACACTTCCCCTGACGCCAAGAGCCTCCTGTCCCAGGCGGATTATATTGTGAAGAAATCGGTATGGGCCGTAGGCGGCGACGGATGGGCATATGATATAGGTTACGGTGGGGTAGACCAGGTCCTGGCATCAGGAGAGAATATCAACCTCCTCATCCTTGATACGGAGGTTTACTCCAACACTGGAGGGCAGATGTCAAAGTCCACGCCTCTTGGCGCAATAGCCCAGTTTGCAGCAGGTGGAAAGAGGACCCCGAAAAAGAACATAGGTCTTATCATGTCTATGTACGGGAATGTATATGTGGCCCAGATAGCATATGGAGCAAACCAGTCCCAGACAATCAAGGCGTTCCAGGAGGCCCAGGCGTATAACGGCCCGTCCCTTATAATTGCTTATTCTCAGTGCGTTGCCCATGGGATTGACATGAGCCGAGGCCCGGAACAGCAGAAAAAGGCTGTGGCCTGCGGCCACTGGCCCCTATTCCGCTACAACCCGGATCTCGAAAAGCAGGGTAAGGCCCCGATGATAGTAGACAGCCAGGAGCCGACCATTCCTTTCGAGGAGTATGCATATAATGAGAACAGGTACAGGTCACTTAAGGCAGCAAGGCCGGAACTGGCAGCAGAGTTGATGAAGCAGGCAAACGCCATAGCAAAGAGGAAGTACAGCTACCTGAAACACCTGGCAAGTTGGACACCTGAGAAATAGAAGGTTTAGAATTTATCTCGATTATATGATTTATGAGGGCGATCCTGGGGTCGCCCTTTTTTTTAGACTACTCTCAGCCCCTTTTTATTCTTTGCTTATATAGACCTTTTATGGTACGTTATTTGGACTGGAGGGATTAAATGAAATTCTCTGAAGATATTCGTCCTGTCTCATATTTGAAATCAAGAACTGCCGACATCCTGGCCCAGGTCAATGAAACGCACAGAGCCATAATTATCACGCAAAATGGCGAACCACGGGGGGTTTTGCAAGATACTCAGTCGTATGAAAGGATGAAGACGGCTATAGGCTTAATGAAGTTACTGGCTCAAGGAGAGGAGGACATTCGGCATGGTCGTTCATCCGATCAGGATGAAGTTTTTTCACGGTTGAATAAGAGACTTGAATCCAAGAAACGGCAATTCGTTAATGAACCGTAAGTATACCGTCAGATGGACAAACACGGCTGAAAAAGACTTGGCGGTCATCCTGGACTTCATTGCTGAAGAGAGTATAGATGAGGCACTGAATATATTGGAAAGACTGAGAGAACGGGCCGCAAACCTGTATTCAATGCCGGAGCGTGGCCGCATAGTGCCGGAACTCAAAGAGCAGGGAATTTTTATCTACAGGGAAATTATTTCCTCACCCTGGAGGATCATTTATAAAATAAATGACAAGATAATTTACGTCCTGGCGGTATTGGACTCACGCCGCAACCTGGAAGAAATACTCCTTGACAGATTTGTCTATTAAACTCAAGGCCTTCGGCAAAGAATGTCTTTTAAATGGTTGTTGGCCCTAATTTTCTACACTCCTGCCCTCATCTATTTGAAGATGGTGTCAACAACGCAATCTTTAAATCTGACCCTGATCCCCATTTAGATTAACGTGTGCGTCCCCATTAGCCCCACCATTATCCCCAAAGTGAAGAAGATACATATCTTCCCTATGCAGCCTTTAGCACGTGTATATGACTCAGTTCTTTCTTGTAACTCCTTTGCGCCGCCCAAAGGTCTACCGCAAGCTGCGCGTTAAGCCAAAATTCGGGTGTGTTGCCAAAAAGACGCGACAAGCGCAATGCCATAGCCGGAGAAAGCGAGCGGTGTTCGTTCAAAAGCTCATTTACAGTCTGGCGTGATACACCAAGCTTCTCGGAAAGTACCGTTGCAGTCAGTCTGTAATCCGGCATAAAATCCTCACGGAGCATTTCACCTGGATGAGTAGGCTTTATTTTACGTGCCTCAGTATTCGGAATAGTCATAGTTTACCTCTCCTCCCTAATGATAATCTGTAAATTCCACATCGTATGCATCCCGATCGATAAACCGGAAACATATCCTCCACTGGTCATTGATGGAGATTGAATGCTGTCCTTCTCTGTCCTCTTTTAAGGCATGCAGACGGTTGCTTGGCGGCTCTTTCAAGTCATCAAGACATGTCGCAAGGTTTATATATTCCAGCCGCCTAATAGCCCTTCTAAGCAGATCGGGGGGAAGCCGCTTTGATTTACCGGTGGCATAAAGCTCCTGGGTATGTTTGTCCGCAAAGGTTTTTATCACTGAAAAAAGTGTAATGCATCACGTGACAGATGTCAAGAAAAAGTTATTGATCGATCAGGAAGTGGAAAATAAGGCGAGCATTACCCGCCACGTGTTCTTGATATGCTTGCGGTGGACGGTGCATACCCTGCAGGGTTGGCAAAATATTTAGATTAACGTGTGCGTCCCCCATTAGCCTCTTTATTCTTATACCTTCTGACCTCTGCTGTCAATAGTGGACACGAAATGACTCATGCTGCACATTGCCTTTCATAAAACTGTTGTTCATAGACTGCTGGGGATAAATACCCCAGTCTCGCCTGTCGCCGTTGCCTATTGTAGAAAATCTCGATGTATTCAGTGATCTCCTGTATTGCCTCTCGCCTGCTTGTGTAACGGCTGTGATGGACAAGCTCGTTCTTAAGCGTTCCCCAGAAACTCTCCATCGGGGCATTGTCGTAGCAGTTCCCCTTACGACTCATTGACACTCTCATCCCGAGATGGTCAAGAAGCTCTCTGTATTCGTAGGAGCAGTACTGACTCCCTCTGTCAGAGTGGTGGATCAGGCCCGTTGTTGGACGTTTTCCTGCCACTGCGCGCAGCAGGGACTTATTGACCAGTTCCTTAGTCATGCGGGCGTCCATCGCATATCCCACAATTTCACCGTTAAAAATATCCTTGTGCCCAGCAAGATAGAGCCACCCTTCATCGGTAGGAATGTAAGTGATGTCAGCCACCCATACCTTGTTCGGTGCCGTTGCAACAAACTTCTGTTCCAGTAGGTTTTCTGCAACCGGCAGCTTATGTTTTGAGTTGGTCGTAGCCTTAAACTTACGCTTCTGCTTGCAGCAGATACCAAGCTTCTTCCTTATGCGCCTTATTCTGCAAATGCCTACATTAACGCCATGAGCAGACATATCTTTCTGGGCTCTTCTCCTTATCGAGTGGGTAAAAACAGGTGGTCGAAGTGTAACCCGCCCT
>ERZ1292633.4710-Hain-H41-02um-R1-4710-length-12564-cov-4_pt1 | contig 12564 bp, 15 predicted proteins | sample MGYA00564406_ERZ1292633 | MGnify/ENA primary metagenome ERZ1292633 (study PRJEB36523, sample SAMEA6512639) | groundwater metagenome | collected 2019-01-08 | study: AquaDiva: Metagenomics assemblies of 32 groundwater samples
ACTTTTCGTTTACGGTCGCGGCGGAAGTTCCTTTGTCCCGTTTGTTATCAATCAGGCAAAACAAGCGGGTTCAGCAAATTACGTTGAATCAGGTGAAAATAAAGTATCGGCAGTTCACGTTGAAGATGCGGCAAACTCATATCTTTTAGCTTTGGAAACCAGCACCGGAAAAGGACTTTTCAATATCTCAGCAGAAAGCGTTTCGATGAAGGAAATCAGTGAATCAGTTGGTCGGCTTCTGAATGTCAAAACACAAGGTATTTCGGCTGATAAAGGACGCGAGCAATTCGGAAAAATGTTTGAATGGCTCTCGATAAATAATCAATTGGACGCAAGCAAAATTAAGGAAAGGCTGCAATGGTCGCCGAATTCGTATAGGTCAATTTTGGAAGATATTGAGAATGGTTCGTATCGGAATTTTAAGTAATAATTCATTATTTACAGCCTTTTCAGCCATTTTTTGTTCCAATGAATTTCGTAAAAATGACGAATTACTTTATTCGCTGTTTCTTCATCGCTTTTTAATCTTTCGTAAACATTTTCAAAAATGAAATCTGAAATTGGTTTAACAATTTCTTTGTTTGAGAGTCTGTTTCTCGTTGAACCATAAAAACTGGGTTGTTTCATTTTTAGATGTATTGCACCAATCAAACAACTTAAAATGGTTCGGTCTGTAATTACGAAAAAATCGTCAGATTTATTTTCTTTAACATATTTTTTCAAGGCTTTGCTAATTCCTAAAAGTAGAGCTTTTTTGTGAGTTCCTCCCTCGTGAGTATAAAGATTATTTACAAAAGACTTGAAGAATGGCTCATTTATTGAATAATCCCAAAATGAAAAACAAATATCCGCTGAATAATCTTCTGATTCAAAATCTAATTCGGTTGCAAAAACTGTCGAACCCCATCCATTAAACCCTTTAATCTCAATTAAATCCCGCAAACCATTCTCAAAATGATAAATAATGCGACACGGTTCATTATTCACTGAATATTTTAGTTCAAAAGTTTTCTCCTTATTGAGAAACGCGAGCTCTTGGATTATCGCTGTAATAAAAATTGGATTAAATTCAAATTGTTCCCAAATTGTTGAATCTAACGTGAATTTAATTTCTAATGCGTCACAAGAATATTCTTTTTCGTCAACGATTCCGCTTTGCAAAATCCCTTTTTCGTAAATTTGTTCAATAATTAAATTTTTATTTTGGTTGAATAATCTAAACTCATAAACTTGACTTAAAGCATTGAGAACTGCGAAATCGAAGCCATATAAATGTAGGTTTTCATTAATGTTAGAGGGAACTGGATTTTTCAATTTTTCAAGTCGGAAAAGACCAGATTGTATATCAGAAATTTCAAAAGAAGATTTCTCTGCATCGAAAATGAGTTTAGGAATATTATGACCGAATCTGGAGGTATCAATATAAGTATGAAATGAGGCAAAAAAATCTTTGAGTAAGTGAACAAATCCTTCAATTCTAAGACTTCCGACATACATAGCAGGACGTTTTCTGACCGCTCCACGCCAATCCAAATTCTCATTTATTTCAGCCATTTTGTTACCTCACTTTTTAGTGTTAATTATAACATAATAAAGGAGAAACTACTCAAAAATGTAGGTAGATAATTGTTATGATTTAAATAGAATTTAATATAAAATAGCAGTTTCCTTTTTGTGTCTTTCTGTTTAATTTGGCAAGATTAATGTATGAGTAATTTAATCAAAGCATACGCGGCTACTGAGCCGAAAGGGAAGTTTGAACCGTTTGAATTTGAAGCGGGAGAATTAGGTGATGAACACGTTGAAATCAAGGTTCATTCGTGCGGAATTTGTCATTCAGATTTGTCAATGCTCAATAATGATTGGGGAATGTCGGCATATCCGTTTGTTGGCGGACACGAGGCAGTTGGCGAGATTGTGGCGGTTGGCAAAAACGTCAAAGGTTTGCAAGTCGGCGATAAAGTCGGTTTAGGTTGGAATTCGGAAACTTGCGGTTTTTGTGAACAGTGCGTAGCAGGTTATCAAATCAATTGTCCGACTCTGGAAGGCACAATCGTGGGCAGGCACGGCGGTTTTGCTGATAGAGTTCGCTGTCATTGGCAATGGGCGATAAAATTGCCTGAAACGATGGATATGTTGAAAGCAGGACCACTTTTTTGTGGTGGTATTACTGTTTTTAACCCTTTCGTGCAGGATAATATTCGTCCGACCGATAAAGTCGGCGTAGTTGGAATCGGTGGTTTGGGACATCTTGCATTACAGTTTGCAGATAAATGGGGTTGCGAAGTTACGGCTTTTACCTCTGATTTATCGAAAACTGACGAGCTGAAAAAACTTGGTGCGGATTACATTGTAGATTCCCGAAGCGAAGAAGAATTAACTAAACTCGTAGGTAAATTCGATATGATTTTGGTGACTGTAAATGTATCGCTGAATTGGCAAGCCTATATGAAAGCACTTGCTCCGAAAGGAAAACTGCACATGGTTGGAGCAGTTTTAGAGCCGATGCCGATTGGGGCATTTTCGCTTATTATGCACCAAAAATCTTTGACTGGAACAGCTACGGGAAGTCCGCAAGTCGTGGCTAAAATGCTCGAATTCTGTGCCAGGCATAATATCGAGACTGTGACCGAAGTTTACAAAATGTCGCAAATCAATAAGGCGTTTGAGCATCTGGAAAGCGGAAAAGCAAGATACAGAATTGTATTGGAAAATGATTTCTAGGGAGAAACGATGACTGAGCAAGAATTTTGGCAAATTATCGAATTATCTTGGCAAGATTCACCATATTTGTATAAGAAAAGAACAAAAGTTTTGGAAACAAATGATGAAGACTTGCTTACAGAATTGAGCGAAGAGGTTTATGAGACAATCACTGAAAATTGTAAAAACCGTCTCCAAAGATTAGATAGGAAGGCACTTACTGCTTTTATTCTTCTTTCAGAAGAAAAACTATACAAAATTGATCGTGAGGAGATTCATAAGTTTACTGATGGATCGGATGATGGTTTTTTGTATTGCCGATGTTTTATTCTTGGGATGGGTGAGCAGTATTTCAATATGATAGACAAAGAACCTGCAAAGGCAACAATAGATTTAGAAGCAGAAGCCTTTGGATTTGCAGGTTACGAAGTTTTTGAAGAAAAATTTGGCGAAGAATTTGAGCGGAACACTGTTTGTTGTATTGAATCATGTTCAAACAAAGAGGCTTGGAGTTCTTAAAAAATGAGGAGAAAATTTGATGAATGAAGATTTATATTTAACCGCTAGATTGAAGGTGAAAAGCGATAAAGTTGAAGAACTAAAACAAGCAGCTTTGGCAATTGTTGAAGATTCGAGAGCCGAGGAAGGCTGCCTTTCCTACAATTTCCATCAATCTTTAGAAGATGAAACGGTTTTTATTTGGCGTGAATGTTGGACAGGCAAAGTCGCTCTTGATGAGCATTTTGAAAAAGACTATGTAAAGAATTTTTTCGGTATTGTGAATGAAATTGCCGCTGAACCTCCGCAGATTACTCTGACTAAATTAATTAGTTGAAAAATGGAATAAATTCGTCTTTGTTCACATTTTATAAGATGGTATTGCTATCTGTAACTTTTTTTGTTACAATTAAAAATCAACAGCGAGGTTTTATAAAATTAAGTCGCTAAGTTATAATTTCGGAAAGCAATTTTAGTTAGGAGATAAAAATGGGAGCATTTACAAGAGAAGCAACAGATACGAATTGGCAAACGGATGTTTTAGCATCAGATAAGCCTGTTTTGGTAGATTTTTGGGCAGAATGGTGCGGACCTTGCAGGATGATTGCACCGGCAGTTGAGGCAGTAGCTGAAGAGTATGCCGAAAAAGCGGTCGTAGTTAAAATGAACGTGGACGAAAATATGAACGTCCCGCAACAATATGGTATTCGCGGAATTCCGACCTTGATTTTATTCAAAGGTGGAGAAGAGAAAGAACGCATCGTTGGTGCAGTTTCACGCGAAGGCATTGCTAAATTGGTAGAAAAATACGTCTGATTTGAGGGATGTAGAATGAGGGATGGTGGGATGAAAGATTGTCCTTCATCCCTCGTTTTTATTTTATGAAAGCAATAAGAATTAAAGAATTTGGGTTGCCCGAAGTAATGAAGTTGGAAGAAATTCCTGTTCCTGAAATTACTGCTAATCAAGTTTTAATTAAAGTTAAGGCGGCTGGTGTAAATCCTGTGGATACCTATATCCGTTCAGGAAATTACGCCGGTTTGCCGAAATTACCTTATACACCCGGAAAGGATGCGGCGGGAATCGTAGAAGCAATTGGCGAAAATGTGACGAAATTAAAAGCTGGCGATAGAGTTTATACAGCCGATTCAGTTTCGGGGACATACGCTGAATTTGTCGTCTGCAAGGAAAATCAAGTTAATCATTTGCCTGAAAATGTTTCTTTTGAACAAGGTGCAGGTGTTTTTGTGCCATACGCAACCTCATATCGGGCTTTGTTTCAAAAAGCGAAAGTGCAATCTGGCGAAACTGTTTTGGTTCACGGAGCAAGCGGCGGGGTCGGGATTGCGGCGATTCAGTGGGCAAAGAATGCAGGTTTAACTGTTATTGGAACGGCGAGTTCGGAAGCGGGAAAAAAACTTATCACAGAACAAGGTGCAGATTTTGTTTTTGACCATTCAGACGAAAATTATTTGCAGAAAATTCTAGAAGCTACTGAAAACAAAGGCGCGGATGTTATTTTAGAAATGTTGGCTAATGTAAATCTGGTCAAAGATTTTGACGTTTTAGCTAAGTTTGGAAGAATAGTTGTGATAGGAAATCGCGGAAGTCTGGAATTTAATCCGCGTTTGACGATGGGCAAAGATGCTACGATTTATGGAATGTCTCTTTTCAATTTTTCGAGCGAAGAAGAAGCCGAAATTCATGGGGAAATTTTCAAAGGATTAGAAAAAGGTTATCTGAATCCGATAGTAGGTAAAACCTTTCCGCTTGCGGAAGCCGCCAAAGCCCACCACGAAGTTATTGAATCCAAAGCATTTGGGAAAATAGTTTTGTCCGTTTAGAAATTATGCAAGAAAGAAGAAATACAGCAAATAGATACGTTAATGCAATTATTAACGACATTCAAAATCAGTTTGTCAGAGAAGAGACAATAATTTTCAGCGAATCAAAAATCGTCAGAGAATACGAATTTGAAGACGGTGCAGTCATTAAATACGAATGGCAAAGTGAGGTTGAATCAATCAGAGGTGAACAGTTTAATCACAGATTTACATTAGCCAATAAGCCAACACCCAACCCACAAGAGTTTGAGCTAGGTGTCCTAAAAACACTCAGTTATAAAGGATAGGGATTAACTTGAGAAGGCTTCAAGTTTTCCCTTAAATTCATCCAAAACCTCAAAAACTTGCAAAGCATATCTTACATTCCCAAGTGGTGCAGAAACTTGAACACCTTGAATGAATTCCCGCACTTCCAAAAGAGATTCGCGGGCAATGCGGATTCCTTCTTCGCGGGCTTCTTCTTTAGAAATTTCCGAAGCCTTTCTCATTCTATCCAAGATTTCGGGCGTGACGTTTACACCGGGAACTTCATTGTGCATAAATTCGGCATTCCGAATCGAAATCAGTGGAAAAATACCTGCGACAATCGGAATGTTCAGATGCTCAATTCGCTTGAGAAAAGATTTTAATTGTTCGGTATCGTAAACGGGCTGAGTAATTGCGTATTCCGCGCCTGCCTCGACCTTCCATTCAAACCGCTTAATTTCCTCATCAAGATTTACAGCACCCGGATTTACGCCGACTCCAATTGAAAAAGAAGTCGGTTTACCAATAGGATTATTTCCTAAATCTAAGCCGTGATTGAGTTTATTGACCATATTGGTTAAACCGATTGAATCAATATCAAAGACAGCGGTTGCATCAGGATAGGGTCCCATTTTTGGTGGGTCGCCCGTAATAAGCAGCAAATTGTGTAAATCAAGTGCCGCCGCTCCAAGCAAATCCGACATCATTCCCAACAAATTTCTATCACGGCAACAGTAGTGTAAAACAGCTTCAATCCCGATATTTTGTTCAACTAAAACGGCGGTTGCCTGTGCAGACATGCGTGTTTGAGCTCGCGGACCATCGGGAATATTAACCGCGTCAACTCCGGCATCAACTAAAAGTCGAATCGAATCAAGAGTTTTTTGTGCGTCGCAGCCCTTTGGAGGCAACACTTCTACGGAAGTAACAAATTCGCCGTTGGCAATCTTTTTGCCCCATTTGGAACGATTGACGAGAGGCACAACCTCAACATTTTCCGGTGTCAGGTCTTCAACCGCAGCAGGTTGTTTGATAAAACTTTGAGCAGTTTGACGTGGCGAAACGGAACGGATTGCTTCAGCCAAAAGTTTGATATGTGAAGGCGTAGTTCCACAGCAACCGCCGATAAAACTTGCTCCAACCTGAATAAATCTACGCGAAAATTCTGCCATATATTCAGGCGAACACATATACATTTGTCTGCCCTGAACTTCTCTCGGTAAACCTGCATTCGGTTGTGCGGAAAGTTTTTTATTGGTAAACTCACGCATTTTTTCGAGAGCATTTAAGAACAAAGCTGGACCGACCGAGCAATTCAAGCCGATAATATCCGCTCCCCATTCATCCAAACGCTGTGTAAAAATTTCGGGAGTTGCCCCAAAAACCGTGCTGCCATCCATCTGAATAGCAATCTGAGCAACAATCGGCAGGTCGCAAATTTCCTTCACGGCATCGATAGCTTGGCGGATTTCTGATAAATCCGAGAAAGTTTCCAACACAAAAAGCTCAACTCCGCCTTCAAGCAAAGCACTTGCTTGTTCCTTAAACATATCTTTTGCTTCGTCAAACGAGGTAGGTCCGTAAGGCTCAATTCTTAAACCCAAAGGACCAATCGTTCCGGCGACAAAGATGTTTTCTCCGGCGGCTTCACGGGCAATTTTAACGGCGGAAAGATTTATTTCTCTGGTTTGTGTCTCTAATCCGAATTTCTTTAGTTTGTTGTAATTAGCACTAAATGAATTGGTCTGGATAATGTCTGCACCGGCTTTGATATATTCGGTATGAACATCCCGCACAAGGTCTTTGGCAATCAGATTCAGCTCGTCGTAAGAACGATTGATGTAGATACCTTTTTCATAAAGGCGGGTTCCCATTGCTCCGTCAAAAACGTAAATATGATCGGATTCGATTAAATCTCGGAAGTTTTTCATAAACTAAAAAGCCTCGTGCTGAAAAGCCGAGACTCAAAAAGAAAAAATTTGTTTGAATCAGCTTTTTAGCGGTTTATTTAACGTGGTCGCAAGTCGCAATAACTCACCACGAATTTGAAATTTAATGATGCGATTTTAAGGATAAAGTGTCAAGTTAGAAAGCAAATCCTTAATCCTTAACTTTCAACTTTCCAAAAAAGGCATACATTGCTTTTTTGCCTGTAATTTCAAGCCGCCAATGTTTGAAATCTTCGGCATTCATACAATTATTGCCTCTTCCTTGAAGGACGAGTAGATATTCTGTCGCCGGAGCAATGCCTTTGCTGAAAATCCCGGTTCCGCTCAAAACCTTATACTTAAAGCGTAATTCTTTATACAAAAGTGGATCACCTTCACCTTCGTAAAGGTCGGTTCTGAAATCAACCATCGTCGGGGCTTTGACTAAATTTAAACTGCCCGTGGCGTTTTTTTCATTCTTAAAGTCAAATTTCCAGCCTGCCGATTGCCACATAAAACTTGCAGTATAATTCTCGGTCAGAAGACTAATCCCTTTGATTGTATCGGGATACCCGGCATCGCTAAAAAGATTTATGTCATCAATTTGTAGGCGTTTAAGTTCGCCGATTTCATAATTATCAGGCTTTTTTACACTCATTGTATATTGTCCTTTTTCAGCACAACAAGCACAATAAGTTGCAAGAATTTGTAAGGGAGTAAATACAAAACTAATGAGAAAAGAAAAAAGTAAAATTGTAATAGATTTCATTAAAAGAGTCCTCAAGAAAAGTTTCAAAGCAAGTTTGTGGCTAATAAGTTAAATTGTCAAATAAATGTGCAAATTACCTTGTTAATTGCCTTACTCCGTTCTATCATCCTTATAAAAATCATAAACAGACGAGGCAAAAGATGATAAAACTTCTCTGGGCTGTATTACTCTTAATACTAATAATTCAACCTTCAACTTTCGGACAAAACAAATCAGAACCACAAAAAGATATAGTTTCAACCCGCGAAATGGAGCGGATTAACTGGATGGAGTTCAAAGAAACTGTGCCGTCTAAAATAAACACGGTTTTGCTTCCGACCGGAACTCTCGAACCACACGGCGTTATCAATAACGGGGCAGATAATACCGCACCTTTCGGGATGGCAAAACATATTTCCAAACGTGTAAACGCAATGATTGCACCAACTTTGCCGTATGGAATGACGGGAAGTATGGAATCATATCCGGGAGCATTTCAAATTAACGAAGCGGCGTATCGTCCTTTCGTCAAACAAATTCTTGAAGGTTTAGCCAAAAATGGTTTTAAAAATATCATCATTCTCAATGGACACGGAGGTGGACAAACTGCTGTTTTGCAATCGGTTGCGGCAGAAGTAGCGGCTGAGAAAAAAGTGCGGACTTTAGTTATTAATTGGTGGTCGTTTGCCTCTGATGTGACGAAAGAAGTTTTTGGTGAGGATGGCGGACACGCCGGTTGGAATGAAACAGCTTTTATTCAAGCAATTGACCCGACCTTAGTTCATCCCGAAAAATATAAGGACGAAATGGCGACGGCATATCCTGCTGCGGGGACTTGGCAAGCAGTTCCATTTCCTTCTTCAATCGGACTTTATCAAAAAGGGCAAGGTTATCCGAAATTTGACCAGAAAAAGGCAGATGAATATTTTCAGAAAGTAACCGATAAAGTAGCAGGATTGATTGAAGAAATTGTCAAAAAATGGGATTTGGCAGGTGTTTGAAATAATTTGGATTGAGGAGAATTTTTATGAGGATAGCAGTTTTAGTAATTGGAATTTTAGGGATATTGCTTGGTTTAATTGTCACAATCGTTTCGTTGGCATTGCCTTCATTAACCGATAACAAAGCAAATTTTAATGAGGTATTGCCGGGAATTATCGGTGGAGTCGTTGTTTTAATTTTCTCGTTTATTATTGCAGTTGTTGGGCTTATATTGGTTTTGATGAAGAAAAAGAAAGCGTGATGAAAAATCAAATCCATATTTTACCGGGTGATAGCTTGGCGCAAACTTTTCCCAAAGAAATAAGTGGCGAAAGGATTATTTGTCGAGAATGTTTGATTGTCGGAAATTTACAAGGTGAAACTTTGGCTGAATTTTGGCAAACAAGAGCAGATTTTATTAAGAAAGAATCTGGCGAAAATTCTTATTTCGAGAAATCAGTTTCAGAATTTGAAAAAATTGATTCAATTGATTTAAATACCGAAATAAATCTATGGTTTGAATATGAATTATTTTGCCAAACTAATCTTTGGTTTGTATTGTATTTATTGAAATCAAAAGATTTGAGTAATATTTTTCTTATTTTGCCAATCGTAGAAGATGCAAAAAACAGATGGAAAGGTTTTGGCAATCTTGGAGAAACAGACCTCGAAAAATGCTTTGATAAACGAATTAAACTTACTGCAAATGACTTAAATCACGGGGCAAAACTTTGGGAAGCATATAAAGCCAATGATCTGAAAAGTTTGGAAAAACTTTCTCATTTTCAATCAGTAGCTTTTCCTTATCTGAAAGAAGTTTGTCAGGCTGAAATTGAACGAAAACAAGATAATCGGGTAGAAAATTCTGTGCGGGAAATTATCAAAAACGGGGCGACTGAATTTTCTGAAGTATTTAGGCAATTCCAAGCTAAAGAAGGTGTTTATGGGTTTGGCGATTCGCAGGTTAAGCCAATTTTTGAGCAAATAATTTCAAAATAAAATCTATGTCAACTTTAAATAATACTCTTAAAACAATCTTATTAATTTCTCTGTATACAATTGTAGCTATTTCGCAAGAACGGCTTTTGGTTATTGGCGGTGGCGACCGCACCCCTGATATTTTGCAAAAAATAGTAGTAGAAAGCGGCGGCGATAAAGGTAAACTTTTGGTAATCCCCTGGGCTGGCGGAGAACAACAAGAATATTTTGATGCTTTTAGGGAAGATGTTGAAAAAATCTCTAAGATTCAGTTGATCAGAGGTTCATTTCGTCCTTTAACAGAAGCAACTAAAATCGAATTCTTACAACAACTTAAAGAAGCAACAGGGATCTATTTCACCGGAGGCGACCAAAATCGAGTAATGGAAGTTTTGAAAGATGAAAGCCTTCTCAAAGCCATCAAAGATAAATATAAAAGCGGGACATTTTTTAGCGGGTCTAGCGCGGGAACGGCGATAATGTCGAAGATAATGATTACCGGAGAAGGCGATTTTAAGGTTATTGACGGAAATAAGGTCGAGACTAAAGAGGGAATCGGTTTATTAAGCGAAATAATTGTTGACCAACATTTTATCGTCCGCCAAAGACAAAATCGGCTGATTGGTCTGGTGCTGAAAAATCCGAAACAACTTGGGGTGGGAATTGATGAGGATACGGCTGTTTTCTTCAAAAATAATCGAACCGGAGAAGTATTCGGCAATAGTCAGGTAATGATTTTTGACGCGAAAAAAGAGCCGATGAAAGTTTTTTTGCTCAAAAAAGGCGAGAAATTTGATTTACAAAAACGGAAGAAAATTAATGGAAAATAAAGTTGCAATTGTTACAGGAAGCACAGCGGGAATCGGTTTGGCGATTGCTAAAAATTTAGCGTTAAAAGGTGCAAAGGTTGTTATCAATGGCAGAACAATTGAAAAATTGAAATCTGCCGAGCAGGAAATCGAATCACTCGGCGGAAAAATTTTGGCGATTCAAGCTGATGCAACAGATGAAATAGAAATCAAGCGAATCGTCAACGAAACGATTCAATATTTCGGCAAGATAGATATTTTGGTCAACAATGCGGCGACAACGGGTGTTGGAGTTTCGGTTGCTGAAATGCCGATTGAGACTTGGGATGCCGTTATGAATGTCAATCTTCGCGGTGTGTTCTTGTTTTGCAAAGCTGTGATTCCTCATCTAATCGAACAAAAATGGGGCAGAATTATCAGCCTTGGTGGTCTTGCGGGCAAAAATCCATTACCTTTTGGTGCGGCGGATTCAGCTTCAAAAGCCGGAGTTTTAGCTCTCACTCGTAGTTTGGCGGCTGAACTCGGAACTTCAAATATCACGGTCAACGCAGTTTTACCGGGAATTCAGCCTGAAACCGAAATGGGACAGGAATTTATTGCCAGACTAGCAAAAGTGTTTGAAATTGAAGATGAAGCGATTCTGACAGCTACAATTCAACGAACATTGCTCAAACGCCACGAATCATTGGAAGAAGTTGCCGAAACGATAGCATTTTTATGTTCGGAAGGTGCAGGTGCGATTACGGGACAGAGCTTAAACGTCAATAGTGGATTAGCGACTTTTTAGCTAATCAATAAAGCTAAAATTGGAATTAATATCGCGGATTCAAATCTTTAAAGACAACCTTTTATGGAAAATAATCAACCTATTAGTTAAATTTCAAGGAGGTTATTATGAAAAAATCAATAATTAGTTTTAGTTTCGCCGTATTGATGGTGCTTTCAGTGGCATTTGTAGGAGATATTGTTTCCTCAAATAATCCATTTTCTGTTAAAGCTCAGACCGTAAAGGTTAAAAAGAAAAAAGTTGGAGCAATTCGCAGTGCTTATCGCGGTGGAAAATATGTTGGCAAACAAGTCTGGACAGGAACTCGTTGGGTTGGTGTAAAAACCTATCAAGGAGCTAAATATGTTGGTAAAAAGACTTGGAAAGGCACAAAATGGGTAGGTCGAAAGGTCTATTAATTTCAATTTTCGCTATCATCCAAAATTTTGACATCAGTTTCAGTTTTTCGGAATTTGGTGTAATCAAAGAAAATCATTAATTCACTGACGGTAAAATATTTACCGTCTTTTTTATTGATTCGATTATAAGTTAATTTGATTTGTTTCGGAACTAAAATCCCGTAATCACTGGGCTGATATTCAAGGCTTGTTGACAATAAAATTAAAGGCTCTTCGGCTTGAATATATAATTCCCGTTCCTCTCGCTGGATTTGGAATGATTTTGAATCAATCCAGAATTTTCCTTGCAATAAAATATTATTTTTTCGCAAATTTCTCGGCACATCAATTTCAAAATCTAAACTTGGATTATTGGGATCAGTTTCTTTACGATTGATACTAATAAAAGGACTTTGTTTAGTTTGTGTGTAGCTGACAAGAAAAAACTCTTGTCCGTTTAATTGCTCGGTGTTTTCAAACTTAAAGTCGAAATAGGAACGCAAATTCTTGGAAAGAATAATTCCTTCATAAAGGGTTAAGCCCGAAATTTCGAGAGTTTTATCATATTTAGAACTAACTTTTTGAATCTTCTCAAGTTCACTTTTGAGGGTTGTGGTTTTGTTTAATTCTGCAAAAAAAATGTCAGAGTTTTTGTCACTATTAGG
>ERZ1292633.4711-Hain-H41-02um-R1-4711-length-12562-cov-7_pt1 | contig 12562 bp, 6 predicted proteins | sample MGYA00564406_ERZ1292633 | MGnify/ENA primary metagenome ERZ1292633 (study PRJEB36523, sample SAMEA6512639) | groundwater metagenome | collected 2019-01-08 | study: AquaDiva: Metagenomics assemblies of 32 groundwater samples
TTTAGCTCACTTTCGAGGCGCGTCAGTTTAGCAATATTTCTGTTGGAACGCCCTCCGTGTACACAGTGGACAGGGAGTGGCGGAGACTACCGAACATATGAACAAAGGAGGCGAGATTGTAAAAGACATTCGCTACGATGTCGTGACACCTGCGGCCATCGCTGCCCCATGCAGTTTCTCAAGTTGAGACTGGTGGGATGTAATCCATTGGAGCAATTCATGGTGCTGGTTGGTCAACGTGACGATCTCGATGCGGAGATTCTCTAACTCTTTCTTGCGCAGCTCGTAGTCCAACAGTAGATCCTCGGCGCCAATCATGGGCATTTTCTCCTTCATTCGAAGGTTTTCGTTGACATAGACGTCGCGGTCCTTCTTTGTGTTGGCGAGACGGTCACGCAGCACAGTCAGCAGCTCTTCTTGCTGCGAGACTTGCTTGTGCAGCTGGACGTTCTCGGCTTTGACGAACTCCAGTTTTTCCTTCACATGAGTCAAAATATGAATGGTGGTGGTCGCTTTTTTGCGCAGCTTTAGAAGGTCCTCGTTGCGTTCTTCGATTTTTTCGTTGAGGTTGGTGTTCTCGATCTTCAACTGCTCGAAGTCGATGAGATGCAGGCCATCGTTCAATTGCTCCTTTTGCTTCAGGAACGCGGCTAAGCGCGCGTTTCGATTCCTAAGCTTGATGTACTGAACACGCACTTCGTGCACCTGCGACTGCATGGACATGTCCTCGGCGATCCAGTCATCCATCACCCTGGGGGCGATCGGCTTGCTGTTTCTCAGAAAAGTAGCGCTCGCCGCGACGTCCCGAATGTGTTGTCGCAGCCTTCGTTCGCATTGCAGTGCCTCCTGCAACACGCTATCGTTGCGCGACTTGCTGTCCTGTAATTCACGGTCGGCTTCGGATCGCCGCCCCTCAACGGCGAGCCGATCGGCTCGAATTCGCGCAATGGATTCCCAATACTTGGCGTCGACATCGACCGCAGCGAGATCCGTCCCAGGCGCTTGGGTGGCATCGTTTTGATGAGCCCGGCGATCCGCTATCATCCGCACCAGTTGCCACTGCTGTGACAAGTTTTGCTGGATGACGTGCTCACGTTCCGCGATAAGCGCGCGACACTTCGTGAGAAGCTGCTCGCGCTGCTCTTCCTCGGACAACGCGCGCTCCGACGATTCATCGCCCGCATTGGTGGCGGTGCGTGTCCGGGCGAGGTACTCGCGCCAACGGATCTGAATGAGCTGCGCGGCCGCGTTTCGTCGATCTTCGTCGTCGACGTCGGCCATTCGCAGGGATCGGGTTTTGCTGTAAATGCTAAATAAAGCGTGTGCCGCTTTTGTGGAACACCGCCTTCAAAGCAGGAAAAACAGCCCCCTTCCTGGAAAATCATGTGACTTGGCGCCGTGTGGGCCCGTGCATGCATTCCCGGAAGTTTGGGGTCCGGAGCGTGGGGGAGTCGTGGACGACACGGCGGCTTGCCAGCCGGGCGAAATTCGGGCAACTAGGGGGGTCGGCGTGCGACAAGGGCGGGGAGCGCGGGTTTGACGCCCCAATTGTTTGTTACGAGTTTTTGTGTGCTAGAAGGCAGAAAAATGAGCTCCTTTCGCCAAATAACAACCTTTTCCGCAACTTTCCTCCCAGATTCACTGGGGGTCCCCCCACGAGACAGGGACTCTGCGCCAAGTCGCGCCCCGGTGCGGGGTGTTCCAGCCTACCCCTGCACCGGCTTTGCCGCGCCGCAGCGCTTTGCCGCGCCGAACGAAACGTTTCGCGCGCAGGTACAGCCGCACCAAGTGCTTCGCTTCTGCGTCAGGGATCATTCCTTTATTCGCCTCGCGAAACAGCTTCTGGACCGAAATGTTGTCGACTTTTCTTCGTCGTCGCTGGTCATTCTCGCATCACGTCGCTGAAATGTGTCGAGGCTGCATTGTCAGCTGGGACCTGAGCCAGGACCATTGCGAATTCATCGAAATTCCGGCGATGCGGCGCTGGTCGCCACATTCACTTGAGCTCGGCTGTTCCTGGCCACCTGCTGCGGAGTGGTAGTAAGGATAGCCTCGACACGAGCACGTCGTCGACATCCTCTGTTGGCAAGTCGAGCACCGGTTCCGAATGGCCTATATTTTAAAAAAATGTGTAACTCTGGTTCTCTGTAATGGTTTTGTACAACGTCTAAGCACGAGTGAACCAAGTTGTGCGCCACGCAGAATGTCGTCTAAGGCGAAAGGCAGCGTGGTCCTGCCGAGCAGTTGTTCAAGCGAGGATTGTGATTTCAGCGGCGGGGGGAAGAGGGAAGTAGCAGTACAGCATCTGTTGCACACACCAAGCATAGAAAATCACTCGCTGTTTTGGATTCGACACACAGCACATTGGTCTATGCCTTTTGAGCCGCAGCGCCGGGAGTCGCCCGTGCCGCCCGCTGCGCAGCCTTAAGTTCATCCTGCATTTTCTTGTGCTTGTAGCAGAAGACGACGACGCCAATCGTGACCACGAAACCGACAACGGAAAAGACGACGCCAGCAGGATTGGTCGTGGCCGTCCGAAGCACCACGAAGGACACGCTGCGGGTGCTCGACTTTGGGATGGTGCTTGTGTTGTCTCCCCAGAGGATGGGGTTGAGCAATGGCAGGGTTTGCATGCCGGTTGCCGCATTCCAGGAGGCGTAGTCGACAGGGCCTGATGCTTGTTGCAAATTGATCGTGTACGACGCCTCCACGCGATCTCCTCCACTGAAAGAGATGATACCCGTCGTTCCGAGTAACCGCGTCGCGCGAATAACTTCGCGGATGGCCGTGCCGTTGGACAGTGGGAAGCTGCTCGCGTTGCCCTGACGAAGGGTGGTGATGCGATTGACGGCGTCCACAATCACGAGCGCCGCATCGTTGGCGAAGGGTGAGTACATGTCGGTGTATGTCGGAGAACACTGCACGGCCTGCTGGAACCCCGCTTGCTGCATGAGCGACACGGCATCGGCCTGGCCCCGCTTCAGCATGTCGGTGTACGTGGCTTGGTACTGATCCTTGTTGAACGACGGGGAAACACACAAGCTGGCGACGAGGGGAAGGCGCAGCGTCGGATTGAGCAGTGCCAGCTGGCACAGCGAATCGGAGAGCAGAAAGATGTGGCTCGTGGTCATGTTGAGGCCGACGATCGAGAAGAAGAAGGAACGCAAATGAACGTCGCTTGTTGCCAGGGCGACGACAACGATGCGGGTGATCAAGTTTGTCTGGATGTCCTGCAGAGCGGTGACGAGCGTCCCATTTCCCGAGTCTGTGTCCGTAAGATAATACGTTTTCTCGACGCTTACGGCGGCGTCTGCCAGCGCCTTGGTGATCTGGGTCGACGCGGAGCTCCCGTACGTGTCGGCTGTTGTGATGATGGTCACGGAGCTCCATGAAAACTTTTTCGCGACGGCGGCGACTACAAGCGATGTGTACACATCGCTGGGAACAACCCTCGAGAAGTAAGGGAACTTGACGGGGTCGCTTAATTCGGTGGACGTCGAAGAATAGTCCAACGTTGGGATGCCGTAGTAAGAAATGACGGGGTTGAGCGCGATGGCGAGCGACGTGCGAGCGGGCCCCACGATGATGCTGCACTGGGCAAGGCTGACGATAGCTCTGCCCAGTCCGTCGACCGCTGAAGATCCGAGAGACAACACTTGTGTAGGAGCCTCGTCCCGCTCAACAGCGCCTTGCCGGGAACCGTTGTTGTCGCAGCGTCGAGGAACACGACCAGTGCATGAATCGCATTGGCGTAGTCTGAGCACGTGTCCGGAATGGCAACACACACGCTGAGGACAGTTGTCGTGCTCATCGATACAGGTGGCTTGGGCACTCCTGGCGTGGGCACCACCGCCGTCAGCCGGGACCACGACGAGAGTGCCAGGGGCGCTGCCGATGGGGCAGCGACAGCACTGAGCTGAAGAAAGTCCATATTATCCTGCACGCGGTCGCCATTCGCGTCGAGAGCGAGAGGTCCCGTGAAGGCGAGCGGCAAAGACGCTTTCAGCATGGCGGTCGCCATCGCCTGCGCTGTCGTGCCACCGGTGGAGGTGGCAGCCCACATCGACAGCTCGAGAGCATCCAGTACGTACGAAACCAGAAAGGCAACGTCCTCCGACGTCGTGGACGATGCTGGTAACACCGCAGGGCTCATCAACGAAAGTTGAGCCCGCTTCGTGAACCGGCTCGCGATCACACCGTGGCGCAAAGGCCTTGACGCGGGTAAATCCAGCAAACCCCCTCGCAAAATCATCACGAACGGTACGTTCGACGCATTCGATGAACCAGGCAGTCGCGTAATTGCATCGAACACTCTCTTCGTGGTGCCGGTCTCACCGATGACGACAATGAGATCCACGCCGGTCGCGATGGCTGCCTTCAGTGCGGCGTCATCTCCAAGGACGTCATTGGAGAAGGCGCTGAGACGCTGCGTGGAGACAATGTTGGGTCCCAAAGGCACTTGCAGCGCACCGCGTAAGGCGAGGGTGAAGTAGTCTGCGAACGCATCGCTGGACTGAATAACCGCGAATGCGTCGACGCCCAGGTACTGAATGTTGGCGACGGTGGCCGACGCCACCCGGGCATCACTAGGCTGAATGCGCACCGTGAAGGGATTGGACGATAGCATCATGTTGCCTTGGTTTGTGGTTGCCATCACCACCACCGATGCCACGCCTGCCTGCTGCAGGGCAGCCTGAATCGCGTTGTTGTTAGCACTGTTGTCTGCCAAAATAACGACGTGAGGTGGATTTGCGACCAACGGCTGCAGTTGGGTGATGGCGGTGATCGCGGAGCCTTGTGTGTCAATGTACGTCACCGGGGCCAACGTCACCTTGGAATAGGTCGTTGCTAACTGCCGGTTGTAATTGTCCATCGCCGATTTGAGGGCGGTGGACGTCGGGACGTTGTTAAGATTCGCCACGACGCACACCTTCAACGACGTCGCCAGCTGTGCAGCCACGCCGGCTGTGGCGAAGAGAGCGAGAACGAGGCAAACGGTCGAAAATTGGGTTCGCATGTTTTTGTCTGCGTAAATCACGTAAGGAGAGGCGCAAAACAATGGAACGAACGATCGGCAGTTGACAAGGAAAATTACGTAGGTACGTTACGCAGGTTCGTTATTTCTCTTTTGAGGTACAGATACACAGATCGGTCACAATCTACGTGAGTTCATGCCACAAGCGAAAAACCGCTACCTTGCGAAGAAGCAAGCTTTGGCAGACCTGACGCTGCGGCTCGGCTCGCTGGCCTCGATAAAGTTGCGCTGCTGGAAGCACTCGAATGGAGGCGTGAGGGTACCGTTGGACGCTTCGGACTGGACTCTAATCGTTGACGGCCCTGGTTCGGTGCGGCAGAGTGAAATGTACGCAGCAAACTCGACGTTGCGTTGGGCGTCGACTCCCCACCGCTCGTTGGTGAACTTGACGTTGGTGCAGCACCCGTTTTTGCAATGTGAGTTCGCAGCAGTTCGCAATCCCGAATCGCACGCTGCAACTCTGACGCCGCTTCGAAATATTTTCGCTGCCAAATCATTGCCTCGCTGGTTTCCAGCTCCTTGCCGCGTAACTCGTCGATTTTCAGGAAGGCTTGTTCTTTCAGCCGCCGTTCGCGAGCAAGTTGTCCTTTGAGCGCAGAGATTTCTCGATCACTGCCTGAGGCGCGCATCACTGCGCGTTCTGAACACTCGCTGTTGTCAACGAGTTCGCGAAGTCGTGATTCACTATGAGCGGTAGGCGTAACTTCCTGTTCTTGCAACCTCCGCTCGTGGTCGCTCAGCAACTTATCAATGTCGTAGGATCCCCACTTTTCGAACTTTTTCAGTTTTTTTGTCAACTCCTCGATGACGCGGGCGTGCTGCACTTTCCATGAAACAAGTTCCTTTTTGTTCGTGACTTGCACTTGCAGATCGGTTCGAAGTTGGTCGACTTCGATTTCAGATTCGCTCAGCGCGGCCTGCGCCGCTGCCAGGGCCCTGCGCAGGTCCTGCTTCTCGTTTTCATCCACCAAACGATTCCCAAAATACATCGCTCGTTGATCTTCAGCACGTCGAACCACCTCATGCATCTTTTTTTCGTAAAGGGACTTGATTTGCATGATGCGAACCTCATACCAGAGCTTCGTCTTGAGAACGGCCTGTTTCAGGTCGTTGTTTCGTTCGCGTAATGAGTTGATCTCATCGTCGCTGATCGCGATATGCAAGGCCTGGCGCTTCATGGGCAGGGGTGCACTTTCCATGCGGCCGACTGCGAGCATGCTGTTGCGCTTGATCTCCTCGAGACTCACCTGCATGTCGCGGTATAGTCGCTGTTGATACGACTTGAACTGACTTTGGGTCACAGTCAGCTGTTGCTGCAAGTCCGATATCGTATTTTGGTACTCGGATCGAATTTGTTGCCGCAATGTCGTTTCTACGCGCGAGGACCGCTCCTGCAACGTACGATTTTCTTTGGTAAGTGCATCCAGCTGGTAGATTAGTTCGTAGTGAGCGTCGGCGACAGATGTGGCGACTCGGCGCGCCAACGCTTTTCGATCCACCGCCGCCTGGTGCTCGAGATGCTTCACGCGTGAATGCAAGTCTCCGTTTCGGAGCACGAGCGCTCGAGTGCACTCGTCGACGGCTGCGGTGGTGTCTCTTTCTTCCGCAGCACCCACTACGCAGAGGCGGTTGTGGACGGTATCCAGGGCAAGCGCCAAAGATGCTTCGGGGATCTGATAGGAAACCGAGGTTGAGCCTGAGGAACGGTCGCCAAGTTCATCACGGGTACAAACGGCCCGGTGAAGTAGAATGTACGCAAACTCAGAAAAAATCCCGTCGCGATCCAAAACCTGCTTCATGTCACGTGAAGCCTCTGGAGGTGCGGCAACAGCAGCCTCAGCCTCGACGGATGCCTGCTCAAGCTGGTTCGCGAGGCGCTTGGCAGCGGCAACTTGCGTCTTGATCAACTCTTTGTGAATTTCTGAAATTAGCACGGCAGACTGCAATCGCTGAGCGTCCAATGCACTGGACGTCTTTTTGCGGCCGTGTGACGCCGCCTTCTTGGATCCATCTGCGCTATTCGCAACTGCCTCTTTTTCTCCCCACAGATGAGCCTTCGCGACGATTTGTCGAGCGACTTGATCTTCAACAGCGGTGATGTCTTTGGATGCCTTTCTTGTTGCGGCTGCAATCAACTCGGCGTACGCGTTCAGAAGGGAATCACGCGTCATGACCTGCGCCACAGTTTGAAACGTGGACGGTCGGCCGCCTTGACCCGCCGCCCCGGGTGCTTTGCGGTGTTCATCATCGAATGCTTCTTCCGCCGCGCTGTCGATGTGGTTCCACTCAGTTCGAAGTTGCGAACGCTCTTCAGGTGTGAACACCCAAGGGTCGAGCAGCACCGAATCCGCCAGCCACGAAGTGTACGGTGCACTGTGACCCACATTTTCCCACCCACGAATCAGCCCGGCAGAGTCGGTATTCACGTGCTGATCTCTGTGAACTGTTTCGTGACGTCCGTCGCGGATTTCGCGCTCAATGTCGGCAATTGCGTCGTCGATGTCGGTGACATCTGGGCAGTCAAAATCCTCCACAATTTGAATGAAACTGCGCACGCTTAACGCCGTGTTTCCCTTCATCGCCCGGCCATCGCCGTGATCGTCGCCGTCATCGGAGCGGCGTAGTTCCTTGGCAAGGTGCAGGGCCACTTGAAGACGCCGCCATGGCTGGCCGGCAACGCAAATAAAACCGGTTTGCCCGTTTGGCGAATGTAATACTGTTTGCCCGTCGCACACCTTCCGACAGTGCTCCAACTCACTGCCAATGATGCCTGCCAGCACGCTTGATGTTGCTTCCCGAGAAAAGCGTCGTTGCAGCACTCCGAGGCCGCACACGAATCTTGCCACCAGCGAATGGTGTGCATCCCGCAGAACTTTGACAGCTTTCGACGGATTGCATTTAATGCCTCCCTCCATCAGCGCCTCGACCTCAAAATTGACGGTTGACATCCGTTGACGCCAGACTTGGACGACGGACGTCGGCTGCCTCTCGCTGAACGGCACTCGTGGCACGTCAGGATCCGCCGCTCCAGCCAATATTCGTGCTTCCGCAAGGCACAACTGCACGAGCGACAGCCAATGAAACAGCATTTCCGTGATGCGCTGATGACAAATGGCGGACTTCAGATGAGTTTGACCGAAAACATGGGAATGTTCTACGCTTCTCGCTACGGACCCACCAGCCGCGGCAATCGCTCGAGCTGCGGCGGTCCCCGCCGCCACATGTGCCGCGTCAAACTCCATGGTTAGCAATTGAACCATGTGTGGGATGTATCGCAAGTCTTCAGCTCGGCCGTTTCGCGTTATCATGCAAGTGTGGAACTCTCCCGGTTGCAGCGCAGACGTTGAGGGCGCTGGTCTTACGACATCGGTCTTGCCACCGATTGTGAACATTGCTAGCTCGTTGTTTTCCAACGAGATGTTGCGTAATTGTTGAGCGTACAAGACCGCCTGACCTTTGAGCATGTACTTCGTCGTTGCAGCTGCCAGTGACACGCAGTAATCCGCGACAAAAGACTCCTTCAAAAGTTTTGTCTTCTTACGAATTGCATCTGCTTTTGTTGCATCTGTCAGCTCGTCGGTGAGGCGGTTCGACAATTCACGGAGGGTCGTGCGTCGGTGGACAGCTTTTATTTGGTTGGCCGACAAGAAAAGTCGCTGCAGAGACAAGCGATCGATTTCCTCTCCTTCAAGCGTTGGCCATGAAGAAATCTCGCTGGTCGAAGGCTGTTTCGCCCACGCAGCCCGTACAACAGAAAGTTCCACAAAGTGATCCAGCGCCGCTTGATTGACAGTCACCACGCTGAGGAACAAATTTCGTTGAACAAGTTGAACGTACAAGGCGCGACGGAGATCCCCCGAACGGACAGAAATCGTTCGTTGAAGTCCGGCTTCCGACGAAAAGTCGAACCGTGCCATGCCGCTGTCGATTTCTGCAATTGCCAAATTGGGTAGGTATTCAAGGCCAACTGGGAGTCGGTCCGAAATGCGGCTGCCTCCTCCGTCCATGGCGCTGAAGAACCACTCGTCGTCCGGAGGCTTTGCAGCGGGAATGGGATCTTGCTCATCAATTTCGGCGAAGGCTTTTTTCCCATCCAACTCGATTTCGTCAAGTTGAAGACGCTTGACTGTCATTCCGGCGAGACGCGCGTCGTGAGCGTGAGTCGATGCAAGTATCTCCGTCCGAAACAATGCATCGACGAGCGATTCCCTCACCCTTAAGACATCACAAGCAATTGCGTAGGCCTTCACAATGGGAGAGGGATCAAGCGCGGCGGCGGAATCGCCAACATTGGCACGGCGTAAATCCACTCCATCGGCGGCATGAAACGACTGTGCGACGGATGCTTCGCGCACTACATTCGCTACGGCAACCGGATCGTCAAGCAAATTTTGCGATACTGGTCCGATTGTCGAGGGTGGTGACTCTTTCGCTACAGACGGGGTGTTGCGGATTCGTGCGCTTTGGTCCTCCTCTTCCAAAAGTCGCCAGAAAACCAGCAAATCCTGCAACACGAGGCGTCGCAACAGCTGGTGCGCGCACAAGTGGTGATCTACATGCCGAAATCTCTCGCCGAACGCGTCGACCGTGGAGTCAATCAACGAAGCCAATGGAGCAACGACGGACAGTGCTGTGATGAGTTCAAATGGTGCAACAATCAAGCCGCCTGGAATCAAGCACTGGAATGCTGCGGCAGGGACAGCCATGGCTGGGAAGGGCAACCCGATCGCCGACGGTCTCTCGGTGCCGCGCGTTGACCGAAGTGATTCGGCACCTCGTGTAGACGAAGCGAGTTTTCGTTCCAACGCCACCTGAGAAACTAAAACCTCTCTCGTCAAACTGTGTTCTAGTTCCATGTTCACAATTTCGCTCGTGTAACTGCTTACAAAATACGGTGCATGGGTATCGATGCAGGGACGGTGCTCCATAATCAACAGCATTTGCTTGCCGAGGGCAAGCAAGACATCACTGTCGACGCTGTGTTCGTACGCCTCTCGGTAGCAGTTCAACAAATTCACCTTTCGTTCCAAGAGCCACGTTTCGCACTCATAAATGTCTTCCAACACGGCAAGACGGTCGACGGATTGTGACTGAGGAGTTCCCTGTAACTTGCTCAAGAAGAAGGTTGCGGTGGCCAACACGGATTGTTCCAGCGCGTCGGAACAGCGAATCGGCGACTTGAGAGTAGCGATCTTCCTGGCAAAAGACACGAATATTAACATCTTCTCCTTTCACCGTCACGGAGGGACGGGTATCACCAGTGGAATCCGCTTCGTCTACGGCGACGATTGCTGCCTGTTTGAGGTCTGACAGTCGTTGAACCGCGTTCATACCGCGAGCATTGCTTTCGCTCATGACATGCACTGCACCGTCGTGCGAAGTGGGATCACAAACACCGGGAATGACGATCGCCGATTCCGTGGCGATGTTACCTACCGTACTTTGTTGACAATCGAGCGCAAGTCGACGCTTGACAGATGCAACGTAGTTGAGTAACATCAACAATTTCACTCGGAATTCCCTTGTGCGCACAAATCGAAGTTGATACAAAGCGATCAAACGCTGAAATGGTGGCGTTGCACGGGGAGCGCCGGCCTTTTCGTGACCACTTTTTAACCATGCGGTGACGTCATCGCCCCTCTTTTGCGACCCGTGGGAGAAATGAATCGTTGCGAGATCCTTGAGTCGTGCTGTCGTACGGCTCACATCATCTTCCTGCAGACTCAACTGATCGGCAATCAGCAGCGAATTTGCATTTCGCACCGCAAATTGACGAAGGTACGCCGACGTCGCAACCGATTGTCGAGCTCGTTTGCTCAGCGCTGTTCCGGCAGAGTAGTTGAGGGACTCGAGCCAAGTGTCACGTAGCAACGGCAATGTCCCCACAGACTTGGTGTCCGTCCGGTGCGGCTCGGTTCGAAACGCCAAACTTTGAGACGCAAAAACTGCGCCGAATCGCTTGTTGGCGTTAAATAAAAATTCGTGGAGGTCGCTCCTGTCATGCCCCGCTAATTTGAAGCAAGACGCCAGATCATGAAGCGCGTGAGTAATCTCGGACTCAGTCGCAAAACACGGCACCGTATCAACCACCTTGGGCACGTTCGTTGGTTTTTGCGGAGCTACCAAAGTTTGCATCGATGCGACGTAAAGATCAAATCGACGACTGAACGGCATCAATTCACACCAAGCACGAAGGCGATTGAACCGGCGAACACGTTGCGACTCCATCGAAAGGTGTGCAAAGAACGCTTCCATCACCTGCGGATCGACCACGGTCGTGGTGGTGCCAAGAAAATTCAATGTGGCCTTCCGGGCATTCAAAATAATGTTGTCTTCCTCTCGTTTGTTGCGCTGGTTTGCAAGTTTCGTCGAGCACGCTGTTTCAACATCCTTACAGAACGCTTTGCAACTGCTACGATCGCGATTGACATGCTTGAGTGCGTCGATCAGAAAAGCGCTGCACGACATTTGAACTTCCGCCTGATGAAAATGGAGTGCACCACGTTGAAGCATCTTTGACAACGTGCGATCTAAGTTGAGCCGTTGCTTCTGCAAGAAGAAGTGCAACTCCGATGCAATATCGACGAACGATGGGACGTTTTGCACAGCTTCCGTTTCTTGAAAAATTTGCGAACTCGGCACAAAAGGCTGCGTTGGCGGCAGTGCGCGCTGCAAGACGCGACCAACAACTTCGGAACGAAGCACCCTCGCACCGACGACGTGGTAAAACGGAAGGTCCGAAAGTTGGGTCTTCCGCGCTGCCCTATTCTTCAGCTGCGACTTGCGCAGACTCGTGCCTTTCAGTGAACAAGCATTCAAAATTTGCTCGAGTTCCGCCTCGGTTGTCAGCTCGTCGATCGGTCGCACGCGATCGCTTGCCAAATAAGTGACGATTTGCGGATTGTCATGTCGCAGTTTCCGGACAGCGTCTTGATCTTCGGAATCAAGGCAACTACACTGGGTAAACTGCGACGTTTCCTTCCCCTCTGGCGGTAGTATCATCGTCGAAAATTCACAAGTTTTGTTTGGGGGGGGGCAATTGCGAAACCAAGCAAAGGAGTTTTGAGGAACTCTGGGGGGCAATACAACAAACCAAATTACGCATGTGTCAGGGACTAGCGTCAGACTAGTGCAATAGAAGCCCCGCTACTTGGAGCGGTGATGAACTCCAAAACCCAAAGGATGCGGAGAGTTCTCTGGGAGTTGCAATTCGATGATCCTTTCGCTTTGAATACGAAGGAGGTGAGATTTTCGCAACTCGGGAGAATGCAGCCACGGAGAAGAATTCCAACCACCACCTGCGCAACGCATCGCGCAAACGTTGCAGCAAGCACAAACGACCCAACAGGACATTCGCGTGGCAACGACAAGCCGCAACGACGTTCGCGGCATTGTCGCTCGTCGCTGCGACCAGGAACGCCGTCTTCAGTGGTGCGAGGCTGTTCTCCAACGCATCTTTCAGCGCGACTGTTACCCGTGTCATGCGTAAATCCATCTCGTCCTCGTCGTCGTTGTCGGCGTCCGACT
>ERZ1292633.4713-Hain-H41-02um-R1-4713-length-12555-cov-4_pt1 | contig 12555 bp, 11 predicted proteins | sample MGYA00564406_ERZ1292633 | MGnify/ENA primary metagenome ERZ1292633 (study PRJEB36523, sample SAMEA6512639) | groundwater metagenome | collected 2019-01-08 | study: AquaDiva: Metagenomics assemblies of 32 groundwater samples
GGTTGATAATTATGTTGATGGCGTTTAATTAAAATTATCAAAAAAATAAACTTTTTTGATAATCAATCTAAATTTTCGCTACGCTCATTGGGCAGGCACAAGACCTGCCCCTACTTTCAACTTTCAAAAATTGTCGGTAATGACATCGGTTTACTTGTTCCATAAAAAGCGGGCATAATGCGAAACCATTGGACAAAGCCGATGATGTTCAAAATACCGAGATAGAGATAAGAAGCAAAAATCGAATCGGTTTCCATCTCTAAGACAAATCTAAACATCGCCAAAAATGGTAAGGCAAACAAACTCGTCGGGAAGGTAAAGACGAAAACTACCCCGACCGTAATCGTCATAATATTCTTAAAAACCTCATCAGTTGCCGAAGTTGCCAGCAAAATAAGCGGCATCAGTAAAGAAACTGCGCTGATAATTAGCCAAAAACGTTGCAATTTGGTTTCCCAAGTGTTATTCATTACAAAAATCCTCCGTGAATTGAATTTCAATTGTTTAGACACCGCGTTTTGTGTTTTGTTCCCGAAAAATTTTTCCCGTTGGAACGCAGTCATCCCCGACTGCAATGAGCTTGAAAAGCGAAAAATGTTGCTGTTATTTGAGTTATTGAAAATCAAACTTAATTACACCTCCATGCGACGTTTGCCCGCGAGGTCGCGTGCGTTCCAATTAATTGCTGACATTTCTTCAAAAAGGCTTACGTTTCTTTGCAGGGTTTTGGCGTATAAAGATATAGAATGTTGAAAGGAGAAAATTTTATGATTGATGACGACAAAGAAATTGGCAAAAGATTAAATCGTCGGGAACTATTAGGTCTTTTAGGACTAACAGGCGGCGGATTAGTTTTATTGGGCAGTGCAACAAATATTTTTGGATTACTCAAAACTCCGGGTTTTCAGTTTTTGCCGCCCTGCGTAGTCAAACCCGAACTAACTGAAGGACCTTATTTCGTTGACGAAAAAATCAATCGCTCTGATGTCCGCGCTGATACAAAAAGCGGAACTGTCAAAAAAGGCTCATTGCTGGAAATTGAGTTTAAAGTTTCGCAAGTCAGCAATACGGAGTGTAAGGTTTTGAGCGGTGCAATGGTTGATATTTGGCACACTGACGCGCAGGGCGTTTATTCAGACGTGCGCGACCGACAATTTGATACAACAGGACAAAATTTCTTGCGCGGTCATCAAATTACGGGCAAAAACGGCGTAGCAAAATTTACGACCATTTATCCGGGCTGGTATCCGGGCAGAGCGGTGCATATCCATTTCAAAATCCGCACCGATAAACACGAATTTACATCGCAGTTATTTTTCGATGAAAATTTGACCGATAAAGTTTTCAGCCAAGAACAATACGCCAAAACAGGTAGTCGAACTCGTAACGAACGCGATGGCATTTTCCGCCAGAGCAATAATCAACTCAATCTTTCTTTAACTGAAACTGAGAAAGGACATAAAGCAGTTTTTGAGATCGGTATTTATATTTAATGCGGCAAAGCAGAATCTCTCTATTTTTTTTCTGTGCTTTCACTTATTGTGTTTCAGGGTTAGACTAATTGAAAGGAATAATTATGTTTGATGATATAGAATCGCAATTAGAAGGCATCAGGGAAATTTTCGCTGAAGCAAAACGTGAAGATAATTGGAAAACCGATGAAGTAATGCTTTATAGTTTTTATTTTGTTGATAAAAGCGTGGAAAAACTCGAAAAACTTGGAAACAAACTCGATGCCGACGGATATGATTTCGTAGATATTTTTGAACTCGGTGACGAAGACACAGGAAAATCAACCGGAGAATACTTACTCCATATTGATAAAATCGAAACTCATACACCTGAATCAGTTGCCCAACGCAATGTCGAATTTCAAAAATTAGCCAATGATTATGAGATCGAAACTTATGACGGTTGGGAATTTGGCGAAATCGGCGACGATGATGAGGAAGAAGACGAGTAAGCTAAATATTTTTTTGACAACGGATTACGCAAATTACACAGAATCAAATATTAATCTGTGAAATCTGTTTAATCCGTTATTACTTTCTCAAACTTAGCAATAAAAGAATATCTTCGATAAAGCGAGGTAACTGTTAATTTTCCTAAGCCTTGTTTTTCTACATCTTCTAAATGCGGCATCAATTCGCCCCAGAATTGAACGTGAAATTGCCTCAGCCAGCCCTGCAAAAGTTTCTGAAACCAACTTGGTAAATCTTTCTGATCGTAAAAATCCACGATGTAAAAACTCCCGCCCGTCTTTAGATTTTTCAACGCATTAGCGATTGATTCTTTCCAAGGCGGAATCATCGAAATTGAATAAGAAAAGAAAATTGAGTCGAATGGTTTGGCGAGATTGAAGGTTTTATCAAACGTAAAATCGTCAGCGAGAGCTATTTGCAGCTGAACATTTTTGAGCGATTTTGAATCAACTTTTTTCTGAGATTCTTCGATCATCACACTTGAAGCATCAAGTCCAAAAAAATTCGCGTTTGGATATTTTTGAGCGAGAATTGCCAGATTGCGTCCCGTTCCGCAACCGACTTCGAGGATATTTTCGCCTGCTTGAATATCCATTTCCGCAATCAATTTATCGCGTCCGAGCAGGTAATATTTGCGGGTTAAATCGTAGAAATATCGCTGATTACGATACATCTTGTCCATATTTTCAAAAGCGTTTGTCATAAAGTTATAGGGGATTGGTGACGGGTGAAAAGGGATTATTGTTTGATTCGGCTTTTTACTTTTTGTGATAGCCCAATAATCATTCGTGCAATTGTATTCACCTCTTCATAGATTTTTTGATAGCGTTCAACTGAAAGATATTTTAGGTTTTTGGCGATTAGTAATTCCGTTTCGAGTTCGCTGGCTGAACCTTGAGCGATTGAAAGAAAGTTACAAAATTCTTTATCAGATTTTCTTGCCACTCCTTCGGTAATATTGGCAGGAATTGAAACCACTGCCCGACGAATTTGCGAAGTTAAACCAAACTTTTCTTCAGTGGGAAAACTTTGTGTGATTTCATAAACTTCCGTCACCATTTCTATTGCTTTTTTCCAAACTTCCAAATTCTCGTGCGGTCTCATAAACTCCTCATTATCACTTATTCCCTATCACTTATCCCTAAAGTATAAAGATGAAATCCGCCATAAATCGAAGCACGGTCTTGCTTGAAAAGTTCTTTTGACCAATCTTCTTCGTATTGGAATTTATCGCGTAAATCTTTTGGTAAATTTGTTTCAATCGGTGAACCTGCCGAAGCTGTGCGGAAAATTATCCGCGAACCCTTTTCACCTTTTTCCGCAATTGCCGACCATAAATCGGTCATAATTTCGGCGTTCATCCAATCCTGTGCGTCGAGAAAAACGAAACGATTGAAAGTATCATTTGGAGAATTTTTAATTTTATCCGTTACCGAGCCAACTTCTGCCGTAATATTTTCAGCATTTGCTCTTAACATTTTGTAGCGTTCTTCTTTCAAATATTCGGGCAATGCCTGAAGATTTTCCGTATCATATTTTCTGCCCAACGCCTGCCACGCAAAGTAATTTTCGTAAATCGGATATTCAACTGCGAGTCTTTTTGTGCGTTCACGGTAAATATCAATGATCGTCCCGCCATCCTTCAAGTCTTTTTTCAATTCATCGTATTGCTGTGGCGGAATTCCCAAGCCAAACATTGTGACGGGCAGTTTTCCGATAGTCTGAATTAAAAATGAATCGAAAAATGGATTGAGATATTTTTCGTAAAGTTCTTCCTGTTCTTCGGGCGTTTTCGCTTTCAAAAGTTCTTCGGGCTTGCATCCCAAAAGACGCGAAAATTTATGGAAGAAACGCAGAAAATAACCGTTGCGTGAGTGTTCGTAAAGTCCGCCTTTTTGAAAAATATTGATTCGCTTGCCGCGTAGCAGCTTGCCGAAAAAACCGTTTGATTCCCAAAAATCTCTGGTTTCCTTATTCAGATTTGGAGCGATAAACTTTTTGTAGTTTTCGATATTTGTTTCGTGTTTTCCGTGTCCAAAAAAATTGAAAAAATCGTTGTAGGTCGGAAGATATTTAAGTGCGGCGATTTTTAGTTTTAAGAGAAAAATATGATGGCGATTGAGATCAACGGCAGTTACATTTTGGGGTGATTCGCAAAGATAATTTAAGGCATTGCAACCGCCCGAAGAAATCGTCAGAATCCGCGAATTTTCGTCTAACTTTAAGGCTTGAAGGTCAACTCGCGGGTCTTCCCAAATTTGGTTGTAAACGAAAGCATCAAACCAAACGGCAAACATTTTTTGCAAAATGCCTTGTTTCGAGGTCGGCTTTTCGTTCTGAACAGCACTATGAAGCGTTATTTCGTTGGAACTCATATATTTAGTGGTGAATGGTGAATGATAAATGGTGAATGGATTTTTTTCATCAAAGAGTTCAATTAATCATTCATCACTCACCATTTACCATTCTATTCATTAACCATTACTTCCACAGGATCAATTCCCGAAGCCTTCCAAGCAGGATACAATGCACCAACAAGACTTCCGCCAATCGCAATCCCAATCGCTGTCAGAATCCAGCCGAGACTAAATTCAAATTGGAGTTCGTAAATCGTCTGAATGGCAAAAGAAGAAATAAAGGAAACTGCAAAACCAAGCATCACGCCCAGCACACCGATTAAAAATGCTTCGCTTTCAATTACTGTAACGATAAACGAGGTCGAAGCACCGAGAGATTTCAAGATACCGATTTCTTTGCGTCTTTCGGTAATGGTTGTATACATCGAAAGCAAAACGAAAATCGTCGAAACAAATGCGCCGAGTCCTACTAAAACTTTCAAAAATGTGTTCAATCCCGGAAGTCTATCCTGTGCGTCAACTACTAAATCTCTGGTTAGATTGACTTTATTACCCGGCAAAGTCTCGTTAATACTTTTGGCAACTGCTTCAACGTCTGCTCCATCTTTAAGTTTAACCAAAATATATGTGCATTTTTTCGGAGCTTGAACGGCATCCTGCATCGCCGCCAACGACATTTTTATCCGTGAACCCGAAGGCGGACTAAAAACACCCACTACTTTATACTGCTTCCCACCAAAAAGAGGAATATTGTCGCCCAAATTCAGTTTGTCGTCACGCATTTGCCGTTCGTCAACTATTACTTCATCATTCGCAACTGCCGCCCGTCCACTCACCAGATTCATTTCATTCATCTTGGCAAAAGGCTCCCAATCAATTCCATCGAGCTGCAAAATCCCGAAAGGACCTTTGGAATTTGAGGTAATATAACGAAAAACGGGAACAGCCGATTGAACGCCTTCGATTTCTAATAATTTTTCCGTGTAAGCTGTGCTGACGGAAGCGTTTGAACTCGTTAGATCCATCGCTCCGGGACGCGTAAAAACGATTTCAGCTTTCCAATTATTGGCACGTTTGGTCATATCATTAGACATTCCACGAGCCAATCCTGTAAAAAGCACGACCAAGACAACGCCCAAAGCCACGCCGATAATACTGATCAGTGTCCGAAAAGGACGGGTGCGTAAATTTGCTAAAACTAATTCGAGCATAATAAAGTTCTACATTCTATCATTAATCACCACAGAGAACACGGAGAACACTGAGTTTTGAAAAAAGGATTTTTAGATATTTGAAACCTGATTTTGAAGCGGGATTCATTTATTTTCTCTGTAAACTTTGTGGTGAATATTATTTTACTTACCGATATTTTCAGCGAAATCGAAGTCCTTAGCTTTTTCACGATAATTGAATTTATCATTTTCAGATTGAAATCTTTCAAACATCTTTTCATAAAGTTCAAAAACTTCGCCTAATATCTTTTCACGATTATTTTCTTTTGCGGTCTGCACGGCGTTGGCAGTTTTTTCTTTGCGTTTTTCTTCGTTCGTCAAAATATCGCGGACGGCATTAGCAAAATTTTCGCCTGTCGGTTCTACGAGCCAAGCGTTATCAGTATTGGCATAAGTTAAAATTCCGCCCGAATTTGGAGCGACTACGGGAGCTCCTGAAGCCATTGCTTCCAAAACTCCGTTTCCTGAAGGCTCACGCGGATTCGGATGGACAAAAACTTCACAACTCGCATAAAGATTGGCAAGTTTTTGCTTATCTGTAATATGTCCAAGCATTTTCAAAACATCAGGCATTTGGCGGAATTGCTCCACAAACCAATCTTTTTTCGGACCATCACCTGCAACTAACATTCTGTAATCATTAGTTTTATCCTGACGCAAAACTTTCATCATCTCGACCAAAACTTCTATATTCTTTTCAGGCGAAAGTCTTCCGGCGTAGAAAATAATCTTTGAATCTTGCGGAATTCCGACTTCTTCGCGGATTGATTTTTTGAATTCTTCCGAATAATTATCAGTCGAAAAGAGCGGGTCAGGACCTGTCCGCAGATTCCAGAAAACCCGATCTTCAAGTGGAAGTTTTGTCCCTCGGAAAAAACGCCAGCACCAATTAAAGAATGCTTTTGAGCGTTTCGGATTATTCTTTTCCAGAGTTGCGGCAAAATATTCTTCGGCGATATATGGAGAAACGGCAATGAAAAAATCGTAGAGCGAGACGTTATAATTTCCCATCATCCGTCGGGCAAACCAGTTTCCGATTTTGCTGTGAGTAAGAAAAGCGTCAATATTAACGTCCATCCGTTCACAGCTAAAATGGACGAGCATCGGTCTGCCGAGTTTGCTGAAAGCGTGTTTGCGAATCATCGCCGCCATAAAACTAATCAGATATTTATCGCAAATTTCGATCATATCCGGTTTTTCTTCGAGCAGAATTTCGCGGATTCGAGTTCCGTGAGACATAAATTGCCACGGCATTATGATTCGATAGCGCGTATCAAAAAGTGGAGATTTCATTGCCGAAACATAATAGATTTTGGCGTAATCATTAACTATTTCAACTTCATCTTTTTCGCCCGGAACTATCAAAAACATATTCCGCTGGTGGCGACCTGCATATTCCATCATTTGCAGATAAAAAGTGCGGATTCCGCCGGAAGTTTTATGATAATAATTTGTAATATGGGCTGTTTTCATATTTATTAGTCTAAAGTCTTAAAGTCGCAAGTCCAATGTGAGAAGCAGTTTTATGTTTATTTTTTTCAAAAAATCAGCCCGCTAATGCAGGCTTTTCTTGATTTTTTTTACTTTTTACTTTACCTTAGGCTTCTTTAACTTTCTCGGTAGTATTTGAAATTTCTAATTCTTCAGTCTTTTTTTTTGTTTTACGCCAGAGCCAGATAAATGGATAAGCTACAAATTCTCCAATAATGGCGGGGAATTGTTTAATATCTTGCCACAATGTCTGTTGATTTTCGTCTTTAACTAAAAGTGTGCCACGACGCATTGCAAAAAGATTAAACATCATCGAAATTATTGAAAATGAAACAGAGACAATAATTGCGCTAATTTTGCTTTGGTCACCATTAAGACTATGTAATGTAAATTCAATCGTATGTGTAACTACGGGAAGCATAAACATAACAACGAGAGCCGACAACCACGTCGGAGTAGCTTTATGAAAGGCTTGCACGAGCGAACCGAAAGCACCTGAAACAATTACCCGAAAGACGAATTCAACCGACATTGCTCCCAAAGCAGCTTTCCAACCGTGTTTGATATGTGTGATCAAATAAATTGAGCCGCGCATTACGCCGCTGAAAAGTGCAGCTTTCCAATTCCAACGCAAAACGAACATCTCAATCGGATGCGAAAATATATGTTTAAAAACTCCGCTAACCGTAGTCGGCAAAGTTGAATCTTTAACTTCAGAATTATCCATTTTTGTATAACTTTGTCCGTTTATGAATGTCTATCGTCTTTTCGTAAGCCTCATAAACTCCTTCAAAAACCGCATCCCAAGATTTAGTTTGCACAAAATCAATTGACGCTTGTTTCATTTTCGACAATTTTTCGGGATTGTCCATTAGCTCAACCGAATATTTAACAAAATCGTCAAAATTCTTGGCAACGAATCCGGTTTCACCATCTTTGATGACGAATTTCGGTCCGCCCTGGTCAGTTACAATTGCGGGAGCACCCGATGCCATTGCTTCTTGTGTTACATTGCCGAAAGTATCGGTTTCGGAAGGAAAAACGAAAACATCGAGATTGGCATACGCTTCAGCGAGCAGTTCACCTTCGAGATAGCCGGTAAATTCCGCCGTTTGCATATTTTTTTCGAGCCAGTTTTTTTCTGTTCCTTCGCCGACGATTAAAAACTTAAAATTTGTTTTGCCCAATTCCAGCAAGCGTTTTTCCAGTTTTTCCAAAAGTCTGACGTTTTTCTCCGCCCGCAATCTGCCAATATAGCCAAAACGAAAAATGCCGTCTGTCACGGTTCGTTTGTTTGGATTAAACATTTCAGTATCAACTCCGCGTGCCATCAATAAAGATTCGCGTTCTTCATCACGGACTAATGCTTCAACCAATTCTTTGTTTGGCGAAAGCACCACCTGCGGCATTTTGTAATAAAGCACAGCCCATTCAAAAATCTTTCTTTCGGTTAAGCCCGTCATCGAATTTCGCATTTTTTCGGGCAAAAAACTAAATAGTTTATCGAGACGCTTGCCGGCAAATTCGTGGACGTTGGTGTGCCACGACCCAATCAAAGGCAAACGACGTTTGTAGGCTAAAATTGCCGCAATAATGCTGACATCATTTACGCCTGTCAGATGAAGCACATCGGGTTTGAATTCGTCTAAGGCTTTTTCGACCAATTTAATATGACGATTGAAAAGTGCGTCGTATTTCAGACCTCCATCAATCGGAATTGAGACCAGCGAACGCTTGAGAGCTAAATTCGTGAGGCTTCCATCGGTGGTTTTTTCAGTTTTTTTGTCAGCATAGACACATAAAAAAGGGTAGCCGCGTTTTCGGGCAAACCCTGTTAGTCTTCTGCATGTCATTGCTGCGCCATTTACTTCGAGATATGAATCGGGAAAAAATGCGACTCGCGGAATTTTTTCACTCATCAGTTATCAGTAATCAATTTTTCATTTTCAGATAAAACAGATTGATTATTGTTTGCAAAAACTTCACTGCTAACTGATTTTGGCACTACGTCTTCACGTTTTCTGACCAATTTATAAAAAGGACGGAGTTCCGGTTTTCCTAAAAAAGCCAAAACTTTGATTGAAGCACGCAACCATTTCGGACCGCCCAATCGCCAACCGTATTTGGAAAGCGGACGCAATCCCGTTCCATCGCTATCGAAGAAAATACGGTCAAACCATTTCACGCGTTCAGCCGGAAAATGTTCGTAGTTGGTTAATATTTCGGAAAATGATTGGAGTTGACGCGAATGAAGCGGTGCGCTGTATTCAGGCATTAAAACAACTTCGGTTCGTTTGTCGGTTCTTACTTCATCAACAAACTCAGCAAAAGTTTTGGCGTTAGTTAAATTTAGAACTGTGTTTGGTTTGCAACCGTGACGATCTCCGCCAGAACAAAGCGGCATTCCGATAGAATCAGCTAGTTCGATGGTGGCTTTATTTTCCGACCACGCACGAAAACCATTGACCTCAAAAGCGTGAATCCATTTGCCGTGTTCTTTGATGAAATTCTTGAGCAGAATTTCGTGACGTTCTTTCCCGACCATTTCAATGTCCCAGAGCGGATGATTCAAAATCACCAAAACTTCAGGCATTTCATTGAGCATTGCAAAAAGCTCGTGCAAACGGGCATTATTTGGAGTTTTATCTTCGTGGAAAGTGTAATCGAGAAGCTGTTGGGAAAGCTCTAAAGCGGTATCTTTCGGCAGATTATGCACACCAACGTGGAAAAATCCGTATTCAAAAGGAACTGTCCATTCAAGCGAAACCGGGGCGACTTCATTCGGCGTATTTTCACAAAGTCTTAAGTTTGCTTCGACATTATCGTGATCTGTAATTGAAACAATCGGATTAATACCCATTTTTTCGATCTGTTCTTTCTCAATCGAATAAACGTCTTTTTCGGAAAGCGGCGGCGACCAATATGCAGTATCCCAATTAATCAGTCGTCCTTCTCGTTCAATATATTTATCGCGCTCTTTTCGCCAAAAATAATTGATAATCGGCAGTTTTTCTGCGTAAACGGGGATGAAATCCAACATTTCTTTAGAAAACTGCGTATGGCAATGGAGCGACACGCCGGTCTTAACTTCTTTACTAAAGTCTTTTTCTTCTTGCAATATATGTAGGCGTGTGTTTTTTAACTTCATTCTTTCTTACTCCGTCAAAGTTTAAAACTATCAAATTAGATGCAGGATGTAAATTCGTTGGATGTGCCTAAAACACAGGGGAGTTAAGTTATTTCGGAGTTTATCATAGAAAAACCGAAAAATGAATCTAAAAAGACTTGCGAAACGTATCAAAAAACGGGTAGAGTTTCGTTGAAAGTATATGAATTTAGAAAGTCTTATCGGGCAAACGCTTGACAGCAAATATCTGATCGAAAGAGAACTCGGTCGGGGCGGAATGGGTGCGGTTTATCTCTCAACTCATATCGGCACAGAGCGACCTGTGGCGTTAAAGGTAATTGTTCCGCAATTTATGGAGCGTCCCGAATTTGTTGAAAGATTTCGCAGGGAAGCGCGGGCGGCGGGACGTTTGCGTCATCCAAACGTCGTTGACGTAACAGATTTCGGGATCGCCAATACTTCGCAAGGTCGGGTTGCTTATCTTGTGATGGAATATCTCGACGGCTGCACGCTCGGCGAAATTTTAGAAGAAGAACAACAGCTTCCGCTCGGCTGGACACTTGATATTCTGGAACAAGTTTGCTCGGCTGTCCACGAAGCACACGGACAAGGAATTATTCACCGTGATTTAAAGCCCGACAATATTTGGCTCGAACCCAATCAACGTGGTGGCTACACCGTCAAAGTTTTGGATTTTGGGATTGCCAAACTCGAAGAACCGATGGGGGAAGATTCGGGAAAACCTTTGCTCAAACCTTCAACTTCAATTCCAACCCAAGCTATCCAGCAGGGCGAAACATTTGCCGAACAGAGAGACGCTAAAACAATCGTCGAAAATCGCGGGGCAACGATGATTGGCGAAGGTGGCACTCTGATTCAACCAAATGATAATGAAAAAGGAACGGCAATCTTTCCTCCATCAAAGGTTTCTCTGGAAAAAGGAACGGCGATTTTTCCCGTTGCGGAGCTTTCAGATGAAGATGGAACGGCAATTTTCCCGAATAATAAAGGAACTCAGTTAATAGAAAAAGATGAAGGCGGAACGAAATTGCTTTCTCAGGCGATTGATACCGATAAGGTGGAAATTGAAGCAACTTCCGAATTAACCCGTGTTGGTTCGGTTTTGGGAACTCCGCTCTATATGTCGCCCGAACAATGTCGCGGAGAAAAACTAACACCTCATTCGGATATTTACAGTTTGGCGGTTATCGCCTATCAAATGCTTTCGGGGAAAACTCCATTTACGGGGAATTTTACCGAAGTGATGGATTCCCACAAAGAAATTCCGCCGCCGCCGCTTGATGCTAAAAAAATCCCGAAGAAGGTAAAAAAGGTTTTATTTGAGGCATTGGCGAAAGATAAAGAAATTCGTCCGCCAACGGCTGAGGCTTTTGCCAGCCAACTTCGTTCGCATTCGGAAGGTTTTGCCAAACTCTTGCAAAAGGCATTAGTTATTTATTCCGAACATTTACCAAAATTTTTGTTGCTGGCTTTATTGCTGACTTTGCCACAATTTTTCTTCTCTTTGTTGAAAGTTTTGTTTGGCGTGTTGGGTTCGACAGAAGTTATCAGCACTAGAGCAGGGTTTATTTCTAGCTCAGTAACGAGTTTTATCGGATTTTTTGTCCAGATTTTTTCGACTGCAATGTTGCTAGGAGCCGTTACCTGGATTACGACCCAATTATTAGCTGCTCCGCTTAAGCCGGTAAGTCTGAAAAAGGCGATAAAAGTTGTCTGGTCAAAAAAACGAACTCTATTTCCGGCAACTTTACTTCAAACATTTGTTGTAATTACTTGTTGCTTTCCTCTTGGACCCTATTTGCTCCCCGCCCTAATGTTGGTTAATCCATCAATAATAATGGAAGATTTGGGCATAAAAGCATCTTTCAAGCGTTCGGTGCAATTAGTGCATCGTTCTTTCTTAACTGCTTTTGCAGCAGCAATGATGATGTTCATTATTCCGGCAGCAATCGGTGGCACAATCGGAGGAGCTTCGGCTGCTTTAGCCAAACAATTCGAATATTATGAGAGGGTTGAAAACGGCGAAGTTATTCAGGCAAAAGATAAAGAGGGTCAAGATATTGATATAAATGTCGGACCCGGCGGGGTTCAGATAAATGATAAAACCAAAGAAAATAAAGAATTATCGGATGAAGAACGAAAGGCTCGCAGACTGAGTGGAGCAAGACGTGAAACAATATCAGAAATTATTCTCGGACTTTTTTTGACTCCCATAATGATTCTTTTAACGTCATTAACTTCAGTTATTACAGCTCTTATGTATTTCAAAACACGGCAGGCGGGCGGCGAATCAATGCAAGAACTACTGGCAAAATTTGAAGATGCCAAACATCCGCAGAGCAAAT
>ERZ1292633.4716-Hain-H41-02um-R1-4716-length-12551-cov-34_pt1 | contig 12551 bp, 11 predicted proteins | sample MGYA00564406_ERZ1292633 | MGnify/ENA primary metagenome ERZ1292633 (study PRJEB36523, sample SAMEA6512639) | groundwater metagenome | collected 2019-01-08 | study: AquaDiva: Metagenomics assemblies of 32 groundwater samples
TGCATCCAAAAACTGTAAGACCAATAAGGATTAAGACAGGCAAGATTTTGAAATACGATGATGTTGGCATTTTGGAGACCTCCTGTTCGTTCTAAGATTTGTTCCAAGATTTTCAAGTAAATAACCCTCAAACCTCTGTTGATACATGACCTATGAGGCCTTAGATTAGTGATTTTGTGAAGGGTTGTCAAGGTAAAGATTTGCCATGCCTTGTCTTCCAGATAAAGTTCTCATCATTACCGCAACAATCACACCTAAACAGTTTTTTCTTGAGATTCATCGCATATTCGCCAAGACCTATAAGCACCTTCTGTATATAGCCCGCCAAAATCTGAGGCAAAAACCTGCAAAAGGCCGAAAGGATTGTCGTTAAACTGCCGTCCTTCAAATGCACTCTAAATTGACAGTTAAATTCTATCGTGATATTGGTAGTACATGGGCTATCACCTATATGCCCTCCTTTTTTTATGGTTTAGTTTCTCGTCAAAACTATTTTTACCATAAATTAGGAGGGCAACTTGTTTATCCAAGTCTCCTTTTTTCTACACTACCAAATATTTTGCTCTTTTTGCAGGTATATGAATGAAGATACTGGTTATAAGAACTGATAGAATAGGCGACCTGATTGCCTCAACCCCTGTATTTGAGTCTATAAAGAAGGCCTATCCTGACTCTCATCTTGCCGCTATGGTCAGCCCTTATACAAAGGAGCTGTTGAAGAACAACCCCTTTGTTGACGAGGTAATTGTTTATGAGGGTGAAGGTCTGCATAAGGAGTTTAAAGGTCTTTTAAAACTGGCTAAAATCCTCAGGGAAAAACGGTTTGACGTTGCCATAACCCTCTTTTCCAATTTCAGGTTAGGGTTACTGGTTTACATGGCAGGGATCCCTGAAAGGATAGCCCCTGCAACCAAAATAGCCCAGATATTTTATAACAGGAGGGTCTTGCAGAAACGCTCCCAGTCCCTCAAACATGAAGCAGATTACAACCTGGATCTCTTAAAAACCCTGGGGGTGGAGCGGACAGTTAGGACAGTCGGGCTGTGGACCGACAGGGAATCAGAGGAGGCAGCGAACCGGTATATAGTCGCTGAGGGACTTTCAAAGGCATCTGAAGAGAACAAACTTATAGGCATCCATCCCGGGAGCGGAGGTTCAGCAGGGAACTGGAGACCGGAGAGATACGCAGAACTGGCGGATAGGCTAATATCTGATTACGGTTACACTGTTTTGCTGACAGGCAGCGTAAAGGAAGCAGAGCTCTTGTCCGCTGTCATGGATACTATGCGGGATAAGCCATCGGTTTACCTCTCCAATAATATACTGGATTTCGCGGCGATCCTGAATAAGCTGAGCGTCTTCGTAAGTTCAAGCACAGGTCCTATGCACATGGCAGCGGCCAGGAAGGTCCCGACCGTCTCTCTCTTTTCCCCTGTCAGGGCATGTACTCCTGTCAGATGGGGGCCGATAGGGAACAAGCAACGTGTCCTTTTGCCTGACGTGCCGCAGTGCGATAGATGCATAAGAGAGAGGTGCGAGTATTATGACTGCATGGAGAGGATAACGATAGAATCGGTTGTTCAGGCTGTGAATGAGATGGTGGATAAATATTGAAGATCCTTATAATACGCCTTGGTTCCATCGGTGATGTGGTATTGACTACACCTGTCATTGCTGCTCTAAAACTGAGTCATCCCGATGCAGACCTGGATTTTCTCGTAAAAAAAGAGTACCATGAACTTCTTGTAGGGAACCCGAACATAAGGAGGGTAATACCTTTTGACGGCAGCAGACACAAGGGGCTGAAAGGGTTGCTTGAAATAGCAGGGGAACTCAGAAAAGAAGGGTACAGATATGTCATAGACCTTCACGGAAATATGAGGAGCAGGGTCATTTCTGCCTTGATTCCCGGTTCCAAGACCCTTCGTTATGATAAGCAGGCTCTCAAGAGGAGGCTGCTACTTCATGGTTTCAGGCCGCATACGAAACATACTGTTGATGCCTACTTATCTGTATTGGCCCCGTTGTTTATAGGGGCATATTTAAAACCTACCCCAGCAACAGCCATTTATCTTTCCCAGGAGGAAGAAAAGGGAGCCGCCTCATTTATGGCTCAGCATTCTGTATCTGAAGGCTCAACCATAGTAGGTCTCAATCCTGGCGCCAGATGGCAGACAAAGAGGTGGCTGGAAGAAGGTTTTATTGAGTTAGGCAAGAGGGCTGTAGCAGAACTAGGCGCAAAGGTCCTGATCTTTGGCGGACCGGACGAGATTGAACTTAGTGAGAGGGTATCCGATGGGATAGGTATAGATGCCTTTTCTGTTGCTGGAAAGATTGGACTAAGGGAGGCCGCTGCCCTGATAAAGATGTGTAGTGTCTTTGTCACAAACGATTCCGGTCCCATGCACATCGCAACGGCAGTTGGAACTCCGGTAGTTGCTATCTTTGGCCCTACAGTCCGCGGGTTTGGTTTTTCACCTCTTGGGATGAGTGTTGTCGTTGAAAAGGAACTGACATGCCGTCCATGTTCACTTCACGGGAGCGAAAGATGTCCAGAGGGGCATTTTGAATGTATGAAAAAAATCAATGCTGATGAGGTGTTTAAAAGAGTTAAAGGGATGGTAAGGCCTTAAATATGCATATCAAACTTATTGCCAATCCTGCTGCCGGGAGAGGCGGAAAGAGAGTTATAGAGAGGGTTTGTGCTTATCTTACGGAAAGAGGGAACACAGTTGACACCTTTCTTACCGGCAAGAGGGGGGACGCCCTGAAGGCTGCAAGGGAAGCAAGAGGCCGGGTAAATTTAATAATTGCGGCAGGTGGAGACGGGACTATCAACGAGGTTGTAAACGGTCTTGCAGGGTCTTCAATCCCCCTTGGTGTTATCCCTCTGGGGACAGTCAACGTCTTTGCCCTCGAAACCGGGATACCGATGGACCCAATGAAGGCCTGTGAAGTCGTACTAAATGGAACTCCGAAAAAAATCTCCCTTGCCAAGGTTAACGACCATTACTTCCTGCTTATGGCTGGCATAGGTTTTGATGCACACGTGGTCTATGGCCTTGATCTGAGGCTCAAGCGTCTGTCAGGACGCCTGTCCTATATAATCTCAGGCATAGTCAACATGTTCAGCTATTCAGGTCAGCCTTTACAGATCGAGCTTGATAACGGTGAAAGGCTTGAAGGATACGGGGCTGTGGTGGGAAACGGGAAGTATTACGGAGGGAGGATGTCCATTACCCCCTTTGCAGACCTTGAGCGTGGGGACCTGGACGTATGCATATTCGAAGGCAAAAGGCCTATAGACATAATTAGATACACCTGGGGAGTGTTGCGTAAGAGACATCTGTCTTATCCCGATGTTCAATATCGGACTGCCAAGGGGCTGAAGGTGACATCTTCAGGAAAGAGTTATATTCAGGCGGATGGAGACATAGTGGGGTCGTTGCCGGCGGTATTCACAGTTGTAAAGGATGGCCTCATGGTCATCCTCCCGGAAACAGGAGCGCCAAAACCATGACCAGATGGCTAAAGAGCTTTTTATTTATAGGTGTCGGGCTGTCGGTATTTTCTCTGGCGCGGGCAGCGCTCTATCTTACATATAGAGATACATTTTCAACCATCTCCGGCGGGAAGCTGGCCTTTTCAATTATTGACGGGGTCCGCTTTGATTTGTCAATCCTGCTGACCGCATTTCTGGTCATGCTGTTTTTCTTTAACTTCCCCCTTCGCTTTGCTAATGCCCGTATATGGCAGAGGATATGGGGATGGGGGATGTATGTCATCCTCATCCTTCTGGCCCTTCTTCTTGCAGGGGATGTAATCTATTTTGGTGATGTAAAGCGTCACATGACAAGTGAATTACTTGTGATAGGGAACGATGCTGGTTTTATTTTTGAGTTGGCTTTAAGCAGCTATAAGGCTCATCTGGCGCTTTTCCTGCTCTTTGCGGCATCGCTATTTTTGTTGTGGAGATTTATTCTGGAAAGGGATACCAAGGAAAGCCGCCTCATGTCTGTAAAGTTCCTCCTCTTTGCAGGGTTCATGGTCTTAGGGATGAGGGGAACATTTTCAGATAAGCCCATAAATATCATCGATGCCTTTGAATCCGGTAGTACGGTCCAGAGCAACCTTGTTCTTAACGGGGTGTTTACCCTTTACCACCATGCCAGGGGTGCAAATAATACAGTCAACCATCATTTTTACGCCACTTTTGAAGAGGCGCTGCGGATAGCGAAGACACCACTATCACCAGTTGCATCTATAAAAAATCCCCCTGAATCCCCCTTTTACAAAGGGGGACTAAATATTATTCCCCCTTTAACAAAGGGGGGCGAGGGGGAATTTTCAGATGGGAAACAGTACAACGTGGTGCTTATGCTTATGGAGAGCTGGAGCCCGTTTTACATAGACAGCTTTGGGAATAACGGTTTTGGAGTAACGCCAAATTTTGACAGTCTGGCATCTCAGGGACTCCAGTTTACGAATTTTTATGCTGTGGGACAGCGCAGTATCGAAGGTATCCAGGCATCTCTTACAGGTGTGCCTCCTCTTATAGGCCTTCCCAATCTCGGTTTTGGCCTTGAGGCCGGCAACTTCCCGAAGATAGGCAATATCCTCAGGGACAAAGGTTACGAAACTATCTTTATGCAGAGCTCCAGGCGGCGCTCATTCAGGGTGGACGCCATTGCCAGGGCGACCGGATTTGAATATTATTATGGAATGGAAGATATGCCGATGCTGCTCGACTATTCAGGGCAAAAGTCCGTATTTGGATGGGATTACGAATCCATGATGTTCCTTAAATCAAAACTGGATGCCGCAAAAAAGCCGTTTTTCGGGTTCCTGTTTACCGGCACCACTCATACACCATACATACTGCCGGGAAATGGGCTTGAAAAATACCCTCATGGAGAAAACACGGAGAACGGATTTTTGAACACGCTCCACTATTCTGACTGGAGTCTGGGACAGTTCATGAAGGCTGCGGCTGCGGCCCCGTGGTTTGACGATACGATATTCATTTTCACAGCAGATCATAACTTTGATGCCTACCGTTCATTTCAAAATCCGGAGCGCTTTCATACCCCGCTGGTTATTTATGCCCCGAAGCTCTTTAAACATCAAACGGTTTCAACTATAGGTTCCCAGGCAGATCTGGCGCCGACTGTTCTTGACTTGCTCGGTATAAAGGAGCGTTTTGCAACCCTCGGAGTTTCGTTATTTCAAAAGGATGATGAATTCGCCTATGTGTGCGATAAAAACTATGTCGGGATCATCACCGCTCGTGGGTATCTCTATCATTCTCTTGGAAATCGTCTGGAGGCACGGTCCTTTTATGGCGAGAACAGTGATGATTACCTGAAGCGAATGGAAAAGAAGTTGCTGGCCATAGATCAGGTTACGTATGATATGATAGTTAACAATCAAATGGATGTAAGGGAGTGAACCATGGAGAGGAACATGCCTGATAAAAAGGGACATTTTGGAATCTACGGCGGGAGGTACGTCCCTGAGACCCTGATGCCTGCTCTCATTGAGCTTACAGAGGTGTATGAAAGGTTTAAGAAAGATAAGGAGTTCAGAAAGGAACTGGATTACTACCTGCGAGAATTTGTCGGAAGAGCCACTCCTCTTTATCATGCAGAGAGGCTGACAAAGAGGCTTGGAGGGGCCAAGATTTATCTTAAGCGCGAAGATCTCTGCCATACAGGCGCCCACAAGATAAACAACGTTGTCGGCCAGGTCCTCCTTGCCAGAAAGCTTGGGAAGAAGAGGATAATAGCCGAGACAGGGGCAGGTCAACATGGTGTAGCAACAGCCACCGGGGCCGCCATGTTCGGCCTTGAGTGTGAGATATATATGGGGGCTGAGGATGTAAAGAGGCAGTCTCTGAATGTGTTCAGGATGAAGCTCCTTGGCGCAAAGGTGAACAGGGTAGATATAGGGACCAGGACACTTAAGGACGCCATAAGCGAGGCCTTGAGAGACTGGACTACGAATGTAAGGAATACACACTATATTATGGGCACGGTCTTCGGACCTCATCCTTATCCTGTTATGGTCAGGGACTTCCAGTCTGTAATAGGGAAAGAGGCGAGGAAGCAGATAATGAAGCTTGAGGGGAAGCTCCCTGACCTGCTGATTGCCTGTGTTGGCGGAGGAAGTAATGCCATGGGCTTGTTCTATCCGTTCATGAAGGATAAGGGCGTTAAAATGACCGGAGTTGAGGCAGGAGGGGAGGGTATAAAGAGCGGCAAACATGCTGCAAGGTTTGCAGGTGGTTCCCTCGGTGTTCTCCAGGGGACGAAGAGTTACCTCCTTCAGGATGAAAACGGCCAGGTGCTTGAGACCCATTCAGTTTCCGCAGGGTTAGATTATGCCAGCGTCGGTCCGGAGCATGCGTATCTCAGGGATCAGGGAAGGATAGATTATACGTACGCCACGGATGATGAGGCATTGAAGGCCTTTGAGCTCCTTTCTAAGGAGGAAGGTATCATCCCTGCCCTTGAGAGTGCTCATGCAGTGGCTTATGCAGTTAAGGCAGCCCCGAAGATGAAGAAAAACCAGGTGATAATTGTTAACCTTTCTGGTCGGGGCGACAAGGATGTGATGCATGTGGCAAAGATAAAAGGGGTGGAACTCTGAAAAGCAGTGGTCAGTGGTCAGTGGTCAGTGGTCAGCAAAAAGAAAGTAGGGTGGGCTTTGCCCACCAGGCTTATATATCCGAAATATTTTCATCCATTCAGGGTGAAGGGCTGCTTGTAGGGTCAAGACAGATATTTGTGAGGTTCTCCGGCTGTTCCCTCACCTGCAATTACTGCGATACACCGGAGAGCAGGGTTCGAAGTTCAGAGTGCAATATCGTAGGGGCGTATGGCAATACGCCCCTACCGAATCCTGTTTCACCTGAAAAACTCACAGAGATCATCAACTCCTATCAGACCCATCAAAACCTGCATAATTCCATATCGATTACAGGCGGGGAGCCTCTGGAACAGTCTGACTTCCTGAAGGAGTGGCTGCCTGAGTTAACCCCCCTCAATCCCCCCTTAGATAAGGGGGGAAGCAAAGGGGGATTAAAAATCTATCTTGAGACCAACGGACTCCTTCCTGCTCATCTCTCTGAGGTTATTGATCTCATAGACATAATCGGCATGGATATCAAGCTCCCTTCAGTTGCCGGCGTGAAGCCTTTCTGGGACCTTCACAGGGACTTTCTCAAAACGGCATCTAAGAGGGAGGTGTTTGTCAAGGTCGTCGTAGACAGTATGGTCGCCGAGGATGAGCTAATGCTGGCTGCTGATATTGTTTATTCTGTTGATGTCAATATCCCGTTTATAATTCAGCCCCGGACACCTATTGATATGGATGCCGGGAGTCTTCTAAGATTACAGGAGATTGTAAGCCGCAAGCTCTTGGATGTGAGGGTAATTCCACAGGTTCATAAGTTTCTGAACCTAAAATAGAGACTTAGATAAAATTTCTTGATACGGTTCTTTTACTGTGGTAAATATACATAGTATTTTGCAAAAAGGGTATGGATACCGATTTGCCTTCAAATAATAAACATTTTAGTGTATTGGTATTATAATACCAAGTAAGCTTTCAATAATCATAATTTTAATGTTCGAAAGCAACTTGGTATAAATAGCGAAAGTAATGAAGCGTGTTATCAGGAGGGTTTACCAATGAGTGGGCCTGGAAAAGATGAGACTGAAAGTGGGCCGATACATTCCGGCGAGGAGAAAGGACCTTCTTTAAAGAGTGGTGATGAGGTCCTTCAGATAATAAGGAAGGGAGCTGAATTTACCCAGGAACTTCTTAAGGAGAATGAAAGGCTCCGCTACAGGCTTGCCCAGGCGGAGGAGGAGAACTTTTCTCTTAAGAAGGCACCCGTTAAAGGGGTTTCAGGCGATGAGCTTTCGAAGCTTCAAAACAGGCTGGAATCACTTGAGATCGAAAAAAAACAGATACTTGAGAGATTCAAGCAGGTAGAAGATGAAAACAAGGACTTTGCCAACAGATACCTTGAGATAGAAAATGAAAACAACAACCTTGCGAACCTTTATATTGCAAGCTATCAGCTCCACTCCACCCTGGACTTTAAAGAAGTCCTGAGGATAATATTAGAGATAATAATAAACCTCATCGGCGCGGAGCAGTTTGCTGTGATGATGCTTGACGAAAAGACTCATCAACTCAATGCAGTTGCTTCGGAAGGGATCGAAAAGGAGGATATCCCTCCAATCACCCTTGGGACAGGTGTAATTGGCAATGTCGCCAAGACCGGGGAGAGCTACTTCAAGGAAGACTTGTCACACAAGGGGACAATAGATCCTACAGACCCGCTAGTTTGTATCCCGATGACGATAAAGGAAAGGGTTATCGGGGTAATAGTCATATACAATCTCTTACAGCAGAAGGATAAGTTTACCAATCTAGATTACGAACTCTTTACATTGCTTGCCGGGCATACGGCCACAGCAGTATTCAGCTCCAAGCTTTATTCTGAATCAGAGAGGAAGCTTTCTACTATTCAAGGGTTTATTGACTTATTGACGAAGTAATACCAGGGGGGGGATATGGCTCGCTTTAGAATATTGGTGGTGGAAGACTCTCCCACCATGAGACAACTAATAACCTTCACCCTGAAGAGGCTGAAGGATGTTGAAATAGTTGAGGCAAGCGACGGGGTCGATGGGCTGAAGAAGATATCAGCCGGCAAGTTCGATATTATCTTCACTGATATTAACATGCCGATTATGGACGGTCTGAAGCTTGTCAGCCTTGTAAAAAACGACCCGGCAAACAAGGATATCCCTATAGTTGTAATAACCACGGAAGGCGGGCAGGAGGACAGGGACAGGGCGTTGGCCCTCGGCGCCAACTCCTATATTACGAAACCGATACAGGCTATAAACCTTTTGGCAACAGCCACGCAGTTGCTGAAGATATGATGAAAGAATTGGTATTACGGCATGAATAGATAAAAGATAAAGAGAATAAGAGATGCATCTGCTCTGGAATACGAATTGCCGTCCCATAATCCAGCTGTTCAGTTGACCAGTTCTGAAAAATCCGATGAAAAGCCCAAGAGATAATTATGAATAAGCTCCTTGTAGTTGACGACGACCTCCATTTGCGCTTAATGATTGAGGCTATTCTTGAGTCGGAAGGGTACAGTGTGGTTCTTGCGAAGAGCGGCCCTGAGGCCTTGGCAATAATGAAGGAAGAACAACCGTCACTGGCCCTTCTGGATTATATGATGCCAGGGATGAGCGGTCTTGATGTATTGAAGGAAATGAAGAAAAGTCACGGACAGACTAAGGTCATAATGGTTACAGGTCATGGCAACGAGAAACTATCAATTGAAATGCTGAAGAGCGGGGCATCCGATTATATTCAGAAGCCCTTTACAATGGACCAGCTATTGAGCTCAGTCAAGCGGGTTCTTTCTGTCAGAATCGAGGATGATAAAAACCAGTAAGTGTAGTTCAGATTTGATAGACGCCTTTCTTTGGTTTCTAAGGAAAGAAGAATGACATCCTTTAAACACACCCTTCAGCTAAAGATATCATTTGTAGCCATCATGGTTCTGGCCATTGCTTTCAGCGCCTTCGTATTCTATGCGATAAAACAGGAGGAGGCTGCTCTCCTTAAGGAAAAAGAAAAGGCCAGCGAGATGATGGCGCGCCCGATCCTCCATGCCATATATGACGACATGCTGGCTGAGAGGGCTGAGATGGTCTATTACCTCATGCAGGGGATGAAGGATGTCAAGGGGGTAGAAAGGGTACAGATAATCAGAGGGAACGGAAAAGAGGTCGCATTCAGTGATGACAAGACCCTTAAGTCTGTGAAAGAGGAGCACAAGGAGTTAAAGACAGCGTGGCTGACCCCTCGTATCTCATATGAGAGTGCTGCAACAGGGATAGAGTCTCCTGTTTTCAAAGATGCATTTCAGTCGCTGAAAAGCAGCATTGATGCCACTCACTATATTGAGATAACCGGAGGGAAGAGGGTGTTTACATACATCATCCCTATAGAGGAGCGTAAAAAATGCAGCGCCTGCCACAAGTCAGGGGACGGCAGGGGGGTGTTGATGATATCCACATCCATTGAGGATACTTATTCAACTCTGGCAGTGCGCCGTAACAGATGGATACTGCTTGGTCTTGGAGCGATAGGTATTGTAGGGATCATGCTCAGTCTGAGTTTAAGGATCGGTGTAATAAGGCATGTGGAAAAGGTAGCCCAGGCCGCTAAGCGGTTCGCTGGAGGAGATTTTACTCATAGACTGAAGGTATATTCAAAGGATGAGATCGGGTTGCTAGCAGGCAGCATGAACCATATGGCGGAACAACTCCATACCCTTTATTCAGGACTGGAGAGACAGGTGGAAAAGAGGACCGAGGAGTTGCAGGCCGCGAATGAAGAACTGACAGTTAGTAACGAGGAACTACAGGACTCCTATTCTCAGCTGGAGGCTACTTCTGCGGAACTGGAGGAGGCCAATCAGAGGCTTGCCGATGTAAATGAGGAACTGAAAGGTTTTGACAGGCTTAAGACTGACTTTCTGCAGACCATTTCTCATGAACTCCGTTCACCTTTATCACCTATATTGGGCTACCTTGACCTCATGAAGGAAGGGAAGACCGGAGAGCTTACTCCGAAACAAATAAATATGGTTGGAGAGATGCAGACCTGCGGCAGGAATATGCTTTTGCTGGTGGATGAGCTGCTGGAGGTTATCTCGATCGAGGCGGGTAATCTGCTCTTGGATTTTGAAAACATAGATATCCGTCTCATATTAGAGGAGTCTATCAAGGATATAAGGAGATATGCAGACGAGAAGAAGATAGAGATGGTAACAAGGATTCCATCTGATCCCCTCTGGCTAATAGGTGACGTGAGGAGGCTTACCGATATTTTCACTCACCTCCTGCAGAATGCAGTAAAATTCAATCGTCAGGGTGGAAAGATAACAGTAGAGGTCTTGAACAGGGATAACGGCGTTGACGTTATCGTGTCTGATACAGGAATAGGAATAGCCAGGGAGAAGTTGGACCAGATATTCGGCCTCTTCTATCAGGTGGACTCTTCATCTACCAGGTATTATGAGGGGGTAGGGCTCGGCCTCTACCTGGTAAAGAGACTGGTTGATCTCCATAGCGGTACTATTACAGTTGATAGCGAGGAGGGTGTCGGTACAAGATTCAGCATATTTATTCCTAAAAACCGTCATGCGGCTCTTTCAAATCAAAATCGGCAGTTGGTCTGACTGAGAGGAGATATATGTACGCAGTAATAATGGCAGGTGGGCAGGGCACCAGATTCTGGCCCAGGAGCAGGAGGAAGAGGCCAAAGCAGCTCCTTGATATAGTCGGTTCCGAGTCTATGATAAGGCAGACAGTGGACAGGCTGTTTCCTTTTGTTAACCCTGAAGACGTCTATGTTGTCACTGGTATGGAGCATGTAGAGGAACTTATCGGCCATATCCCGGATGTGTCGCCTGAAAACATCATAGCCGAGCCTGTAGGCAGGAACACGGCGCCCTGTATCGGGCTTGCGGCCATGAGGCTTAAGAAGAGGGACCCCGAAGGTTTGATGGCTGTCCTTCCTGCCGACCATGTAATCCTTGATAAAGGCGGATTTCTTGAGACCTTGAGAAGTGCCTGCGAGGTTGCAAAGAGCGGGGATTACATCATAACCCTTGGAATGAGGCCTGACAGGCCGGAGACGGGATATGGGTATATAAAGAAGGGGCCAGTGGTCAGAGAGGGGACTGTCCCAGATTTACGGACGGAGCGCAGCGGAGTCGTAGAATCGGGACTGTCCCCGACAAGGTTTGAGGCATACCATGTCGAACGATTTGTAGAAAAGCCCAACAAAGAAACGGCAGATGGGTATGTAAAGAGCGGCGCGTACCTCTGGAACGCCGGGATGTTTGTCTTTAAGGTATCTACTATACTCAAGGCCATTGAGAGGTATATGCCTGATCTATATATAGGCCTTCTGAGGCTGGAACCGGCCCTCGGAACAGAGGAGCAGGAGAGGGCGCTGAATGATGTTTATGGGGAACTTCCCTCTGTCTCCATAGATTACGGGGTTATGGAGAAGGCCGACAACGTCCTTGTTATCCCTTCAACCTTCGGTTGGAACGATGTCGGGAGCTGGACTGCCATAGACGACTTGCTTCCGAGAGACGAGCATGGGGTCGTTGCCCAGGCGGAGCATATATCCATTGATACTAAAGACTGTATAGTTTATTCCCCGAAGAAGCTTGTTGCAACTATCGGAGTAAGCAACCTGATAGTAGTGGAAACAGAGGACGCCCTTCTCATATGCGACAAGTCAAGGGCGCAGGATGTCAAGAAGGTGGTGGAGATACTTGAAAAAAATGGTAAAGATAACTACCTCTAACCGTTAACTCTTTCGTCTCAGATATTTTTTTGCCATCCCTTCCTTTGTTAGCTGTCTGACCCTGCTCAAGACCAGCGAGCCTTCCGGGACATCCTCAGTAACAGTGGTTCCTGCTCCGATAAGAG
>ERZ1292633.4717-Hain-H41-02um-R1-4717-length-12551-cov-7_pt1 | contig 12551 bp, 11 predicted proteins | sample MGYA00564406_ERZ1292633 | MGnify/ENA primary metagenome ERZ1292633 (study PRJEB36523, sample SAMEA6512639) | groundwater metagenome | collected 2019-01-08 | study: AquaDiva: Metagenomics assemblies of 32 groundwater samples
ATGAGCCCCTGCACCTATGGCTTGATGCGCGCAGTGGATTGCGATGGCGTGATGCTCGAAGAGGGGCATGGCACGGCGGTGAACGATAGTCCAACCGGAATGCGACTGTTGCTCGGCGTCGCTCCGTCCAACGGGCAGCTGTTAGAAATTCAGACCAGCCATTCGACGTTTGCAAATGCGATCTGTCTCGTAGAAGTCTGTTGGACGAAACCGCTGAGAAAAGACTCGCAAGGAGCGTTGTACCTTGTCGGCTGTCGTGTGAACTTCGGCACCACACACGTGTGAATTCGTGTAGCTGCGCCGCGCATTCTGTGCAGCACCCATTCGTGAACAGACTGTTCCCTCCCAGGTCAGGCTGTTCCCCGTCCTTCAAAAATCGTACATGTGATCGAGTTGGACCCCTTCCCGTTCCAGGCTTGGCAGGGTCTCGTGCCGTCGTCCGACAGGAACCAGCAGGGCCACACGTTTGTGCTCAGGCTGCGCGAGGATCGTCCATTCGTAGATCTGCGTCCCGCGGCGCAATGATCGTCCTGAGTATCAATCCTTGTGCTGTGTCATGCGCCATCGGCTCTTCCGCCCTCAGCCGCTTGTCTCGTTTATTGGACAAGGCGTAAGATCGTCCGTCCCTGTTCACCGACATCGATAGGGTGGTGCTCTGGCGCGCGGATGGTGAAAGAGCAGGCCGCCCGGCAACTGGTGGTGACACAGGATGGGCAGGTCATCGGCGTCATGTCCGTGTCCGACATTCTGCGGTACTACTCCAGGGTCGAGTAGAAGGGGATTGCGTAATACTGCCGCCGCGTTCTCGCCGGGTTCACCTCATACAGCGTGAACCCTGCGAACGGTTCTCAGCGGCCCTGAGTTGACATTAGTACTCCCCAGCCATCATCGAAATGTCTTATGCGAAAGGAGTGATGCCATGGCCACACGACAATTGACTCCGGCGAAGATCATGCAACTCGGTATGGGGTTTTGGGGATCGAAGACTCTCCTCAGCGCCATCGAACTCGGGCTCTTTACGGAGCTCGCCAAAGGCCCTCTGGACGAGGGGGCGCTGACGAAGCGGCTCCAACTCCATCCTCGCAGCGCGCGGGATTTCTTCGATACGCTGGTTGCCCTCGGCATGTTGAAGCGGACTGGGGCACGTTACGCCAATACGCCGGAGACGGCCAAGTTTCTCGATCGATCGAAACCCTCCTACGCAGGCGGCATGCTTGAAATGTGTAACGCGCGGCTCTATCGATTCTGGGGCTCGCTCACCGAAGGCCTCCGCACCGGCAAGCCGCAGAACGAGGTCAAGACCGGCGAGGACTTCTTCGGCACGTTGTATGCCGATCCGCAACGGTTGGAGGGCTTCCTCAAGGCCATGACCGGCTTGAGTGTCGGCTCCGCGCAGATCATCGCCAAGAAGTTTCCCTGGAAGAAGTACCGCACGTTTGTGGATGTCGGCTGCGCCCAAGGCGGCGTGGCGGTCGAGATTGCGCTCGCGCACAAGCATCTGACGGGCGGCGGCATGGATCTGCCGGTAGTACAGCCGGTGTTCGAGGCCTACGCGCGGGAGCGGGGTGTCGCGCAGCGGCTGCGCTTTCACCCCGGAGATTTTTTCAAAGACCCCTTGCCGAAGTGCGACGTGATCATCATGGGGCATATCCTCCACGACTGGGATCTGGACGAGAAGATGATGCTTCTCCGCAAGGCCTACGACGCCCTGCCGCCCGGCGGAGCGGTGATCGTTCACGAAGCCCTCATCGACGACGCGCGGAAGCGGAACGCGTTCGGGCTGCTCATGAGCCTCAATATGCTCATCGAAACTCACGGGGGATTCGACTTCACCGGTGCGGACTGCCGCAAGTGGATGAAAGAGGCCGGGTTCAAGCGGACGCAAGTCGCCCGACTCACAGGACCGGACGGCATGGTCGTGGGATTCAAGTGAGGGGGGGCGAAGGGCAGGCTAGGTGGTCTCCTGTGCTCGCGCAACGCGCGGCCTCAGAAGGCCCTCGTTGGACGCGCGCAGTGGGAGACCTCCAAGCCCGCCCTCAGTGAAGATGGTAAATGGAGGATTGACGCGTGCATCCGAGGATTAATCAGGTTAACCGTTGGGGAGATAGGCGAACGAGCTTGGAAGGGGAGTGGCGAGACCGCTGTCTCTGTTCGATGGGCATGCCGTATCTTATGTTTTCATCACAGCCATGAAGAAACTTGCGTTTCCGGGAGTCCTCCTGCTCATTGCGGTAATGACTCTCGCTCTGGCCGCCTGCAATCAGTTCGAGCCGCGCGACAAGCGATTCTACTACCGGGCGCTGTGGAACTTCTCGCTGCGTGAAGATCTCGCCGAGCTCGACAGCGAATTCAACGGCGTCGACTTCGGCCACTCCAATCTCTACGAGAATCTGTTATTGACCGGCGGCCAGGACATTCCGGCCATCGAAGACCGGGCCCGCAAAGAAACGCTGGCCTTCATCGCCTCCAAACCCCGGATCAATCCTAACGAGGAGGCCATCGCTCCCACATACATGAAGCTGGCCTGGCGCGCGCAGAACACCTTCGACGAAGCACACGCCCTGCATCGCGCCACCTACGACATCATGGCCTCGGACGAGCCCGACAAAGACCGCGCGATCCGAAACGTCCTCACGTACTACCGGGAGAGCGCCTACGCCATCACGGTCAAGCGGTTGGACCATCACCGCCTCGATCGGTTTCCCTATTCCAGCACGTTCCGCACGCGGTTTCCGCTCTTCAACGCCACGATCTGGTCGTATCACTATCTGCAAGTCGCCGTGTACGATCCCTTGCAGGCTGCGCGCGATCTCGCTGCCAAGACGCAGGCCGTGCGGCCCATTCTCACGACCTACCGCCGCTATCTTGAGCAGCCGCCTGTGGAGTGGACCTTCATGCCGCTCACGGCGGAGTTGAGCCCGTCGTTCGCCGCGCGCTATCCGGAGATCGCCAATATCTTCGACAACCTCCATATGCTGCACGACAATATCAGCGACATCCTCGCGAGCGAGCAGCTGCCGACGTGGGACGCGAAGCGGACGGAGATCTATCGCATTCTGAATGCCTATTATCTGGCGAGCGCCGACACGACCAATCCCATGATTGTGAAAGACCAGGAGCACCACCATTGAATCAGCCGGTCCTGCGCGCCATCAGACCGCTCGTCGTCCTCTTGCTCGGGCTATGGCCCCTGCCGAGCGTCGCCCTGGATCACGACAATCTCGACCCGAACCGGCCGATCGGAATGGAAGACGCCTATGCGATCCCGAAAGGGGAAATCGGGATGGAAGGCGGCGTGCGCTTCAACGATCGGCGTGAAGGCCGTACGCGCGTCACCTTCCAACCGCAAATCATCTACGGTGCCTTCGACAACACGCAGATCGAAATCCAGGGCGACCTCATCACCGAGCCGAACACCCTCGTCGGCGCCACCAAGTCCGGCGACCTGCATCTGGGCCTGCTCTACAATTTCAATACGGAAACGATCGACCTGCCGGCCTTCGCCGTCCGCGTCGAGGCGGATCTGCCCACCGGCGTGAATTCAAAAGGCGTGGATACCCAGATGACCGGCATCCTCACGCGCTCGTTCGGGCGGCTCCGTGCGCACCTCAACGCGGGCTACACCATCCTGGGTTCGCCGCAGGGACAGGAGCGACCGGGGGCCTATCGCGCGGTCGCAGCCGTGAGCTATCCCTTGGGCTACCCCAGCAGCTTCCGCGACACGCTGATCGCCAGCGTCTATACGCGACAGTCGGACCAGCGTGGTCAACGCAACAACACGGGATGTGAAATCGGCCTGCGCCATCAGCTCACCTCGCGCATCGTCCTCGACGGCGGTCTCGGCACCGAGTTCGTCGGGCCGTCCGACCGCGCGGCGCTGCTGGGAACGGTAGGGGTGTCTGTCGGCTTCTGACCGTCGGCATGTTGACACCGCTGGCGGATTTTTTTCTCATCCTGCTAGAATCTTTCTCCATGCCGGTCGAAACATTTACCGCACATGTCGAGTCGATCAAGCATCTCACGCACGACGTGCGCCAGCTTGATCTGCGTCTGATCGAGCCGAAGACCATCACCTTCAAACCCGGCCAGTTCGTCTCGTTCGAGATGCCGCATCCGCAGACCGGCCGGCTCGTGACGCGGGCCTATTCCATCGCCTCACAGCCCAGCCGGTCGGACGTCGTCACGCTGCTGTTCAACCTGGTGCCGGGCGGAGCTGGCTCCGGCTTTCTGTTCGAACTCAGGGCGGGGGACAAGACACAGTTCAAAGGGCCGGCGGGGAGCTTCTATCTGCGAGAGGACCCGGGTCGTGAACTGCTGTTCATCGCCAGTGGCACCGGCATTGCGCCGATCCGGTCCATGTTGCTGGCGAACGCGGAACGTTCCGATCCGAGACCGGCGACCCTGTTCTGGGGACTGCGCAGCCAGCGGGACGTGTACGATCAGGAGGAGCCGGCCGAATTGACCAGGCGGACTCCGACCCTCACGGCCATCACCACACTCTTCCGTCCAGAGCCTGGCTGGTCCGGCGAATCAGGCCGCGTCCTGCGGCTGATCGAGCAGCGGATCGCCTCGGTCAAGCACCTCGCCGTCTATCTCTGCGGGAACAGCGCCATGATTGCCGACGCTACAGCGTTGCTCCAGCAGAAAGGTCTGTGCCCTATCTACCGCGAAAAATACTACGACGACACAGGCTCACCAGAGGATTGAGAGGAGGGCGTGGGTAGGCCGTTAGTCTCCTGTCCTTGCGCAACGAGCACTCCCAAGTGTCGTTCGTTCCTTCGTATGGGTTCAATTTGAAACAAGATACGACATACGCTTCACGAGATCCCGCGTTTGTTTGCACCATGTGCCATCAGCCATCGGCTCGTACTCCCCTATGAGGTGAACCCATGCATCGGTTGAAAGGTAAAGTCGCGATTGTGACGGGCAGCAGCAGCGGCATCGGCAAGGCGATTGCGCTGCGCTTTGGAGCCGAAGGCGCGAAAGTCGTCGTCACGGCCAGGCGGATGGCGCTCTGCGAGCAGACCGTCGCGCAGATCGCGAAGAACGGCGGCGAGGCCTGGGCCATTCAGACCGACGTGGCCGATGAACGTCAGGTAGAGCGGCTGATCGAGGAGACGGTCAAGCGCTATGGGCGGGTCGATATTCTCGTGAACAATGCGGGGGTCATTGCGGGCGGGCGGCTCGCCGAGACGACGACGAAATCGTTCGACGAGGTGATGAACGTGAATCTGCGCGGCACGTTCTTCTGTTGCCGGGCTGGGTTCAAGCAGATGAAGACGCAAGACGGGGGGACCATCATCAACATGTCGAGCGTCACCGGCGTGCAAGCCTGGGCGGGCACGGGCACCTACAGCGCGTCGAAGCACGGCATCCTGGCGTTGACGAAATCGTTGGCCGATGAAGGCCGCCTCCATCGCATTAAAGTGAGCGCCATCTGTCCCGGTGGCGTGGCCGACGAGCTCGTCGATGCGTCGCCGGAGGAGATTCTCCGGAGCGAGAAGATCGATCCGTTCGACGTGGCTGAAACGGCGCTCTATCTGGCGACCCTGGGCAAGTATTCGGTGGTGCATCAGATCGTCATCGATCGGTTAGGAGCGGATTGGTGACGAATGCGAGGGGAGCCTGATGGTCTCCTGCGCTCGCGTAACGCGCGGCGTCTCCGAGTTTCCGTCGCTGCCTGAGGCCGAATCGTGAAGGTGTGACGTCTGACCGGGAGCGTCCTCCTCCGTGCCTTGGGTCTCCGGGGCGGCCGTCTTCGCCCGATAGCAGGCCCTTCTTTCAAAAGGGCTACGCTCCAACCGAGCCTCTCACCGCTTGAGCGACGGACAGTCAACACGATCGCTGGGCTGCCTCGCGTCAACGTAGTCAAGCAGGGGATGCGCGGTTTTAATGGACTCTCACCGCCGAGTTTGTTACGACAGCCCGTAACACCCCTGGAGCGAGCGCACTGTGTCCATGATTTACGGCCTGTCCTTCAATAATCTCCGCGGCGACCTCTACGGCGGCCTTGTGGCGGCGGTCGTTGCGCTGCCTCTTGCGCTCGCCTTCGGGGTGGCGTCCGGCGCCGGCGCTATTGCCGGGCTCTATGGAGCCATCTTCGTCGGATTCTTCGCGGCGTTGTTCGGTGGGACACCGGCCCAGGTGTCCGGTCCCACCGGCCCCATGACCGTCGTCATGGCCGGGCTCATTGCGCAGTTCGGACAAGAACCGTCTCTGGCATTCACGGCCGTCATCTTGGGGGGAGGATTGCAGATCCTCCTCGGGCTGAGCGGCGTCGGACAATACATCACGCTGATGCCCTATCCCGTCATCTCTGGGTTCATGAGCGGGATCGGGGCGATCATCATCATTCTCCAGGCTGGTCCGCTCATCGGCCATGCGGCCCATTCAGGGGGCGTCCTTGCCACGCTGGCCATGCTGCCGTCGTTCATGGCGAATCCGGTTATCGATGCGCTGGTGCTCGGTGCGGTGACGCTGGCGATAGTGTATGGGACGCCGGAGCGGGTGGGGAAGATCGTCCCGTCGCCGCTGCTCGCGCTGTTTGTGGGCACGGTGCTGGGAGTACTTGCCTTTCCTGACGCGCCCGTCATCGGAGCGATTCCGGCAACCTTCCCCCTGCCGGTCCTCCCCAGTCTACATCTCGATGCCGTGAAAGTAGTGATCGGCCAAGCCATCGTGCTGGCGGTGCTCGGCAGTATTGACAGTCTGCTCACGGCGCTGGTCTGCGACAACATGACGCGCATCCGCCATGACTCCAACCGTGAATTGATCGGGCAGGGGATCGGCAATACCGTGGCCGGTTTGTTTGGCGGGCTGCCCGGCGCCGGCGCCACGATGCGCTCCGTCATCAATATCCGCACCGGTGGGCGGACCCCCATCTCGGGAGCGCTCCATGCCGTTGTCTTGCTGGCGGTGCTCCTGGGCTTGGGGCCGTTGGCCGAGCGGATTCCACTTGCGGTGTTGGCGGGCATCCTCATGAAAGTGGGCGTCGATATCATCGACTGGCGCTTTCTGAAACACGTCTTCCAAGCGCCCCGAGCGGATGTGACGATTATGGTGGTCGTCTCCGGTATGACCGTCTTGGCGGACCTCATCATGGCCGTTGCAGTCGGGCTGGTGCTGGCGAGCGTGCTGTTCGTGAAACGGATGGCGGATCTCGAATTGATGAATCTGCGGGTGATCACCGGACGGACAGGAGAATCCCCGCTCACCGAAGAGGAAGCGGAGGTGCTCGGGCGCCACGAGGGCAAGATCATTTTCATTCATATCGACGGCCCCATGAGCTTCGGATCGGCCAAGGATATGGTCCGCCGCCTCGAAGGCGTGGCGCGGTGGAGCAGTTTTACGGTCGTCGTGCTGGACCTTTCGGACGTCCCGGTCATCGATGGCACGGCGGCCCTGGCGGTGGAGGATATGATTCGTCTGGCCCAGGCCCATCACCAACATCTCGTTCTCGTGGGGATGCAACCGGCTGTAACCAAGGTGCTGGAGGGTCTTGGCGTCTTGCAGCTATTGCAATCGGATCACCACCACGCCCGACGACTCGATGCGCTCCGGCATGCGGCGCAGCTGGCAGAGTCGGCAGCGAGCGACTGACCTCCGCCTTCCCGCAGCATGGTCGAGGATGGCATCCTCAGCTCCCGCAACGCAGTATGGGCACGTCCGTTCAACGCAAGCCAGAACACTACTCTCCTGACCGGCGTCAACCAGTGGCGCACCCTGCTTCAGGGGCTAGTGCCAGCCGGGACTCCCCGAGGCATATCCCATCATCGGGCGCTCCTTCTTGACGTCCCGTCCGTTTAGCGCGCTGCTCATCCAAGAGGGCAAACCTGGAGCCGCCATCCCGGTCCACCAGAATGGCGCGTCGTGAGGATCGCCTGGAAATCCACAAATTGTTTCACGATCGGAGCAACGTTGTGTACAGTGTGCTTCAGAAAGAGAGGGAGATGTATGGTGAGTGCCGGCGCTGAGAAAGATAGGTTCATCAATTTTCGAGCACATGCCAGGCTCCGTATTCAGACCCCGTTTGTCTGTTCGATTTCCAGGAAAGGCGTCTCACGCTGGTTCTCCAAGGACCGCATCGGTCTAGGCGTGGTCTATGACGTGTCGATGAAGGGAGCCCGTGTCTCGAGCGAAGCTCCCATCAAGCCGGGAGATCAGGTGATGGTGACCTTGCAGTTACCGAAACAACTCGAACCCCTGGCCATTGAACGCGCCACGGTCCGGTGGGCGAAGGACCAGACGTTTGGATTGGAATTCATGCACCTGACGTTCACGGGTGTGTTGCACCTCAAAAGATTTATCGCGCTCCACGCCCTGCCCTCCCTCTAGTCTCCCGCCTGTCCCACATCCGAAGAAAAGAGCATATGGCCTATGGCTAGGAGTCAAAGTTGGAACTGCCGAAACTAAAGAGCGACTCCTCTTCTCGATAGACGGTGCTTTTCCCGAGCCATCAGCTATCAGCTCCGCCCTCTCACGAGATACGCGGCACAGGTGTCGAGAACGCCGCCGGCGGACTTTTTCAGCATCCTGCCAGGTGCGGGGTGAAGGAATTCCTTCTCTGTTGTATGCCATTGCCTACAGCGGCAAGACCCTTGTGAAATCGACGGGATACAGTGATTCCGATCTGAAGGGTGACCTCGTTTCCCTTCATAGGGATGTGCCCCCTGATGATAGAGGGAGTACCGTACGTTGAAAGACCCTATAGCGACGGTGTCGGTCTCCCTCCTGTGCGGTACGGTGTTTGCTCCCTTCTCCATGAAATCGTAGATCATCACTGTTCTCATTGAGACGGGAGGCTTGGTCATGGCGACGCACGCCCTCGAAGAAATTCTTTCCTATTCCGCAGCGGGCAGACTACGGGAGCGCAACGTGGAAAATAATGACGTCGACCAAGCGTCTGCCGTGATGCCTGGTGAGACCATCCCTCCGGGGCGCCGGTGTGAGGCGCGCAGGGAGTATCGGTGCATGTGTTCGTATGAGGTGCTCGAGGCCATTGGGGAAGAGTCGGTCGCGATCGAGCAAGGAGAGGCCTTCGCAATGAATCAGAGCACGAAAGGGATGCTCCTCTTCATGGGCCAGGCCCCTCACGCAAAGCAGTTGATCGAAGTGCACACCCCCTGCTCTGGATGGGGCCGGACCGTGAATGTCTTTGAGGTCCGATGGACCAGGCCTGTTCAGGTAGAGTCACTCGGAAATCTGTATCTGGTTGGATGCCGACGGATGTTCGTCCCTTCTCACTCTCTGTCGTGCTAGCATCCCCTCGCGACTGACAGTTGATCTTCCTGCTCAGAACGCAGCTCCTGCTATCGGCCGCTTGCCCTCGCTGATCCAGCCGGAGTAAGATCGGCCATTCCTCGCCATTATCATCATAGGAGGTGCCATGGACCGGACGCGCACCACTTCCAAGAAGCCACGGGTCTCCCTTGACCGCAGCATCGAGCGGCTGCGAAAGCAGCTTGCCGACTTTGGCCCCTACCTGGGCAAGGGCAAGCCCACGCGTAGCCTGGACGAGTTCGATTTGGAAACAGAGCGCCTCATTGCCGATCTGCTCGGGGAGACCTCCGAGTCGTTGGAGGCCTATGAATATGCAGAGTTGGGCGAGGCCGCTGGATTGGTGAATATGCCGGACGAGGCGCCGGAAGGCACTGGCATGGACAGCCAGCGCCAAAGTCTCTTGCAGCGCAGCAGGGTATTGGAAACCTGTATCTCGGAATTGGAGGCGCGCCGGTCCGAAGAGCCCAAGAAGCCCAAGACCAGTCGGCAGGTCCTCACGGGCCCCCAGGTGGCCGAACATATGTCCTTCGAAATCCGGAATGTGTCTCAGGATGCCAGCCTGCAAGACGCGGGGCAACTGATGCAGCAATGGAAGTTGGGCTCGCTCCTCGTGACGGATCGCCAGTCCTACGTGGGCTTCATCACTGACTCGATCCTCGCACGCGAGGTGGTGGCCAAGGGCCTGGACCCCAATACGACCCTCGTCAAAACCTGTATGCGGAATCCGCTGGTGGCTATCGAAGGCGAGAAGTCTATTCTTGATGCGGTGCGGATGATGAAGGACCAGGCCACCCGGCATCTGGCCGTAACACAGGATGGAGCGATCATCGGGGTGATCTCTGTGAGCAACATTCTCCGATACTACTCGGGCGTCGTCTAACAACACGTCGCTCGTCGTTCGTGAAAGGTGGTCCGACCGGAGCAAATAGCGTATGGCGTATAACTGGAAAGAGCTGCGGGCACATGGCTATTGGCTCGGAGAAGCCCGGGTTCCGCTCTCACAATCATCGGCCATCGGCTATACGCCATTCACTATAAGCTCTTGTTTCCCCGCCATCTGTTCTTGTTTTCTGCCGTAGGCTCCTATCAGAACGGGAGGTGCGATATGGGTCCAACCAAGGCAATCGTGAAAGAGAACAGACTCTACGAAGCGGTGGGGGGAAAGTTGATTAAGGACGGGTTCGCCAGCCGGCAGGAACTTGAAGACCACGTGAACCATCATTACTTGACGTTGCCGGTGCTCGACAAGGCGGGAAACCCGTGGCTGCTTGATGGGAAGCCGGTGTATTGTCTCCGTGGCACGCAATACGAAACCGTGAACGATCAGAAAGTCCACCTCGCACGCTGCCCGGATTGCGGTGGCATGGGAATCAGATCAGACGAATTTACGGTCGAGTCGGATTGCATCCGTTGCACGGCCTGCGGGCATGAATTCGATGCGCGACTGGAAATGATGGAAACGTGAGGGGCGGTCGGGTCTATCCCCCCTGCTCGCAGACCGCGCACGATCAGAATGTGCTCGGTCGATGCGCGCAATAGGGGATAGAGCCAGACCACCCCTTGAGAAAAAGTACGAGCGAACTTGGAGGGATCATCCGCCTCGTTCGACGCGCGCAATGAAGACCACACATCAGCCGCCTTGCTAAATGCGGATGAGGTGGTAACCCTCCTTTGACGACAGGCTCCCTCTTCTCCTCGTCTCCTCCCGGCTGGGGTTACGCCGCTATTCGATAGACCCACCGGGCACTGTTGCGGTTCATCTCCGCCATCGCTTTTCGTTCCCGGATCGTTCCAGCTATCGTGAGCCATCCAAAAAAGATCGCAGCTAAACCTACAGCGGCTGCCATCAGGACGCTCATCGGGATTTGCGGCAACGAGGCTGTGTCCTGGGAGGCGACCTCTGTGTGCGCTGGCGTGGGTTCGGCTGCGGCGAGCTGCACGATCCGATCGGCCAAGGCATCGGTGCGAACGGCCGCGACGATCAAACTGGCCAGTTGATATTGGTTTGCTGCCCGGCCCTCTTCCAGCGTCGACTGTAGATATGTCATGTGCAGAATCGCTCGACCCAGTTGTTCCTGTATCGAGGCGCTCAGGCGTCTGTCGTTCTGAGCGGCGTCTATAATCCCGCGCCCGAGAGTCGCCTGCCACGTCGAGGTGAATTCCTGGTTCAGACGATGCCCCCTGGCTTCGGTCGTGCGAATCATGCGGTCGTTGTATCGTGAGAAGTATTGATCTGCGGACAACACCTCATTTTGAACGCCGCGTTTTGTGAAATTCACGATCTCCCGTCCCATGACGGTTTGGACGCGAGCGGCATGGCGGACGGGAATGGTGGCTGCATCGCGCAGGACCGTTCCGAACGGTCCGCCGGGGACGGATTGCAGATAGTGCTCGGCCATGGTCGCCTTGTTCCACTCGGTGATGGCCTCCGCCATGCCTAGGGTGGCGCGGCGTTCCAGGAGCGCGCGCTCGACGATGGCTTGGCCAAGGGCCGGCTGGAGCATGGCCATGCCGGCCAGTATCCCTGTCGGTTGCTCAAGAGGAGCGTAGGCAACCGGTGCGACCTGGAAGGTTCCAGTGGCCGCGACAAAGAACAGGAGTGCGCCGAAGACGATGGCGCACATACCCACACCCACGATGACGTCGATGGTGGTATATCGGTTCGACATAACGACCTCCTTGTTGCCTCGGGCCATTTGGCGAGCAGTCAGCTTCCGCAGGTCGTCCGGCTCGAGTGACGTGATACCGAGTTGAGTGAGATGCAGCGGACATGTTCGGTCCGTTCTGTTGAGCGATTTTGCGAGAGGCGGGGATGCTGTGAGCGTCTGACTGAGCGCACAGAGAAGTCCCGTCACGGGGCAAGCGAACTATTTCATTAGGAGGCGCGAGAAAGGCGCGGAGGGTATACCCAGCAGGCCCACACCGTTGGATTTGTGTTCCACGGAGGACCATAGCCACCACCTTCAAAAAGAAAAGGCGGTCACAAATAATTTACAATCTTACGCCTCGTGGCGAACTCGGTCAACATGCAAAACAACGAGCAGAACAACAAGGAAGGAGGCGGGCTGGAGCCGATCGGGACAGTCGGAGACGATGCCATCCACGTTGAAGGATCGCATCCGTCCACCTATCGCGCCGGTTGCCGCGGCCCTTGACATTCCCCTTCTGGGGGAGTTGGATGGAGGGCAGCAGTACCCCATTCCGCCAGCGCGCATTACTCACCTGTGCACCATGAGGAAGCGGGTCAGTCTTCAGCGCTCGATCACGCTCTC
>ERZ1292633.4719-Hain-H41-02um-R1-4719-length-12549-cov-7_pt1 | contig 12549 bp, 7 predicted proteins | sample MGYA00564406_ERZ1292633 | MGnify/ENA primary metagenome ERZ1292633 (study PRJEB36523, sample SAMEA6512639) | groundwater metagenome | collected 2019-01-08 | study: AquaDiva: Metagenomics assemblies of 32 groundwater samples
GGCGGCAGCGTTACCACCGACGCGCTGCGCCTGGCTGACGACGTGGCCTTGGTGTCCTTGGCAGAGCTCTGGCCATCGTCACTTCAAAGTCGTCCTGGCAGCCGTCAAACGGCCGCTGGGACTCCGTCCCTGAAGAGAGTGACGACCACGACGCCCTTTTCCACGCGCGGCATGGGTGGCATGTCATCAGCGGGGCTCCGCTGCGCTTCGTCGCAGGGCCTTTGGCGGCCAGGCACCGTCAGCGCCTCTCTCCCGCCGCAACCCCACCACCAGTTGCGTGAACTGCGGAAGTCATTGCGCACGGTGGCCACTGCTTTCTTTACATTGTAGAACCCCCTCCCCTGTGAATAGGGAAATCCCGGGGAGCCGTTCGTCCTGTGGTGTACTTTTTATTGGTCTCGCTCTTACGCAACAACGAGAAGGAAAGATGAAACAGGGGCGCGTGAACGTATCGTTCAAACGATTTCAATGAACAAGTGCGTTTTGCTTCTCAAAGTGTTTTTATCACCCCGGACGCACCTTCCGCTCTGATCGATCTACAAAATGACCACCGCGCCGGCGCATGCGCCAGCGCATGCGCCGAAACGTTCCTTCCCCAATGCCAACGCAGAATTGGTCCGCCGGTACGAAGCTGAGTGTGCCAAATCCGCGCTACTGCAAAGCAAGCTGGACGCACAGTGGCAACTCGCGCAAGCGATGCAGGCTCGAATGGAGCAAGAACGAACGTCGCACGATGTGCAATTGGCGACGGCGGTCGTGGCAGCGCAGCAGCTCGAGGCCCGGTGCGAGACGGCAAAGTTGACAGACGCTCGCCTGGGTGCCTCGTTGGAAACCGCAGCTCAGCGTCTTCGCTCCACTGCCCTAGGCATGTCGAGGCACCGCATACAATTCGTGAAGCACTTCGTCACGCTTCGACACCAGCACATTCCCGAACCTCCGAATCACGAACGCGCGGCCGCTGGTGACGACGTTCCGAACGACGTCGACGGCGACTTTCGAGACCTTTTGCGATCGGCGTTGCAAGAGGAGGAAGTAGAAGGGAGCGCCGCCGCCGCCGCATCGTCCCTCCGCTCTGAAAAAGGGGGAGGGGTGCGTCCGCTCCCCTCGTTGGGCAGCGTGTCGAATCGGGCGGCACGCAAGGCGTCGCTCGTGATGCTGGAAATGGCGTGCAAACAGCTCGCGTCAGAAGAATTGGCATTGCAAACGCAGCTGGCTAATGGTCAGTTGTACGAGTATGAATTCGACACGCTCATGCGATCCGTTAGCGCCAGGAGAGACGAAATTCGCTCGTTGGTGACGCGCGACATCTACGCCGCTGATAGCTCGTTGCCTCCTGTCGCTTCCACCGGCGGCCACCAGCATGTGGACCTTCTGGCCCAGGAGCTTGCAAGGCGAACGCTGCTTCGGTTTGGTTTAACACGTGCCAAGCCATCGGAGGACGGACCGTTGCCACCTGGCTTGGCATCTTCGGATGTGACGCAGAGCGTAGCGTCTCGAGCGGCGGTTGCATCCGACGGCCGCGCCAAGAACACTCAAGCTGGTGCCTTCGCGGATCGCCGCCGGGTGGTGGCTCAGCCTCACAGGCCGTTGTCGGCCGCCCTCAAAAGGGACATTCAGCGTCTTGAGCACGCCCTGACGATTCGCGACACCGCACAGCGGGACACCGCGTTTCAAGAAATCGAGAATGAGGCGTTCGCTCAGACTCGTCGTGACACAGCGGCGTCGTCATCTGGTGCCCATGATGATCGGTTCCAGAACGCCAGACTATCTCCGCGTCGAGAGGTCGATCCGCCTCGCGCGGGGAGTTCGATTACAACCTCGGTGGCCATCGACGTGCTGCCCAAGCATGCGCAACTGCCGCCGCGTCGGCCACCCAGCGCGCGTTTCTGCCTCGCGGCAGTACGTGCCGGTGCCAAAGAACCATTGCGGCGCTTGGAAACCCGGCTGCGCCACGTTCCGGAAGGCAACCTCGTCGCCGCCGTGCGTAGTCGGTTGCCTGCGCCGTCGCGATGAAGGTTTTGAGGGACCAAGCCTCTAGACCGGTCTCAAGTGCGCCTCCACATTCCGCGAGAGTTGTAGAAAAGTTCGAAACAGTCGAATTTTCATATTTTTCACCACCGCGCAGAGAAAGTCATGAACGTGTTGAAGTGGTCCTCTACTCCAATAGACAACCGCACGCACAGTGTGAACAAACAGGGTTCATCAAACCGGGTGCAGAGGTCCCTTTTCGCCGCAAAGCAGTCGTCGAATGGCCCATCATCATGGACCTGCAACGGTGACGGGCGTTTCCCCGACCATAGGACCCGTCAACCCTTGGTCGCAGCAATCGTCTGCGGTCGGTTTGTTTCGTCCTCCCAGCCATCGTAGTGGAAACCCGGCGGCCGCCGCGGCCTTGCCGGTGGGTCCATCCGCATCGTCACACGAAACCGCCGACCTCACATTGCCGGCGAGCGCGAGTCGCGCCCAGCGATCCCCGCGACCTCAAAGTGCCAACAGCTCCACGTCCTCCATGCCTCCCGCCCCGGCCGGCAGCTTCTCACAGGGCTCATTGTCGCCCACGATCGGATCCCCCGGCCCCGCCACGGGCAAGCTCAATTCCACGCCACCGCTGCCCCCGTCCTACCGCGCCGCAACGCAGAGTGCCCCGCCGTCATCCGCGCAAGTGTGTCCATCCGGCACATCCTCGTCGTCACTGGAACAAGTCTTGGACATGCTTCGTTCCGAGGTCCTGGCCGAACGAGACGTGTATGCTTGTCAACAAGAAGCGAATCGTGGTTATGAACAAGCCTTGCGCAGGGAAACCCAGAGACGTCTTGATGCCCAACGCGCAGTCGAAGAGCTCGAGGCCCGCGAACAGCAGCTGCGAATGCAACTAGCCGACAGGGAACGCATATATGCAGCGATGTCCAATAACAACAAGGACACCGGCCTCGCTTCGAGTTCCATTGCGGCGGGACCGCCATCTCGCTCAACCCACTCCGGAGCTGGAACGTCTGGCGTGACGTGGGACTGCGTGTCCACCGTGCTCGAGTCCCCTATGAGACGCGACCCGGCAGCAGGGGTCAAACACGAGAATTAGCTGGAAGGTGAGTGTGAGCAATGCACCGAAAAGCATTGCCTTTTTGAGACTTAGAATGATGGTCGCGTCTCGACTTTCATTTCGTCTCTCTCTCTCTCTCTCTCTCTCTCGCGTCATTCTCGGAAAATTCACGCGTTTTGGAAACGCGGACGACGTGAAAAGGTTTGTACAATGAGTTTCTTTGGACTCAAAACACGCAATCGTTTTGTTGGTTCACTCCGAAAGTTGTTGTTTAACTTTTCGTTTCACAGTTACGCGAGGTGGAATGGGGATTCATGGCGTTCGTGGCGCCCGTTGGACTCTTTTAGCCGTGTGCCTATGCCTCATCGGCGACGTGACCTCCTCGATAAGCCATGCCGCGCCCATAAAAGCTTTGTCATCGGAGGAGGCACAATTACAACTGTCGAAGCCATCGAGCTTACTGGGAGAGACGATCGTGTCCGTCGCGACGGAACAATCGTGGGACGTGACCGTAACGTCTCACGTCCCGGCAAGCCAAGTAGGATCACAGACAGCGGCAGCCGCTGCTGCTGGGACGGTGACGCAGAAGTCGTACACTGTGTCGCTGCGTAGCCACGCATCCTTCGACGCGGTCCTCACCGGCGACGTGCAACCCAACGGCGACCCGTCACAACCCCCCCTGGAGTTGGAGATGCGGTATACGGACTCCATCGCCCATCCCTACGTAGGCGCGATTCACAAGCTGTTGGTTGCCGAAGCTGCCAGCGGTGACATGAGCGCAGGCAGCTCGGCGTTCGAGCTAGACCCAAACCGGCCGGCCCACGTCATGAACAGCGTGGCAGGTTGGACGGCCACAGGCGGTGTGTTCGTTACAACCGCCTCCGGGGCGAACGTTGCGGCAAGCTACGTCTGTCTCTTGTCTAACCGTGTGACCTTACTGTGCTCCGTAGTTGCCGATCAAGAACGTGGGTCGGCGTCGGCCGCATCTGGCTCAGGGGACCATCGCCACTCCTGGACGTTATCCGCGCACGGCGCGTACGTGCCCGCTTCGCCGTCATGGTGGCAGCGTTACAGCCTGCCCGTCGTCCTGACGGTGACGATGATGCTCGTCAACATCTTCAAGACGCACATGGAGCAGAAGCAAAGTGCCAAGGCGTCGGCGGCAAAGCGTCAGTAGTAGTCAAATCCTCTGCTCTCGATGAAAAAGGTTGCCCCTTTTCAGAGTTCAAAGGTACTTTGGGGTCCCTTTTTTCGATGTTAACATAATGACACTCTCGCTGCCTGCGGCAAGAGAGGAACGGTCACGTCTCTCACACAGTTGAACCCAGTGTATACTTGGGTTCAGTGTGTGGCTTTTGCGATCCGAACCCCCCATCTTTCAGCCTTCTGCCTTCCGATCACTGGACCCCCTCTCATCCCAATGGCGCAATCCCGGCCGCCTCCCGGCTACGGCCCGCCTGCGCACCACCAGCACCATCAGCAAGGCCCTGCGCAGCCACACATGCACATGGGTTGGCCACAGCAAAGTCACCACCTCCATCACCACCACCACCACCAACACTTCGGACCCCCTGGTGGAGGCTCCATTGGGCGCGGTGGCGGCGGAGGACCCGGCGGCGCTCGCAACGGATTGCTTGGAATTCGACCCGACGACGATGAGGACGTCATGCGGTCGAACGAAATCATCCGACAGTACCAGCGCGAGCAGCAGCAGCAGCAAGAGCAAGAAGGCGTCGCGGCCGATGCGGACGAGGACCTCGACGACGATTTCGCGGGAGGAGGGGCCGTGAATGGCGACGGACCGCAACCGGAGGGAGCACCCAGAGAAATGGTCCTCCGGTGTCTCGAATGCAGCTTTTTTTGCCGATCGAACAACCAAATGGCCCGGCACATCAGTCTGACCATGCACTGCGTCCGAAAATGCGATCATTGCACCGTGCGTCTGGTGTGCTTCACCTTCGCGCAAGGCGTGAACAAGTTCTTAGGCCGGGCTCGAAAGGACCGATGCCTCGCGGAGGCGTTCACCGTCGACACGCCCGAGCACCATCGGGAGTTCTCCGGTCACGACAACTTCCCCTTCGCATTTCACAAGGACAGGTTCATCGGGCAGCTGAAGCCCGGTGAAGAGCTACCCCCAGAACGAGCCTCGGTGCCCGCCGCGAACGGCACGGGAACACAGGATCCTCAGTTCATCTGCCCCGACTGTCAGTTCACCGCCGCCACGTGGAGCCAGATGACGAAGCATCTGGACACCACGCACCATGCAAGCTCCGTGTGCGCCAAATGTTCCGTGATCCTGCGGTGCTATGGCTGCGCGCAGCCGCTCCGGCACGAGAAGTTCGCCCAGCACCGATCGTTGACGGGTCCCTTCTACTCGAAGCTTGATTTTGCCATCGGCCATCCCAAGGAGCCCGTCGTGCCGCAGTGGTACTGCGAGATGTGCGATCTGACGTTTATCCACAAGCTTCACATCGCGGAACATCTGATCGATTGTCACAACTGCCGCTTGCCACCCGGGTCATTCAGCTACTACATCGAATGCAAGGACTGCCAGACACGCTTTTCGTCCCTGGGTGCCGCGATTGATCACCGACGAGAGAAGCTCCACCATGACTTCGAGCTGCCTCCCGAAGCCAGCTTCATCGACGCGTATCAAGTGAAGCACCTTCGACGCTACCCACCTTTGGGGAGCGCCGCTCCCGGCACCACCAAACATGGCGCGATATTCTTTCAATGCCCAGTTTGCTGCCGCATCTTCACCTCGTGGGCACGCCTGGAGCAGCACCTGTTTTCGACGAAGCACTCGCTGCCCTTCTGCCGTGACTGTGGCACCATTCACAAACTGCGGGCGTTGAATGAGGACCACTCATCGCTGCAGGCGTCGCACCGAGCGGTCTGCGGCGCCCAAACCGCGAAGTTGAATTACGAGGTGCTGGTCGACGTCGATGATGCAGAGCTGATGAAGCAAATCGACGACAAGGCGCCCCAGCCGTCCGAGTACGACCCGCACGACGCGGAACTGTTCATCTATCAGTGCCCGATCTCGACGTGCTGCAAGCCGTTCATGCGGCAGCTGGAGCTCGAGCGGCACATGGAGGACACGGGCCACGGCATCGTGCAGTGCGGCACCTGCAGCGAAAAGCTGGACGTTCTCCACGACGACGTCTACTTCCACGAGCACGAGGTGCCTGGCCTGAGCGAGGACATGGCGGAATTCCGTACAAAGCGCGCCAACGGGTGCCGGGTGGTCCTCCGCGAGGCCGCGCTGCTGGCGTACTTTCCAAACGACTTCAAGAAGTGTGAGGAGTGCAGCTCGCCGGTACCCGACGCCGATGTCACTACCCACCGCGGATCTCTGGCATGCCGAGCGGCGAAGGCCCGCCGCGCCGCCTGGATGACCCTGGCTCAAACCGCAGCAGCTCTGCAACAATATCGCGGGCAGCGTGCACCCCCTCCCCCACCGCCTCCGCCGCCGCCGCCTGCTCCTCATGCAGCTCCACCAGCACCGACGCATGCGACTTACCATCCCCAGCAAACTTCTTACGGCCCGCCCCCAGGCGGGCACGTACAAGTGCACGTGCAACCTGCTCCCCCGCCACAGGGTGTCTTGGCTCCTCCGCCACCCCATGGTGGCTATTACCACCAGCCGGCGCCACTACCCCCGCCGCAGCAGTACGCACCACTTCCACAGGGACAGCAGCAGCACTACCAGCCTGCCATGCAGCCGCCGCCGCAAGGGGGGGCATACTACGTCGTCAGCGGGCAGCCGCCGGGCCACGCCATCGCGGCCTATCCCCAACCGCAGCCACAGCCGCAGCCGCAGCTGCAGCCTCAGCAGCCGCCTCAGGCATCCCACCCCGTGGCGCTGCAACTGGTAAACAGCGATGGGTCCATTCAACAAGTGTACATGGTGGGCCCCGGACCGTTGCCTTTTCAGCATCCGCAGCAACCACAGCAGCAACCGCCTCAGCAGCAGCAGCAGCAGCAGCCCCCGCCTCCACAACAGCAGCCACAAGGCCCGTTCATGTTTGGACCCCCAGCCCAAGGAGGTAACACTCCACCCTCGAGCACGTCGTACTACTCCTCGGCACCACAGTACTCCCAGCCTCCGCCGCAAGCCACAGCACCTCCACAGGCTCAACACTACGCGTCTGGGCCGCCGCCGCCGCAGCAAGGTCCACCCCCTGCGACGACGTACTACAGCAACGGTGCCTACTACACCACCAATCCGGCGCCGCAACGCGGCCCTCCCCCGTCTGCCCCATCGGCGCCGCAATCGGTGTACTACTCAACGGCTCCCCCGCCACCTCAGGGCTACGCCCAGCCGCCACCTCAGGGCTACGCCCAGCCACCACCTCAAGGGTACGCACCGCCGCCGGGTGCATACACCAGCCCGCCGTACGCGCCACCTCCAGGGGGGTCCTACATGCCGCCGTCCCAGCCATCACCTCCTGCTCCACCCCAGCAACCGGGCCTGGCGTCCTACTCGCCCGCCCCTCGACCAACGGTGACACAGCAGCCGCTGCCCCCTCCGCTGTCCGCCGGCTTCCCTCAAACGCAGGCGGCGACCCACTGAGAGGGGATGGGCGAAAACACCGTTTTGCCCCGATAACCGTGTAAACCTCAACAGTCCGTCAGGTGGACTGATCCAGCGATAACGCGCGGCAGATTAGCGACCTGATTCGAGGAGCTATCCCGACCCGCGTCCCCCCCCTTTGCTTTTCCCCCAGACCCTCGACTGTTTTGATCGCGTCGGGGAAGGGAGGTCATCTCTTCGCCGTCGCCCCCCTAATCCCCACACGCGTACCGGAAATTCCCCTCTCAACCGGATGTTCTCCGTCCTCCTCCTCCTCGCGTGTGCGCTCTTGCGTGACGCAAGTTCAACACATACACACAATCCACACCGAAAGGCACTGCTATTGGTCATCGGTCCTTTCACCCTACGCGATCTCGTGGGGGGTCTCATTTTTCCCTTTCGGGGTCGTCGGACATTGTGAAGGTTTTTCTATTTTTTTTTCTGTGTGTTGTGTGTTGATGGCCAGAACGGCATATCGTGTCTCAGTGGCTAGCTCTCTCTGTGTTAAGGCTCACTTCGGTTCGCAGACGACACGAATCGTGTCAGCCACCCCGCCGTGAACGGGCACGCCGCTAGAATGAGGAGGTTTCTCCCCCGTGGTCAATGCACGGTCGTGTAAGCAAAGTTCAACCTGTTTGATTGAAAATGTTTCCCTTCTTTTCACACACAGGGGCGAAAAATATTCCGGGTGCGGAAAGTGTAAGAACCTCGCGCGCAAGAGAGAGAGAGGGAGGGAGAGAGAGAGAGAGTAGCTGCAGGGTCTCCTGCCCCACGGTCGTTGTGATCTTTCACTATTTGACCGTCTGGCCCGCCGCTTCCTTTCCCCCACCCCTTCCCCCCCAAACTTTTCCTCGGTCAGAATTGCCTGACATTGTCAACCTCTTCTTTCCTTCACCCCCATTTTTTTTTGTAAATTCCTCCCACTTTTTTCTCCTCCAACCCACCTTTTGGGGGTGTTTTTTTCGGTTTGCCCTTTCACTGTTCTTCACCACAAATATCGGCTCGCCGCGTCCAAAACGAGAGCCTGTTGAACTTCGACGCCCGTACGTGACGTCAATTAGCTCCGCCCCCCATCGCCAACGTCCATCTGCTTCATTATGAGTCGCCCTGTCCACACAGGGCTCCCGCCGACCATCACCGTCCCTCCGTATCACCGACGACGACCGTCTCACCGCCGTCTTCCACCTGGACTTGAAGAGGTTCATCCCACCACCGCCTCGGCCACGACGGGGCATGCCGACTCGCCCCATTGCTTGTCATCCTCGGCGTCGCCTGGCTCAACGTTTCGCGGCCCCGGCGGAGCATCGACGGACGATCATCATGATCTGGTTGACGGAAACGGAGACGACCACCGGAGGGTGCGACAGCGCGACGACGTTCACGATCCGTCAATGACGGACTCCAGAGACGACAACGACAACGAGAATGACGACGACGAGAATGACGACGACGACGACGAGGACGACGGCGGTAGCCATGACGACAGGGACGCAATGAGGGGCCGCTGCCCGCCACAACGCCAGATGAGTGTTGCAAGCAGCCTGGTCGGTCCCGCCAATCCCAACCTACAAGCACGTCTGAAAGGGCAAAATGTTGCTCACTGCGTGCAACCGAGGGGTCAACGCGCGGGCGATTGGGTGCTCGGTTGCGTGGAATGCTCGTTCCGTTGCGAGTCCAACAATCAGCTGTCACGGCACATGAGCATCACGATGCACGGACTGTCCAGGTGCACGCACCCGCGCTGTTCTGTTCGCCTTGTGTGTAGTGCGTTCGTCCAAGGGGTCAACAAATTCCTCAGCCGCGCGAGGCGAGAGCGCGGCTTGGATTACCTCTCTGTCGATACGCCAGAGCATCATCGGGAATTAACCGACCACTGCAATTCCGTCGTCTACGAGCGGGAACACTTTGTGATGGTGTTGCAACCCGGGGATCAGTTGCAGCCTTCCGGTCCGGATTCAACGGCTCCGGTGATCGGCTCCGGGTGCCGGTTCACCTGCCCTGAGTGCCAGGTGACAAGGTCCACCTGGAGCCAGATGACGCGTCACTTGGACACGTCCCAACACGCCGTGTCGATCTGCGCGAAGTGCTCCGCCGTCCTTCGGTGCTATGGCGCGTCGCAGCCCACGCGCCACGAACGTGTGTGCGCTCACTATGGCGTAAAAGGAGCGTATTATGCTAAGATGGACCTCGTGGAGCGACCAAGGGGGGAGCCGTCGGTGCCCCAGTGGCACTGCGATGTCTGCGGCATTACGTTCCTAACCGCCATTCACATGGCGGAACATTTGATCGATTGTCACAACGCCACCGCAACGCCGCCAAGTGGTGCGGGTGCTGAGCACACCACGAACGCATCGGTGGGCTCGGAGGGCCACCGTGAGGCGGCACCGGGCACCGATGCCATGGAAGTATCATCGACTGCAATGGAGCCCACGGCGTCGACGAGCGCCGCGACCCTGTTTTCATGCCAGCAGTGCGGTGAAGGCTTTGCCTCCGTCTTCGAGGCGCTGCAACATCGCCGCAACAAGTTAGTTCAATTTCAGAGCCACAATGATTTTTTGATGCCTCAAGTCATCGATGTGCTCGTTCGCGGCTTCAGGGTGAAGCGGCTGCCGCGATATCCGCTGCTGGGGTACGCCCCTCCGGGAGCCGTCAAACGTGGCGCAATATTATATCAGTGTCCCGAGTGCTGCCGCATCTTCACCTCGTGGGCTCGCCTGGAGCAGCACCTGTTTTCGACGAAGCACTCGCTGCCCTTCTGCCGCGAGTGCGGCGTCGTGCACAAGCTTCGCTCCGGGGAGGATGATCATGTAGGCTCGACCCAGACCAGCAAGGGTGGCCACTCTGCGGTCTACGGGGAACAACGCACCAAGTTGGACTACGAGGTGCTGGTCGACATCGATGATGCGGAGCTGATGACGCAAATCGACGACAAGGCGCCCCAGCCGTCCGAGTACGACCCGCACGACGCGGAACTGTTCATCTATCAGTGCCCGATCTCGACGTGCTGCAAGCCGTTCATGCGGCAGCTGGAGCTCGAGCGGCACATGGAGGACACGGGCCACGGCATCGTGCAGTGCGGCACCTGCAGCGAAAAGCTGGACGTTCTCCACGACGACGTCTACTTCCACGAGCACGAGGTGCCTGGCCTGAGCGAGGACATGGCGGAATTCCGTACAAAGCGCGCCAACGGGTGCCGGGTGGTCCTCCGCGAGGCCGCGCTGCTGGCGTACTTTCCAAACGACTTCAAGAAGTGTGAGGAGTGCAGCTCGCCGGTACCCGACGCCGATGTCACTACCCACCGCGGATCTCTGGCATGCCGAGCGGCGAAGGCCCGCCGCGCCGCCTGGATGACCCTGGCTCAAACCGCAGCCGACATGACACTGTATCGAGGTCAACGCACGTCATCGCCGCATTCCGCGGGGGGCTTTGCCGCCATCTCCGCCTCGACACCCTACCCCCGCGTTCACATCAACTTCGCGCAGCCGCGCGCGCCGCACACAGCATCGCCAGCAGCGACGGTGGGGAGTACCTCAGCCCAAGCGATGCACCGTACTCCTCTCTTTGCCTCTCAGGCTTCGTGCGGCGCCCCCTTCTACGCGATGGCGTCGCCAACCGGTAGCGACGCCACGACCACAACAGCAACGTCGATGTTCGTACCGCATCCCACCTCGATGTTCGTACCGCATCCCCTTCAGCTCCCCGGCTACGGTGCCGCTCAGCCCGTTTTCGTGCTGGGGCCCGGTCAACTGCCTTTTGCTACAGGTGGCGGAGGGTCATCCCTGGCCCCCCACCCTCCTCCCAACTTCTCCTTGCATGCATCGAGCCCCATCCCGTATTTGCCAGGCCCGAGGAACACTTCGTTTCCGGTTTATCCAGACGGGACCGGACATCAGACCACGGCAGTCTTCGCTTATCCACATCCTATCGCGCAGTACGTTGCCCCAGTGCCCACTCCCATGCCGCAGCTCACGGGCTATTCCGCGACCGCAGTTGTACCCCAGCAGGCAGCGGGGTCGCCGTCGTATTTCTATCCTCACTTCATCCCGTCACTTTCAGATCCCTACGTGACGGCGGCATATCAACCGAATTCGATGGTGGTCTATCACGTTCAACCACCAGGCGGCAACGGTGGTGGTGAACCACAGGGGCAAGGAACGACGCCCCCTCGCGTTTAGCGCGTATAATGCCGCTTGAAGGGGGGCACCACCCCCTCCTCCCTTCGAGCAACGATTCTCGATGGGATTCGGTCAGGATATTGTACGTACTACAAATTCCCGACCGGGAGGACTTCCGCTAAAGCGAGGAGGCCACTTCTTAGCGAAAAAAAAAGCATCTGCGAGTGCTTTCAACTGAGGGGACATTGGCACTGCCCCCGACGGTGTCGAAGATAAGGCACAACAAAAGATGGAGAAGAAAAAAAGAAACCCATTATTCTTCTAGTTCTCTCTGCAGCGCCCTCCAATTCTTCGGAGGATTTTTGCTTTCTGCCCATTCGCGGTGCCTTTTTCCCCCAACTTCCCCCAATAACATTTTTTTTGATTGAATTTCCAATCCCCCTTCGGCAGCTGAATCCATCGTTCAGTTCAAAGCGTGTCAATCCTTTTGTTTTGTTTTCAACCGCCCCACGACGACTACTACTACTACTACTACTTCTGGTCGACGGAACGAGAGTCACACACAATTTCTTGGAAGTTCAGATCACCGTCTTCCCCGCCTACCGTCCCGTCGCGACGTCCACTCCCAACCCTTCTCTCGTTCTGCCCTCTCGCTCCCTTTCTTTTCTACACTGTCTTCCCGTTGATGTTGCATTGCGCGTTTGCAAGGGAGAGATGATTTCCTTCGGTCATTCAGGAAGGAGTGAAATTCGATGGTGTACGGAAAGTGGGTGTCTTTTTTTTTACATTTCCGTTGAAGCACCCCTTCTCCTATCGTT
>ERZ1292633.2119-Hain-H41-02um-R1-2119-length-20600-cov-5_pt2 | contig 12548 bp, 14 predicted proteins | sample MGYA00564406_ERZ1292633 | MGnify/ENA primary metagenome ERZ1292633 (study PRJEB36523, sample SAMEA6512639) | groundwater metagenome | collected 2019-01-08 | study: AquaDiva: Metagenomics assemblies of 32 groundwater samples
GATGCATGGGTTTTGGATTTTTAATCATAATCTTGCTACTCAGCAATTTCTAAAATAATTTCTTTGAACTTTTCAGGATCTTTTTTGGCCATTTGAATAAGTCGGGCAGAACTACCGTGAGGAGTGTTGGTTCCAAGTTCCCACGATTTAACAGCTCCATCTGAAACACCAAGAATTTTAGCGAAAATGGGCTGACTTACTTTTAAGATTTTCTCTCGAACCTGTTTAACCTGTAACTTAGTAAACTCAGGAGGAGTTCCGGGTATATCAACAGAAGAAGTGCGGAGATCCGTTTTTTTATTTTCATAAGCGATGGCCTCTTTCAGGCCCTTTAATAAACCTTGGCCTAGCTTAGTCGTGTTCTTTTTTTTCATAGACTCTCCTATTTTTTTAGAAGCCCAGCGAGCTCCTTCAATTCATTTTTCTCTTCAGCACTAATGTTGTCTGATTCAGACTTTTCTAGTACAAACAGCAAGTAACATTTTTCTTTAGTGGCGATATCTAAGTAAAAAACACGAATGCCACCACTTTTCCCTTTACCTTTTGCACCCATTCTAAACTTTCTTAGTCCCCCAGTTCCTTTAACTAAAACTCCGACTTCAGGGTCTTTTGTGATGGATTCCTGTATATTTCTCAACAAGTCTGCATCATCAAGATTATCAAGCTTCTTTTGAAAGTCCTTGGCTTCAATAAATACTCTTTTCATGTATGTTATCGGAAATTCAGTGGTACTATTTGATAGTATACTATTGGGTAGTATATTTCAAGTTCTCAAGTCTTATAATTTCATTTTGAGACACTGATGCCAAGAATTTCCAGGTCCTTTCTTTTATAGTGGTTTATATGACGATTATTACTTTAGTCGAGGCGGTTGGTTTTTGAATTATTTCTGTTCGAGAATCATACAACTGCGAGTATTGCGCCAGCTCTAAATCAAGCGTAAGTGTATATCTCCAGAATTGCAGTTCGATATTCGGATATGTTGGGGGCACAAAAAAATTCTTTATTTTGTGTTGAGAGCGAACATACCATAGGGTGAGCAGAAACCGAAAAAAAATGGGTAAAACTCGAAGTCAATGTTATCCACGAAAATGAACTTGAAATCCGAGTCACCGATAGTGGACCAGGGCTTAAACCTGAAGTTATTAATAAAATTTTGCGACCATTTTTTTACTACCAAAGAAGTCGGGAAGGGCGCTGGTCTTGGTTTATACATTTCTAAGCAAATCATTGAAGATCATAACGGACATATTTATGTCGAAGCCAGTTTACCGAACACCCAATTTGTGGTTCGCTTGCCGCTCAGTCAAAACTTTACAGCACGCCTCTTTTCATTTGATCACGTTCAATTGAGTCGAATAATGCTTGAAAATTACCTTCTCCAAAAGAAAGGTGGTTTTCTCTTTGAATAAACTCTATAAAAATTGGACCTATCAAGTTTTTAGTAAAAATTTGTAGCAGATATCCTTCAGCGTCGCCATCAACCAGAACCTGATGTTTTTGAATAAGCGATCTGTCCTCTTTTACTTGCGGAACACGGTCATAAATTTTTTCATAATACTCATCATTGATATCTAAAGTTTTTATTGATGTGCCTTCGAGTTTTTGAAGTGAAGAAATTAAGTCTTTTGTGAGAAAAGCTAAGTGTTGAATGCCCGGTCCGTGATATTCATCTAAATACTCATTTATCTGTGATTTAGCTTCTGAGGCTTCATTGATCGGAATACAAAACAAGCCACAAGGTGATTTTAATGCAAAAGAGGTCAGCCCGGTTTTTTTGCCCTTGATATCGAAATAACGAACTTCTTCAAAGCCGAAGATCTCTTTGTAAAACGAGGCCCACTTTTGCATAGTGCCTTTGTAGACATTGTTCGTGAGGTGATCAATTAACAAAAATCCTTTTTCTGGAACTAATACAGGGTCTTGAAGGGGTTCAAATCCGAATCGTTCGAAGCTGAATTTTGTATTTTCATCAGGTTCGATTAAATAAATTAAACTTTCGCCTATGCCCGATAGGGCAGGTAAGCGACTGCCATCGGAAATATAATTGTAGTCAGAATTCGTGCTGCCTGCTGCGCCTCGAATTAAAGCAGTTGTGTAAGCAGATTTTGAGTTGGCGACCCTCCATCCCATTGCTGAAATTGAAGGACCATGAATTTTAAAAAAATCATGTGCTTTTGTTTTAGTTTCGTAATTCAATAAAAATGTGATTTCGGCCTGTCTGTACAAATCAATATTTTTCCATTTGTGCTTTGCCAGCTTTGAAAAACCTAATTCTAAAAAAAGTTGATGCAGTTTTTCGGGTTTATCTGTTGTAAGTTCAACAAAATCAATTCCGTTAAGTGAGAGGGGGTTTTTATTCATTTTTGGGCTCCTTCAATTCAGGGTATTAAGTAATTAGATTTGGGTTTAAGAATGAATTGTTGAGCTCCTTAAAAGAATCAATAACATCTCCTAATAAAGTTGTATCATGTTGATTTTCTTTTTCGAGCATTTTAGAATAAGCCATTAGAAGATCTTCAGTCGTAATTATTCCAATCATTTTTTCTTTATTTGTAACAAGCACAGCAGAAATTTTTTTATTAATCATTGAAAATATGACGTGTTGTAATTTTGCATTAAGCTCAACAGTGTGGAGGTGGGTACTCATGACGTCGGATACAATAATTTCACACGAATTCAGATTTTTTAAAAGGTCACGATCAGAAACAATGCCAACAATTTTACCGGCTTCGTCAACGACTGGAAGGTGACGAAAATGGTGAGCCTTCATAATCATGAGGGCTTTTTCAACACGTACATTTTTATCGATGCTGATTAAATTCTTTGACGTATTCTCTCTTACTGTATTCACCTGTGATATTTTTGTCATTGAGCCCCCACAGAACCAGTCTGACTTGGAAGGCGAATTTCATCTATGATCGGCATCATAAATGTCGGTTGGTGGATACGTTAAGAGGGGAGTAGGGGTAAATTTAATGATTTAAGCGGTAAAATACTGGTCCAACCGAATTCCTTGTATTGTCTAGCCAGCCACTTTGGCTTTCCCTTTATTCTTTACTGCATAAGCTAGTAATACATCACGAATAAGTTTTTGATAGCGACCTTCATATTCTTCATTCAGGGCCATTTTTTTTAGACTTTTTATCAAATCGAGAGGTAATCGAATTGAAATATGAGCGGTTATTTTCTCATCTTCAAAATCGCTGATCGGAACATTGATATTTCCGGTTTTTATTTTTTTAGCCATGCAGTTCCTCCCATCGTTCAAGTAATAAAGTTTGATTTTCTTTAACGACTTTAACTATTCGTAATAAAGTTGAATGAGAAAACTCAGTCTCTTTATCCGCGTCATTAAGCATACCATATATACTGTATATACAAAAGAAGAAATTTCATTAAATATGATAAAATAGGGATTTTCGGGTCAAATTGATTGGCGAGTTTACTTATATGGCGACTCATGCGGCTCTAGTTAGCATGAATCGTGCTGAGTCTTACTAATTAGAGGGCACTAATGACAGAATAATTATCCGATTATCGTATAAAAAAACGGATCGCCATTCTTAAACCATCAATTTTTTTGTGATTTTAATGGCAAGATCGGTAGATTTTAATTGGTCAAAAGGGGCATTTCGTTGTTTTCTTAATTCATAAGCTTCTTGAAAAGCACTCAAAGCCTCAGCCAAACGATTTTGATCGAATAAATTTTTTCCGGTATGTTGCAGGGCAAAATCTAAGTAGTTAGAAACAGCAGGATTCGTTCTGCAACTTAAAACTACCTCTGAAAACAGTAAGTTGCTTTTATCGAACTTTTTTTGCCACTGAAGAATGTGAGCTAAGCGGATTTTCTGTTGAATTTCTATTGATACACCTAAGTTGTTATCATCAATAATTTGTAATGCGTGGTGCAGAGTTTTTTCGGCCAGGTCGAGTTCACCAATGCACCTCAGATATGTTCCGATTTCACCTAATGTGCTCACTTGTATTTTATTATCGGAAGCTATGTTGAGGGATTCTATGAGTTTCAGAATATGAAGTTTGATAGCAGAAGGGTCGGCAGGGACTTCTCGTAAGTTATCATCAAACTTAAAATTAAAGCTCAATTGAGTTTGGTTGAGATTCATTTTTTTTCAAGTTCAAGGCTTATGGCACCTTGGGTAAATTTCATTTTATCAATTAAGCCAGTTGTACTATTTTTAATAAATTCAATTTGCGCTAATCCTTGAATATCAAAAAGGTTTAAAGACTTGGCATTTAAGCGTCCTATTTCTTGGCCGGGGATTTCGTAGGTCAAAAAATTATTTCTTTGTTCTATAACAAAACTCAATGCAAGTGTTTTTGCAACATAGGTGCCGGCACGTTCTTTTAGTTCGGTTGTTGTTAGTTCATAACCAATATTAGGCTTACATGCTGAAGAAGTAAGAAAAATAGTTTTTATACATTGAATTTGGTTGGCCGAATTTACTAATGTAACCAAGGCTTTTTTGCCATCAGTTGATAAAATAATTTCTGATCTAAAGCCGCCCGTTCCGCCGCTATGACCTCTATAATCTGTTTCAATTCCCCAACCAAGTCCAATTCGTGCATCTCCGTTTTGGGCGTGGACTGATTGTGCCAATTTTAAATTTTCTGATATAGAAGTATTCTCCGGATTTTTATTGGCCATCAGAAATGACATTAAATCACTGGCCGTGCTGCGAATTCCTCCAGCGCCAACTAATACATTTAAATTCCAAGGAAGTGTGACCCCTAAATAATCGTTATAAGGTGTTGCAAATTGAGTTTTCTGAAACTCATTTAAAGTCACAACAGTAGATGGCATATTTAAGGGGGTAGTGATCAACTCTTGCAAAAGTTGCTCGTAAGATTTGTTCGTTGCAATAGTTAGAATATGGCCTAGTAAGCCCACCCCGAGGTTGGAATAATTATTCCAAGAAAAAGGCGTCGGGCGGGTAAGCTCAGATACCGAAATCAGATATTCAATAAGCAGTTTTTCAGTGTAATCGGCATAAGGGTCTTTTACATTAGCAGGTTTAAAATTACGAGGAAGGCGAGGTAAGCCCGAAGTATGAGTTGAAAGCTCAACTAAAGTAATCTGACCTGTTGGATAATTTTTTAGTTCAGGAATATATTTTGATATAGGGTCGTTTAAATTAACAATTTTTTTGTTGTGTAAACTCGCTAATATGATGCCCGTAAATACTTTTGAAATAGAACCAATTTCATAAATGCTGTGTTCAGTTGGTTTGTGACCCGAACCAATTTGTGTTTCACCATAAGAGGCATAAGTTATTTTGCCGTTCTCATAAAGACCAATGACGGCTCCAGGAATAAAATTCTTTTCAATTTGTAGTTGTACAGCTTGGTCAATTTTTTCAAGGGTGGTTTCAGCTGCAAAAAGTGAAAATGAAATTGATAGGAGCAAGGCGACTGTAAAAATTCGATAATTCATTTTATAACCTCAAATGTGTTTTATAACATTTGAGGTATCCTTGAGCAATGCTGGTTAGTAAGCTTGTAAATTGTTCATTGGTTGAGATTCAGCTTTATCAGTGTTATCAGATCTAATTATCGTTAACTTCACATTCAAACTCAACTGTAGATCCGTTTGCGCGTGTTAACATAGCCGATTTTAAACTATAAGACAGTGTGTAACGAGGCGTTTCAACATAAGCCACAATTCCCTTTTTAGAGCAACTATTCCACGTAGTTGTTTGATTCATTATTTTTCCATTATAAGAAATACGAAAAGCACCTGTGCCACCATCGCACCAACTACTAACGGGTTTAGATGTTAGAATAGTGAAAGTTAATGTATGACCACTCCCGTTTCTACTAGAACAAGTTGCAAGCGGTGCTGGCTCTGTTGCAGTAGCATTGAGTGATAAAAAAACTGTGCTGATAATAACAAATAAAACTTTTTTCATAAAAATTCTCCTTTAATGTAAGAGCCCTTAAAGGCATCTTGTAAAGTCCTTAAACCACTTAAAGACTGCGATTACCTATATAAGCTATTTAATACTATTTGCAAAATGCATACTTTTGATGTATATATCAAATTAAATGAGTTTACTAAGCCATAACCTACAAGCCTTCTTAGCCGTCTATGAAAAAACCACAGTTAGTGCTGCCGCTGAATCTTTAAATGTCGGACAAACCGCTATTACTCAGAGGATAAGGGCTTTAGAGAAAAGTCTTGGAGCCAGCCTGTTCATCCGTGGGCGCAAAGGGATGAAGTTAACCTCAGAAGGTACAATTCTGTTAAAGTACTGTCTTGGAGCCAGAGAGCTATCTGGCAAAACTCTTAAGGAATTAAAAAGCAATGCTGTTGAATTTGATGTCGATCTTCGTATTGCGGGACCGACGAGTATAATTTCCGGCAGAGTTGTTCCGCAGCTTAAGGGGCTCTACAAGCGTTGGCCGCATTTAAACTTACATTTTATTATTGATGACCGAGAAAACAGATTAGATCTTATTAAACAGGGCACAGCGGACATCGTGGTGCTTTATCCGCATCAAGTTCCTAACGAGCTCGATAGTAAACTTGTTAAACCAGATGAATATTTTTTATTGGCCCACCCAAGTTGGGCTAAAAGGTCACTTGTTGATATACTTGAAAAGGAAAGACTTTTTGCATTTCACCCTGAAGATTCAACGAGTTTAAATTACCTAAAGTCTTTTGATTTGCTTAAATATTTGAAGCGCCCTCGATTATTTGTTAACGAAAACTTAGCTTTATCCACCCTGCTTTGCGAGGGCGTTGGCTTTGGTCTGCTTTCACGAGAAATAGCTCAGCCACTGCTTGATAACCAGCAGCTTATCAAATTAAATCAGGGAAAAAGTTTGAAAGACGCTTTGGCTTTTGCTTGGCATCCAAGAAGCGATATGCCAGATTACTTTAAAGATATCATTCGATTACTCAAATGAAATTATAAATGAGCTCTATTATGGAGCTTATTTGGGTTTTGGCGCATCGCACATTTGTTTTTTTGAATAAACATTTGGCAAGAATTAAAACTAGACTTGTCGGCAACGTGCAAGTTGTGTGATGTCTATACTTCGTTAAACAAATAACAAGGAGAAAAAAATGAGATTATTCCACGCCCCAAATACATGTTCCCAAGCGGTTTACAGCGTAATTACTGAATTAGGAATTAAATGTGAAATCGTTAAAGTTGATTTTGCGAATAAAACTGAGCTTTTAAAGTTCAATCCACTTGGTCGAGTACCAACATTAGTTTTAGATGACGGAAAAGTTTTAACTGAAGTTGCAGCTATCTTACAATATCTTGCAGATACAAAACCTGAAATGAATTTAATTCCTAAAGCTGGTACATGGGAACGTGCAAAGACAATTGAATTGATGAACTATGTTGCCACTGATTTACATAAAGGAATCGGCGCATTATTTAATAAAGATATGCCTGAAGCTGGCAAAACAGTTATTAAAACCTCGGTTCACAGACATTTAGCATTTTTAAACACTCATTTAGAAACCAATAAATTTTTAGCTGCAAGCCAATTTACAATCGCTGATGCTTATTGCTATACAATCGTTGGTTGGACTAAGTTTGTAGGTGTTGATATGGCTGCTTATCCTAATGTATTAGGCTACTGTGAGCGCATCGGAATGCGTCCTGCAATTGCTAAAGTTATCCAAGCTGACAATGCAAAGTAATTAGTAATTAATAAGCCTTTATTAGTTAATGAAAAATGTCATCGTAATTGATGGCATTTTTTTTTTTGAAGATTTGATTTTTTAAGTGCGTAAATATTTCAAGCTTCTTCCGTATCTGGGCGTACATTGTACATTTATACACGTCAGTAGGAAATACACTCTAAAAAAGTCTAGAATATACAGACAGCTTAGTGTTATGGTGTTTAGAGATGAAAGGAAGGCTTATGGGTTTAAAATTTTGGATTTTGAGTCTTATTTTATTTTCAACACTGGCTGGCTTCGCTGAGCAAGGTTCTAAGCCTCAAAATACAGCGCGGCTTCTTCCGACTTGGGAATTGACCTTGAAAAGCTCGAGTTATTTGAACCAAATGATTCAAAAGAACGCTTGGTTTAACGAGTTCAGACAGACCGCTTTTTATGCGAGTAAGATGAAGACGATTTCACCGGTACTTTTTTCCCTCGCAGATGATTATGCTCCCTCAGCTGAAAGCTGGAAGGGGCGTCTGTTAGATTATGCTTATGAAAAAATTATGGACGGACAGCCTATTATGGTTTCCTATTATAATCGTCCATCCTTAGCCGGTCCAATAGCCATTTCATTATTTGAATTGCCAGCAGCTAAAATTAAGATCGCTGAAGGTTTGATAAAAATTTTTCGAAGTGCCGAAGATAAAGAATATGGGCGGGGAGCTGCATCTAGAGTTAAGGTCACGCCGCTTTTGATTCGCAATCAGAAATTTGCAGTTTTTTTGAAAGACGGATGCTTTGTGATCGGGCCTGATCCTGAGCTCGTGTTCTTGAATGCGGCGGGATGCAAGGATTGGAAACCACCAGTAGCTGACGCTATTTATCAAGTGCGTATTTCGCAGCAGTTTCCGGCCTTGAATAACTTACGTGAAAACTTCTTAGCATCAGATGATATTCTGCAAATGAATCTTAAGTGGAATTCATCTTTGTACAAGCTAGAACCAGATGAAGCGCAAGTTCAGTTTAATGGTTTGAGCCCTTTTCAAAAGGGAAAATTAAGCACGGCTATTGTTAACGGGTTACCGGCATCTTCCTTTTTTTATGCCACTGTGACTTTACCGAGTCTTGATTTTGTTGATGCTCAAAGCCTGACAAAATATTTTAAAGAAGATAAAAAGACATTACTCAAGAGAAAACCAACATCAGTGACATTATTCTATGCGCCTTTTACCGAGCTTTCTGAAATGAAGATGGGAACTGGACTTTTACTACATTACCCGGCGGCTTCTAAAAAGACTTTGAAAGATATCAGTCAAGTGATGAATGCGCAAAAGACAGGTGAGATTTTTATGCGTCCTGTGTGTAAAGATTTAATCGTGTTGTCGAATCTAAAAAGTATGGTTCATCTTGTAGATGAAGTTTGCCGAAATAAGCAAGCCTCATTTGCTGATTTGAATAAGAAATGGGGGCAGCAATTGACCCAGAAAGAGATTTCGGCCGCCTTTTATTTTTCTTCGGGTAAAATGATGTCTCGTTATATGCAAACAGGATCGGAAAAAAACAGCCCAATGCCAGCTCTGTCAGCGATGGAAATAAAACAGAGTCAAAAACTTGTTGAATCTTTGCCAGAATATTTATTTTCGGGAACAGTGGATAAAGATATTCTTTTGATGAAATCAACCCGCTAGATCTACTGTGGGGGCAAAGCCTTCATCTTACGATAGAGCTGAAGACCAATCCAGGCATCGGTGGCCGCATACATAATTTGTTGATCGGTTAGTGAAGGGGCATCCCAATTAGTTATTTTAGCCTTTTTAGAAAGATTTGCCTGCAAAATTTCTTCTGTCATTCCCTTGAGTCCAAAATTCTTAAGCCCTTTAATTTTAGCCATATCCTGAAGTTCGATAAAGTTTTGTGGAACGAATTTAAATAGTTTTTGCAGTTGTTTTAGATCATCACGGATGGCAACCCCGACCTTGATGACGTGACTGTTTTCAAAAATATTTTTTATGATTTGAAATTGGGTTATAGCTTGTAGCCGTATTAAATACACATCGTGTTCTGTTGCTAACTGCAAGAGTGCTACTTTATAAAACTCTCCTACTTTGAAACTGGGCCTTGTTTCAGTATCAAAACCGAGCTCCATTGGCGAGTTCAACTGATCAGAGATGCTTAAGAGTTCTTTGTCATTGTTGATTAGATGAATCTTACCCTTGAAATTGATAAATTCATATTCAGTTTTTTTATTAATATTATCCATAGGTAAATTCTAAGTATCAGCCTTTAAGCCATTCATCAAGTTTCATTATTAAATATAAAGTGTAAAAACATTAGACACTTTTACGGAAAAACTACACGCCTAGAAATTTTTTAATACAACGCAATAAAATACTGATACAAATGGGGTTCATTAAAAAGGGTGTTGTATGCTTAAAATGCTAATTCTTACTTTTATTTCTTTTGTACTGGCTGCGAGTTTGGCATATTCACAGGAAACTCCACCAGAGCTTACACCGGTAGATTCACTTGAAGATCCACCAGAGCTTACCCAGATTGTTCCACTGGTGACGCCGTATCCTTACCCTTACAACAATCCAGATACAGCCAGTCTTTCTGCAGCTATCATGAAATCCAAAACAAAGAAGATGTTCGATAAAATAGAAATAATGGATGTGCCCTCATTGTCCGGCCGCAATGATGTTAAATTTGTAGAAGATCGTGGGAATTTTAAGTTTGGGTTTTACCCGCAGAAAAAGGCAGCGCCCTTGGTCTTTATAATCGCCGATATGGCGGGTTCGTATGTTTCGGGCTATATGATGTATGAGGCCGATTTACTGCATCAGAACGGGTATAATGTTATTACAATCTCATCGCCGTTTTTTTGGAACTTTATTATCTCATCAAGCAAAACAGCTTTACCGGGTGTAACCGACGAAGACGCGGTAGACATGTACACGGTTATGCAGCTGGCATTAGCCAAAGTTAAAAGTAAACACAAGGCACCAATCACGAAAATCGGTTTAATGGGTATCGGCTTTGGTGGTCTTCTAGCGGCTCATATCAGCGCGCTTGAGCAGCAGCAAAATAAACTGGATATAAAGCGCTATCTATTGATCAACCCTGTAGTTAATGTTTTACACGCAATAACTGAAATTGAAACCCGTGCAGCTTTGTCTTTAGACATGGATAAGCATCGTATCAACTGGATGGTAGTGAAGGCTGCTGAATTTGTTATGAAAAATATGGAGAGTGAATATAGAGTCAATGATTCTGATTACTTTTTAAATTTGGAAAAAAAATTTCCGCTGACTGATACAGAATATAAATTTTTAACAGGCGCAGCCTTAAGAATGAATATCGGCGACGTGATTTATGCCAGTCAATTGGTGAATGATTTGGGTGTGCTTAAAAGTAAAATCAGTCGATTCAGAAAAGCTGCAAGGCATGACGAAGTTGAAAAAATGGGTTTTGTCGGGTATATGCGCAATCTTTTAATTCCGTATTTTTCCAAAAAATATCCTAAACTTATAGATTTAATTAAGCATGCGAATTTTAATTATGTGCGCAAGGAAGTAATGCAGAACCAGAATATATATCTGATGCACAACGCAGATGATTTTTTAGTAACGCCAGACCAATTAACTTACTTAAAGAATACTTTCGGCCCGGAACGTAGCCAAATTTACCCTCTGGGTGGTCATTTGGGAAATATGTGGTTTCCAGATAATCAAAACCACGTTTTAAAAGTTATGTCGGTGTTGAAATAATATCTTGAAATTCTGCACCTATTTTAGAAGACCACTATCGGTTTAAAACCATAAGAAATAAAGTAATTATTTAAAACAATTATAATTCGTTTAATTATGATTGTTTTAAATTGAGAATTCTTAAAATTGAACGATTCATAATGAATCAAAAAAATTATCTATTTGTGTTTTTTCGGTGAACTAATCAATATTAAAAACAGGACAAATAAAATCAACTAAACAAATAAAGAACTAAGGAGACGAATGAAAAACACCACGCTGTACGTTTCTGTTTCGAGGGCTAAGATTTTTTTAACTATCATCGGCGTACTGATTTCAATTACATCAGCTCAGTCTGCCAGTGCCGCACAGCCAGGGGCGGGCGGTGAGTTCGCATGGAGCCAAGGTGCCTCTAAAGAATTAACCGGCATGATGCAAGATGTTTCAAAAGATGTAACTCAGTTTTTTAAACAGAACCGAGACCTTGTAGCCGACGCTATTGGTGACGGCAATGTATATAATTTCACTCAAGAGCTTAAGGCAATGACTCTTGATATAAAAAAAGAGGCTTTAAATGCACTTGCTATTATAGCGCAGGAATTAGGGTTTAAAGATTTTCCTATAAAGCCAAATGATGGAGAGGGAAGGTTATGCCAGTCTCCCAGAACTTGTCTAGGTCTTCAGTTTACAGTTGCAGAGTCTATTTTAAATCATTCTGCATCAAATAAGTCGGTTTCTTATTATTTTGCAAGCAACTCAACAGGGTCACATAATTTTATCGCAGCACTACCTAAAGGCGTTCCTCCTACTGCTGAAAACTTGCGAATTCAGGGTATTGTTATTGATCCATGGAGAAATCAAAGCGGCGATTCAGCAAAGTTTGTTTTTCCTGGAAGTGATTCTTACTATCAGGATACGAATATCGCTCGGGTTCCTGTCAGCAGAGAAGGTTTAAGTGATTTGTTTAAAAGAAATCCTTTTACAGAGGAGCTGATAATTCCAGAGCCTGAGCCGACACCGACACCGACACCGACTCCAGAACCAACACCCACTCCAACTCCAGAACCAACACCGACTCCGACACCAGAGCCAGAACCTGAGCCAACTCCAACTCCGACTCCCACTGCGACACCTACGCCAACTCCGACAAACCA
>ERZ1292633.4720-Hain-H41-02um-R1-4720-length-12548-cov-5_pt1 | contig 12548 bp, 9 predicted proteins | sample MGYA00564406_ERZ1292633 | MGnify/ENA primary metagenome ERZ1292633 (study PRJEB36523, sample SAMEA6512639) | groundwater metagenome | collected 2019-01-08 | study: AquaDiva: Metagenomics assemblies of 32 groundwater samples
GCATCGTCCGCTCCGCGGAAGAGGCTGTGTAGGGCTGCTTCGGAATGAAGTGAACGAGCTCTGTTTGACCTGCCACGACGGCCAGGCCTGGGCGCCGGACGTCTTCGGTGCCAGCGCCTATAACACGAACCGGCTCGCGGGCGGTTTGAACGCGGCGTCGGGACACCGGGCCAACGAGGCGAATTACGACGACACCGACGGCCATACGCTCTGGTCGACGGCCACGGCTCCGGGCGGCACCTTCGCCCACGCCACCGAGGGCCTCCACTGCACCGACTGCCACGCGCAGCATGGCAGCGCCACGCAGTACCGGAATCTCTTGAATCGCGGCAACTTCACTGGCAAGAACCTGACCTACGCGGTCGGCGCCACGAACGACCTTTCGAAGGACGTCTGGGAGAGCGGCGGCGCGGCGGCTTACAATTTCGCCGACGTCAATTACAATGAGCCGAACACGAACGCCAGCGCCTACGCGAACTGGTGCAAGTCGTGCCACACTGATTTCCATGGCGCGAGCGGTGGCGCCGAGGTCGGCGGAGCCAGCAACGGCGGCACGGGCTGGGATCGCCACCCGCAGGCCGACGTCAACATCGGCCAGAACGCGACGTACATGTCCAGCCTCTCGGTCTTCAATAGCCGCACGAACAAGGTCAAGGTGATGGACTCGCAGGGCCTCTGGAACGGGACGACCGCCGACAACACGGTGACCCCGTCCTGCTTCTCGTGCCACAAGTCGCATGGAAACCAGAACGGCTTCGCGCTCATCTTCATGAAGGGCACCGGAACCGTAACGGAAGAGGGCGATGGCGGCGTCTACAAGGACCTTTGCAAGCAGTGCCACACTCAGGGCTAGTCGGGTAGACTCAACCTGGTACGGCCGGTCCCTTCGGGGGCCGGCCGTCCGCCTACTGACGCCACTCGCGTTTCACACTCTCGCCTTCAGTCCCTCGCGTCGCGGCGAGCGGGACGGTGGTGCCGAATGAGACCGAAGACGAATCGGCAAGGACGCCACGGCGCCCGCGCCGCCTCCCTGCTCCACCTCCTCGCGATTCTGGCGTTCGGCGCCGCTACGCTGGCGGCCAAGCCAGGCCCTCAGCGCAGCAGCGCCGAGATCAAGAAGGTCCTCGCGAACGGTCCCCACGCGGGGGAATGCGAGGCATGCCACGTCGCCCATGGCCAGGAGGGCGAACTCCCCGAACTCCACGCCCTCGTGGGGCCCGACGACAATTCACTCTGCGACCGTTGCCACACGACGGCATGGTCGGGCGGTTCCTACCCGGGGCCTCTCGTCTACTCGAGGTCATCGCACGGATCGAGCGGCGGCAGCATCTGGCCGGGTCCGACTCCCCCCACGCGCACGGAGCCGGGAGCGGCGGGCAAGTGCCTGAACTGCCACGATCCGCACGGCGAGTCCGACGGCCTGGGAGCGATTCCCCACCTGGGTCTGGCGAGAGAGGAGTCGCTCTGCCTCGCTTGCCACGATGGATCGCCGGCCCAAACGGACATTCAGAGCGAGTTCCTTCGCCCCTACCGCCACCCGACCGGATCCCTTAGCGGGGTTCATACGGGGCCGGCGGAGTCGCTCCCGACAGAGTTCGGCGCCGCGCCGCTCAACCGGCGTCACGCCGAGTGCGAGGACTGCCACAATCCGCACCTCGCCTATCACGATCCGGCAGGCCCGCCGCAGGACTCGGACCTCTCGAAGCGAAACCTCGGCGTCACGCGCCTTCGGGTGATCAACGGCGGCCCTGGCGCTCCGCCGATGTTCACCTTCGTGTCCGCGGCCGACACGCTGAGCCCGGCCCTCGCCGAGTACGAACTCTGCTTCAAGTGCCACTCCTCGTGGACGTCGCAACCGACGGGACAGACCGATCTGGCTCTCGTGCTGAATCCATCGAATCCGTCGTACCACCCGGTCGAGGCGCCGGGACGGAATTCAAACATCCGCCTGGGCGCCTTCACCGCCGGCTGGTCTCCTCTGTCCACGACCCGGTGCGGCTCCTGCCACGGAAGCGATGCCGGAGCGACCGAAGGTCCGCACGGATCGAACCATCGCTACATCCTGAAGCAGCCCTACACCGCCTCTTCCGCGGAGCGGACGATGCTCTCCGATGAGAGTTGCTTCGCCTGCCACGTCTATGACGTCTACGCGAACGCCTCCTCGCCTTCGGTGACGCGCGAGAACTCGCGATTCAACGAGCCGGGGGTGGACAAGGGACACGCCAAGCATGTCGACGAGGAACGGGTCCCCTGCTACGCGTGCCATACGACGCATGGGTCGACGACGCTTCCCCATCTCCTCGTGACCGGGCGGTCCCCGGGAATCCAGTCGATCACGGTGACCGCGACGGGCGGAACCTGCGCCCCGACCTGCCACGGCTCGGAGTCCTACACGGTGAACTATGCGCGATGAGAAAACAGGTTGGCGGAATCTCGCGCACGGGAGGACGACTTCGGCCGCGCTGGCGACCGCCGTCCTGATCGCCGCCCTTCCCTCCGGAGCGCGCACGGAAACACTCCGGGGCTACGCGCAGGTCCAATATCAGAGCCAGGATCAGCGCGGCGACCGGGGAAGCGATCTCGAGTGGTGGCTCCGGACCGTCCACCTCGACTACGGCACGAAGATTCGAAACGACTACGACATCACCGTGCAAGGCGAGTGGAACTACCTCTCCTACGTCGATCGTCCCGACCGGCAGTTCAATCCAAGGGGCGCCGTTCGGCTGGCCCACCGCGACTTCGGCGCGACTACATCGTACCGCCCGCTGCGCGTCACCGATGCGCAGGGCGTGACGACACGGCAGCGCGAGACGACCGTGAGCGCCTACCTCCGCCGCCATGACCTCCCCCAGTTGAACGGGACGTTCGTGCGTCGCTTTCAATTCGCGTCGGGCCTCTCGCCCGCGACGACCGCCATGACCGGCACGATCAACGCCAGGTACGACCTCGGCGCCGCCAGCCTTCATGCCGGATGGAACAACCAGATTCGCTTTTCGGATCTCGACGAGAAGAACCGGGTCAGCCAGGTGAACTGGACTGGCGGCGGCAGCTGGAACGTCGCCCGGAGGCTGAGTTCCGCGACCGCGAACATTGAGTTCCAGGAGGGCAGGCGGCACGCGGAGACGGGTCCGACGGCCACATCGGCGGGCCGGTCGGCGAACCTCGGCGCGGCCCATCGATTCTCCAAGCGCGTCGACGCCGGCATGACGTACGGCTACCGGCACTCCGCCGCACGGAGCGTCACCACGCGCAAACTCGACGACCACGATGGCTCGCTTCTTATATCCTACCGGCCAAAACAGGCCGTCACCATTTCCGGCGGCGGCGGATTGCGTACGGCTCGTCTTGCGGACCAGCAGGAGATCGAGCGCTATCTCGTCGTCTCGGCCGGGGCGCAGGGGTCGGTCCGCTCCGGATGGTCGGGCGGCGCGAACGTCGCCCGCTCGTACAACTGGCTTCCCGGCCAGACCTCTCGGCCGGTCGACGCGGCCTCGCTCACGACTCGCATGCGTCTGGCGCGCGGCCTCGACGCCCACGCCCAGAACCAGATCACGGCCGCGCGGGCGAGTTCCACGGTAGCCGACACCTCCGGCGCCAGGACACGGGTCACGTCACAAATGAGCGTCGGATTTCAAGCGACCCCGCTCCGTCCGATCACCTTCGGCTACTCCCGGAGCGACTATCGGACCGGAGAGGAGCTCTTCTCTCCTCAGGCCAGGTCCCACAGCGACACGTGGGATGGCCGCTGGAATCCCGTGCCGGCGTTCCAGTTTTCTGGCAACCTCAGCCGCGCGCGTGGGCTCAGCTCGAATGAGCCTTCGCTCCGCACGCGGCATGCGACCGCCCAGTGGTCCCCGAGCGGATCGTTCCAGCTAAGCGGCACCTATACGCGAAGCGACAGGAGCCAGTTCAGCGCCGTCACCCAGACGATCGAGGGACGTGAAGCCTACGGAATGAGACTTCTTACATCGATCGCGCGCGACTGGCGCGTGCAGGTATCAGTCAACGACGTGGATCCCGGACAGCCGACGCACGTTCGGCAGTGGGATGCTACCGTGACTCGGAATGTCCGGAGGTAAGTCCATGAGAGCCATGCTCGCGAGTTGGGCCCGCCGCGCCGCGCTGGCGGCACTACTCGTCGCCGCGGGTTGCGCATCGGGGCCGCGCCTCTACGTCAACAGCCAGGCCGACCTCACCTTCTACAAGAAGATCGCGGTCGTCCCTTTCCGCAATCTGACCAATGAACGGTTCGCGGGCGAGCGGGTGACGCGCGCTTTCCTGACGGAACTCGTCATGACGGAGCACTACGAGATCGTCGATCAAAACGAGTTCGCCGCGGTGCTCGACAAAATCGGCGGCAATCCCGGATTCGAGGGAATCTACGACCCGGTGAAGGTGAAGGACGCCGCAACGCAAATCCAGGTCACCGGCGTGCTGCGCGGCACGGTCACCGAGTACACGATGCAGCGGAACGGCACTTCAGACATTCCCGTCGTCTCGTTCGACGCCGAACTGATCGACGTGGCCACGAGCAACGTGGTCTGGCGCGGTTCCGTCGTGCGGCGTGGCAAGGGACGCGTCCCCCTCCTGGGCGGTGGCGAGCGCACCTACGGACAGCTCGTCCAGGACGCTACGCGCGCCCTTGTGCGCCAGATCGAGCGCGAGGCGTTCTGATGGCGCGTGCGCTCCTCGGCCGGCGGTCGCTGCCACGGTTGGCGCTTGTATTCGGGGCCTCGCTGATTGTCCTGGGATGTGCTGGAAGCGCCCCCCCTCGGTCGCACGGCGGGGCGGTCCCAATGGACCATCCACGCATCGCCCTGCTTCCGTTCGAGAATCTATCGGGACGCGAAGAGCAGGGGCGCATGTTCACGCAGGCGTTTCTGGCGGCTCTCGTGGAGACCGATGCGGCCGAGATCGTCGACCTTGGCCAGGTGGAGACCACGATGGAAGCGCTGCGAATCCGAGCTACCGGCGCCCCCAGCCACGATCAATTGAAGGCGATCGGAGAGTCGCTTCGGGTGCGCTACGTTCTCGTGGGCAGCGTGCTGGAAGCGGGCACGATTCGCACCTACGACGGAGACATCCCTTCGGCCGGCGCGTCGCTCCGGCTGGTGGATGTGGCGAGCGCCAGGATCGTCTGGGCTCGAGCGCACGTGCTGACGGGCGACGATCGAGAGACGGTATTCGGATGGGGCCGCGAGCGAAGCGCCGAACGGCTGCTCACGAAGCTCGCGGAAGAAATGCTCCGCCCATTCCGCGCGGCAGGCAATGCCTGGCGGAAGCGGGCGGCAACCAACGTGGAGGCGCGGTGAAAAACGCGAGGACGGGCTGGGGTTCGAGGGCGGCGCGGCGGTTCACGGCGGCCACTTGCTTCTTGCTTCTCCTGGGAACGATTGGCGCGAAGCCCGCGACGGCCCCCGTCGCTTCCCATGCGGCACGGGTAAAGACGGTCACGCTCGCGGTGCGCCACCGCGTCTTCAAAACCTTCTCCGATGTGCAGACGGTGACGCCCCAGAAGGAGTTTCCCGTCGGCGATTCCGATTTCTCCGCGCGCGTCATCCGCTACGTTCCCGACTTCGCCATGGATCTGAAGTCCGGCAAGGTCATCTCCCGGTCGAGCGAACCGAAGAACCCGGCCTTCCAGATCATCGTCCGGGAGAAGAAGGTCCCGCAGGACACCACGTGGGCTTTCCTCAATCTCCCGCCACACTTCGGGCGAAAGTCGATGCTCGCGTTCAAGATCACGCGGATCGACTTCCTCGGCGCGCCGCCCGTCCTGGCCGACACGACGGCCGTGGCTCCGCCGGCGGCGGCGGCCGGATCGAAACCGTGATTCCGGTCCGGGGCCACTTCCGGCGGCGCCTCGTCGCCGTGGCCACGGCCCTGGTGGCCGTCCTCTTCCTAGCCGCCTCACCATCCGAGGCCGCGAAATCGAAGAAGAAGGACGATAAACCGCAGCGCTCCTGCTACGACTGCCACAAGACCGCGAAGCAGGAGTATCAGAAGAAGAACGTCCATGCGCCGGTGGTGAAGAACGACTGCTACGCTTGCCACCAGAGCCATGGATTCAAGCAGACTCTGATCCTCCAGAAGAAGCTCCCGGAGCTTTGCTTCGACTGCCACAAGAACACGAAGGACTCCGTCCCGGAGCATCAGCACGCGGCATTCACCCAGGGCGACTGCCTTGGCTGCCACGATCCGCACGCGTCGAATCAGACGGCTCTCGTCCGGGACGGCGGCCCCGCGGCCACCTGCTACAAGTGTCACAAGGAAGTCGCCGAAGCCGCGAAGGAGACCCACGTCCACGCCGTCTTCGCCAAGGGGGATTGCGCCGCCTGCCACGACTCGCACGGCTCCGCCAACCCCGGGCTGATGCGACAGAAGGGCGACACTCTCTGTGCCACCTGCCACGTGCCCGCCACGATGACCGCGAAGCACGCCAAGTCGCCGGCCGCCGGGCTCGCATGCCTCGACTGTCACGAACCACACGCGTCCCCGCAGGCGAAGCTCCTGCGCCGGAATGCCCATCCCCCGGTGGCTGAGGGAGACTGCGCCGCCTGTCACGTCATGGAAGGTGGAGCCGCGACGCCCAAACTGACCACTACCGTCCCCAAGCTCTGCATGGAGTGCCACGAGGAGATCGGCGAGCAGACGGCGAAAGCACACAAGCACTCGCCGGCGGAAGAGGGCGAGTGCCTGGCCTGCCACGATCCGCATCGCGGGACCGAAAACGCCCTCCTGAAGAAGAAGCCCGACGCGCTCTGTGCCGACTGCCACGACGAATCGGCCGGCGCGAAGTCGAAGCCGGTCCAGCACAAGGCATTCACACTCGGGAAGTGTGCCTCCTGCCACGAGCCTCACGGGAGCGACAACGAGAAGCTCGCCAAGAGCGCCGACGGATCGATGTGCCTCGCTTGCCACGATCCGATCGCGAAGAAGATCGGCGCCGCCGCAGGAGTCCACCCGCCTGCCGGGAAGAAGGATTGCCTTCGGTGCCACGCGCCGCACGCTTCCGAGCAGGTGGGCCTCATGGTCAAATCGACCCGCGACGTTTGCCGGCCGTGCCATGCCGCCCTCGATCAGAAGCTAGCCGGCCTGGAGGTCCACCCGCCGTTCCGCTCCGGCAACTGCCAGGCGTGCCACGATCCGCATCAAGCGACCGAGCCCGCGATGCTTCGCGACAAGGCGGTCGAAGTCTGCTCCGCGTGCCACCCGCAGGCGATGCGCGAGGCGCAGCAGCCGTTCCCGCACGATCCGGCGAAGAAGGGCGACTGCCTTGCCTGCCATGCCCCGCACGGCGGCCAGACGAAAGCGCTACTTGTCTCGAAGCCGGCGGACCTCTGCGCCAAGTGCCACGCCGACATCGCGGCGAAGGTGAAGGGCGCCGGCGCTCACACGGCGGCGGCGAAGGGGATGTGCGCGTCGTGCCACGAACCGCACGGGGCGAAGATCGACAAACTCCTGAAGGAGAAGCCGAGCACGCTCTGCATGTCGTGTCACGCGGGCATCGGCAAGGAAGGGACGGAGGTCCATCCGCCGGTGGCGGAGCAGGAGTGCCTCACCTGCCACGATCCGCATGGCGGCAAAGCGGCGCCGGCGCTGGTGAAGGCGGTGCCCGCGCTTTGCGCCGACTGCCACGACCCCGCCGACGCGGATCTCACGCAAGCCCATGGCGGCACCGCGCTGGCCGGCGTGAACTGCCTTTGGTGCCACACGGCGCACGCCTCCCCCCACAAGGGGCTCCTGGCCGCGAACACGCATCCGGGCTTCGCGGAGAAGGAGTGCTCGAAGTGCCACGCCAAGGGCGTCCCTCCCAGCGCCAAGTCGCTATCGAAGCCGCTGGGGGCTCTCTGCGCCAGTTGCCACGACATCCCCAAGCGGGGCACGCCCGCCGCGAAAGTTCATCCGCCGGCGGCGAAGGGCGAGTGCATCGCCTGCCACTCGCCGCACGCCTCGGACGGTCCCTCGCTCCTGGCCGATTCGCCGAAGCGGCTCTGCGTGAAGTGCCACGCCGCGGTCGTCGCCGATGCCGGCCGTTCGCACGCCCACCCGCCGGCTGCCGAGGGCGATTGCATGAACTGCCATCAGCCCCACGAGAGCATGGAACCGGCGCTCCTGACGAAGCCGGTCTCGCAGCTCTGCCAGTCGTGTCACGGCCCGTTGCTGAAGCGTGTATCGGACGGAGTGCCGCACAAACCCGTCGCCTCTGGAAAGTGCTTCCTCTGCCACGCGAGCCACGGTTCCGATAACGAGGGGATGACAAAGGATCGCACCACCGGCAATGTTTGCGTCGGCTGCCACCTGGTCTCCAAGGGCGAACTGGACGCGAAACACCAGGGCTTCACGATCGCGAAATCGAATTGCGTTTCCTGCCACGACCCGCATGTCCAGGCGAAGGGTCGGAAGGGCCTCCTCCTGAGCTCGCCCCACGAGCCATTCGCGCGCCTCGAGTGCGCGAAGTGCCATGGTAGCGATAAACGGGGCGTACCCACCGGCCAGGGCGCGGAATTCTGCTTCCAGTGCCACGAGACAGCGAAGAGTTGGATGGCTAAACCGGTGGTCCACCAGCCGCTGAAGACCGACCGTGCCTGCCTTTCGTGCCACGGCGCCCATGGTGGTTCCGCCGCGCCGATCCTCCGCCGCGAGGCCGAGAAGCTCTGCATGAGTTGTCACGGGAATCAGCTCTTCAAAGGAAAGGTGCGCCACGCCGCGCTGGAGGATGGCTGCGCCTCCTGCCACGAGCCGCACGCGGGGACGAGGCCGAAGCTCCTCAAGAACGACGTGAACGCGCTCTGCCAGGGATGCCACGACGACCTCACGAAGCACGCCCATCGGACGAGTGGCGGCCGCGACCCTCGAACCGGTCAGCCGCTAACCTGTGTCGGCTGCCATCTGCCGCACACGTCGGATCTTCCCGCGCTCCTACCGTACGAGGCGAAGCGGGAGCTCTGCCTGCAGTGCCACGATCCCACGATGGTGGGGCCGAAGGGACGGTAGAGAGGGCGGGGCAGGATCGGGGGCCTTCCCCCAAAATGAGCGGGGCGCCGGTTGCTCGAACCGGCGCCCCGCATCGATCAGGGATCATTCTCCCGAGTGGGAGAGGAGAACGCGGTCAGGCCGACTTGCGGGCCCGCCTCGCCAGACCGAGACCAAGCGCACCCACCATCAGCAGCAGCCAGATCGATGGTTCCGGGGCGGACGCGGGCGCGGGCTCATCCATCTTCGAGACGAATTGCCAGGTCACGAGGCGCGCGCTCATATACTCGCCGCTGTCGAACGACTTCGACGAGCTGGCGAGTCTGACGAAGTAGTCCTGCTTCAACTCACCGGTGATGTCCGCTTCAAGCGACCTGAACATGTCCGTCGCAGCGGCCTTCCCCTCTCCGGTCAGCCGTGCCGTGATCCCATCGGACGAAATCGAGACGAGGTCACTCGAGACCATTTTCCAGTTCTCGTTATCGGTCGAGAGCCAGAGCGACAACAAACGGAGTTCGTTCCCGCCCTGATCGCGGTCCCTGTGCTTCTCCTGCCCCGCGCCCTTCCCTTTCTCGTTCGACTTTCCCTTGCCACCATTCTTCCCGGGGTTGGAGAGTTCCGCGTCCCCGCCGAGTGCGGGATCTTGGATCTTAATCTCAACCAGGAGCGGCGCCGCGGAAACGGTGGTGGCGAGAGCGAGAGCGACAAGCGGAAGTACGAGGAACGCTGGACCACGACGACGCATGAATGACCCCCCCGGATCGGTGCGCTGCCTACATGTAACAATGGAGGAAACGCGCCGAGTATGAGTCGCGGGAAGGTCCAACACAAGCGGGACGTCAGGAAGTCGGAAGAATTTCCAGTGAGACCTTGGCGTTCAGGAGCCTGGAGACGATGCACCCGGACTTTGCCGCCTCCGCCGCGACGGAAATTTGTTCCACGCTGCTTCCGGGCACCTTGGCCGTCAGCGCCAGGTGGGAGGCCGTGATGGTGAATCCCGCTTCCAGCTTCTCGAGCGTCACCCTCGCCGTCGTCTCGATGAGTTCGGGGGTCATGCCGGCCATCTGGAACTGGAGCGACAGCGCCATGGAAAAACATGCCGCATGGGCGGCGGCGATCAGTTCCTCGGGGTTGGTCGCGGGCTCCGATTCGAATCGGGAGCGGAAGGAGTAGGGGGAGTCGCGAAGGACACCGCTCTCGGTCGAAACGGTGCCGCTTCCCTCGCGGAGGTTGCCTTTCCAGACAGCTGAACCGGAACGAATCATCGGAATCTCCTTGGTGACCGAGGTTGGAACGGAATGGCCCATTCCGGTGAAGCTGTCGGTTTCGTGGCGGCTACTTCGCCATCAGCATCTTGAGGACGTCCGAGGCGACCTCCGTCCCTCGCTCGCCCGTCACGGTAGCCTTCGCGAAGTAGATGCCCGTGGGCGCCTGCCCGCGCGCCGTCGAGCCGTCCCAGGCAACCTCGTGGGACCCCGCATCGTGCCAGCCGCTCGCCAGGCGCTTCACGAATTCACCTCGCACATTGTAGATCCGTAGATCCACCCTTCCCGGCTTCGCGATGGCGAAGCGAATCTTGGTCGTGGGATTGAAGGGGTTGGGAGCGTTCTGCAGCATCCGCACGGCTTGCCCCGGAGGGTTGCCGGTGGAGACTTGAACGTAGCCGTACCCGACGAACCTTCTCCCGCTGATATTCGAGTACGCCGTGACCTCGCAGGGTGTCAGGCGATCGACCAGGCCGAGGCTGACAAGGCGCGCCTCGACGGCCTTTCGATCAAGGTTTATCTGGAAGCCGTATCTCCCCGACTTCACGACGTTGTCGACGGCGGTGAAAGGCGCTCCGTTGACCGCCGACGTAGGGGCCTGCAAGCCGAGAAACGTCGGGCCGACAATGATGGTATTCCGGTTCTTCACGCCCTCGGTACCGACCGGGATGGCTCCGCCATGATCCACGACATCGGCCTGCGCGCGGTACCCTAGCGCCTCCGTCTCGGGCGGCATGGTGACCGTGATCGTGAGGTTCTTTCCCTGGCTCCCCAGACCGAGCGTCGTCGGTGAGACGTCGACACCGAGCGGCAGCGGCGTGAGGCATCCGATCCAGCTCCCGCGCCAGATGCCGACGCCGAACTTGGCCGCCTGGCTCGAGGCTACGAAGAGGCTGTAGGGAATTCCCTCGAGGTTGGAGTTCATCCGACGGGAGACGTCCGGGTCGGCGTCGCCCGTGCTGTCGAGAAGAATGTCGCACTTCGCCTGCGTGGCGAGGTCCAGCTTCCAGATGTCGGAGTTCTTCTCGGTCTCTTCGTTTTCCGGCGCATCGTAGTAGACGGAAGCGCCGTCGGGCGACCAGCTGGGATTTCGGTGGCTCACCGCCGTGAAGTTCGTTTCGGCGAGGCGGACGCTGGAGTCGTCGAGGTCGACGATCTCGAGCACGTCGGCTCCGAATTTCTGGGTCACGTAAACGATTCGGTTTCCAGGCCCCCAGGAGGGAGAGCCCTCGGTCGTGCGGTCGTCGGTCGTCGCGCGAATCAGAGTGCCGACGATCCGGGCCGCGGCGTCCACCGGCACGGTCACGATGTCGAGCGACGGCCCGCCGACGTTCGAGGTGTAGGCGATCGCGTCGCCCGCCGGACTCCAGGCCGGATGCCGATTCCGCCTGCCGGCGCCTCCTTCGGCCACGAGCAGGGGCGGACCGACCGGAGTGGCCGCCACCGTGGAGACGGTGCTGATCTGGAATTCCTGAACGTAGATATCAGTGCGCGTGAGCAGCGCATCCGTCTTCACGTAGGCGAGGTACTTCCCGTCTGGACTCCATGCGGGATCCGTGTAGGAGACGGCGGCCGTGGGATCGATGAGGAGCGGGCGGCGGGCGTCGAGAATGTCCGTGACGCGGAATCCGGCCTGGTCTTGATTTCGCGCGAGCCAGATGGAGCGGGCCGTTTCCCTACCCACGACGGCGCTACGCGTCGAGAAGGCGTACCAGTGCTCGACAATGGCGTGTCCGCCATTGGGCGTGTAGAGCCCGGGGCGAAGCGAGGGTTGTTCGCAGCCGTTCACGAGCCCCGCATTGAAGAAGACTCCGTTGGAGAGGAAGTCCCACGCCCCGCGGAGGGCCGCGAAGGATGGAGCCGGGCCGAGGATGATGCAGAGCGCAAGCGGAATGGCGAGGCGAAGGTGTCTGCGCATGATTCCGTCTCCTGTCCAGCGGTGAGCCTTGCTGTCGCGATGCGGAGGTCGGCCAGGGGTTTGGACCTTCAGGCGGGACTGAATCGCCGCATCGACCTGTTAAGCTCTTGACGTATAATATATTATGAGGTTTTTGTCAAGCTCCTTCGGTCGTGAATCACGCCCCGCGCTGAGGGGAATGGCCATACGGATCGGGCAAAGGTGGTCACTTGCTCTGTTGAGTTCCGCCGAGTACCTTCAGGCACATAAGGTCGCGTCGCTGGACCGCCAAATAACTTAGGAGTGCTGCTCGCCGTACTGAATATCCGAAAGTGGCCCCTGAAGCAGGGATAGCGGGCGAGTGGCGGAATTGGCAGACGCACGGCGCTTAAGACGCCGTGTCCGTAAGG
>ERZ1292633.4724-Hain-H41-02um-R1-4724-length-12544-cov-41_pt1 | contig 12544 bp, 16 predicted proteins | sample MGYA00564406_ERZ1292633 | MGnify/ENA primary metagenome ERZ1292633 (study PRJEB36523, sample SAMEA6512639) | groundwater metagenome | collected 2019-01-08 | study: AquaDiva: Metagenomics assemblies of 32 groundwater samples
ATCGTTTGTTTCAATTATAATTTATCCAGAAGTATCCGAACGCTAATCACCCGAGCAATTAATTTTTGATATGACCCAACAACGTTTTGCCCAAGCAAAAGCGCTGATCGATGCGGCGAATCGTGAAGATCCGAATCGGGAAAACTGCGAAGGAACGGACTGGCCGAAAGAATTGCTGTATTCGCACCGCATGTCAGACATGCTTGAACGCTTTGTACCCGATGCTGATGGCGCGATGCAACTAGCGGTACGTGCTCAGCACATCCAGCGCTGGAAATCACCACGCAGCGATTATCCGATGGATAGCAAAGGCTATCATCAATGGCGCGCCGCGTTGAACCAATTTCATACCGATACCGTGGCCAGTTTGCTTGCAAAAGCCGGGTATGACGACGCATTCATCACGCGCGTAGCACAAACCGTCGGCAAAAAATCGCTGAAAACCAACCCCGATACCCAGCTATTGGAAGACATCGCCGCGCTGGTTTTTCTCGAACACTACCTGCTCGACTTGGTAGGCAGACATCCTGAATACGATGAACAGAAATGGATCGATATCATTCGTAAAATCTGGAACAAGATATCTACCGAGGCTCAGCAATTCGCGCTTGCCGGACATATCACCTTACCGGATTCAATGGCTGGGTTGGTCAGGAAAGCAGTAGCCGAGTAAAGCAAGAATCTGACTGGAAATTCGATTTAAATTGACTTTTTAGTGATACAACCGGTGATGTTGTTGGAATTTTTTGATTGTTAGCAATGATGGATAGCGGGAATCGAACCTTGGGTTATTTCTAATTTATCAATCATTTATTGTTTACTTCTGCTATTTTTGTGTCATTTTGAAGTATTTCTACAAGTTTCAAAAATTTTATCAAACTAAGTTTAAGCTTATATCTTTAAGATACTTTGGTTACCAGCTTTCTTAACCATGGTTCAAGGTGCGCCAAATCAAATGTACCCGTTTCAAACATTTGTATCATGTTGGCGTAAATGATCATCGATTTACAGTTGATTCGATAGCCATTCATACGAAGGAAAATATCGGTTGCTGCAAAAGCCACTCGTTTGTTGCCGTCTACAAAAGGGTGATTGTTGGCTAAACTTTCCATCAGCGCGGCTGCTTCCGCAATTATATCAACATAGTAGCCTGATTGAAGGCGAAATAAAGCAGACTCAAGTGCGCCAGGATCACGGATATCATGCGTTCCACTGTAACGTTGAATTAATATTGAATGGATTGCCAGTACATCAGGAACAGTTAGGTATTCTTTCAACGTTATTTAGCTAATTCACGGTAGAGCTGATCAAATTCGCTTAGGCTTTGCGCAAAGGCATCCATCGCTTGACGACGAGGCTGGCCTTTTTCTTTACGTTCGATGTATTCCCGCAGAGCTTCATCAAGTATTTCTTGAATAGGGCGTCCCTCAGATTCAGCAATTTTTCGCAGTGCAATAAGAACTTCTGGTGCAGCTAGAGAGGAAAATTTTTCGCGGGCAGTGTTAGGCATGAAATATCACCATATCCTGATGTTTTTGAGAGTTTTATGATACGCTAAAGATTGTTTTCTTATCAATGTATTTGTAGTCCCCCGTGTTACTTGAACGGGAAGCGCATTTGCTCTGAATAAAACTATCGTCAAGGAAATGAATAATAATTCTCTGGGTGGTATATTGGGGGAAAAATAAACCTCTTACCTACAACTCTAGAAATTAAAGAAACTAGAAGCAGTTATTTATTTAGAATGCCCTTTTGTGACAAGCTTAACTACCGATGCGTACTCTGCAATCACTCAAGAATATCCTTTACGCAACATTGAACGGATAGAGGAATGAGTTCTTCCGGAGCTTCAATTGTTTGTTCACTATCGCCTATCTTTCTTGTAATTCGATAAAAAAAAGCATCAGCCTTGGATGATGCAAAATGCAAATTGCCTCTAAATAACTTGTCGATTACTCCCAAATCTTCAGGAGAAAGTTCAGATATCGAAATTTCTCCTTTACTTCTGAGATGGGAACCCGGCAAACCAAATCCACAAAATCCACCAATACGCTCAACTTTTAGTAGATCAAGGTCTTCCATTCTTTTATTTATCCAATCTGTAAAAGTCAAAGCTCAACATGCTTCCATGCTTTATCCACTGCAACAGCAACTCCAGGAATAGCAGTATCATTTTGGCTAGCTAGATTTCGGGTACGATCTGCAAATTCCTTCATCTTCATTCTAGGATTTGCTCCATCAGTGATGGCCAAATACCATATTTTCCCAACTTTTTCCCAGCTTTTTCCGCCAACCAACTTACACGCAAGATAAAAAGCATGATTAGGCGGTCCACTGCTATAGTGCGGTTTCATGTTGGGAGTAATCTGGGAGTATTTCATTGGTTGCGGCGCTATACAATGCGGATCGGATGGATTTGCCATATTACGTAAACAAGTATAATCTTTCGCTCTCGCTACAGGGCCAAGGATGTCATGTCCAATAAGCCAATCCGTATGATTTATATCCTGATTTGCTTCCCATTGACGAAACATTGCACCAAAACAATCTGAGATACTTTCGTTTAATCCTCCTGCTTCACCTGTATAGCCGAGCTGAAGTGTATGTTGGGTAAAGCCATGAGTCAATTCATGGCTAATGACATCACTTCCATTTGTAAAATCAATAAAAATCTGATTGTCGCCGTCACCATAAATCATTTGAGAGCCATTCCAGATCGCGTTGTTGTGATTAACACCAAAATGTATTGACGACATCATTGTCATTCCAGCGCCATCAATTGAGTTGCGACCAAAAACCTTCTGAAAGAAGTTGGCAACGGCTGTCGTTTTTTTAAACGCACGGAGCGCCGAGGAATCACCAGATTGAACAGGATTTGATAATGGTATTCCAGGTAGCGTTTGAAGATGTTTGCAATCGAAGATTGTCACGGAAGGGAAAGAAGCAAGCGCCTCAGGAAAAGGAGCAACCATACGGGCTTTTTTAGTCAATGAAAGAGCTCCAGTACGCATTTTGCGAAGCTCCACACTGATTTGATTGGAATGTTGAAAGGCTTTACGCAGTTCTTTTGATAAGTCAGGATCCTTAGCTAGCTTTTCCAAAATATCTTTCGGAATAAAAAAGCAAGTGCAAGACATAAAGTACCTCTTTATAGAATAGGATAGCGATATTTATATGTATATAAGAATCATAAAAAATTTAAGACTGAACTCTTTATTTCAATGCTAATATTTTTAGAGTTATGCAAAAACAGATTATTGCATAACTACTAAAGATAACCCTAAACATGATGTATGCTTTTTAACGGAGAAGAAAAAATGAAAAAACTGCTATATTTGGTAACAATAATACTTATTGTATTTATTCTATCTGCATGTGCAAGTGTAGTTTCAATTCAAAGACCGAATTTAGAAGCATCCGATGGCTTAACTTATTTTATGCCGAAAAAAGATTTTCTCATTAAAGTGAGTGTTAAAGATTCAAAAATTACATCAGTTGAAGGTACGGTAACTGAAGCTTATCCTGATTTTTCAGAGCAATATGTTCTCAAATATAAATTTAATCCATTTGGTGAAAATGAATTAGATTTGGGTATTAATGACAAAGGTTTGCTGACCTCAGCCAAGGCAAAAACCATAAGCAAAGTTAATGAAGCACTTGAAAATCTTGCAAAATCAACAGGAGCTATTGTTAGCATGGGTTTTGTTCCTGATATGGTTCCTTGCAATCAGGATGGTAGCTATGCATTTATATTTGACAAACCAGTTACCAATGCATCTGTGTGCGGGATGAATGTGGAAATAACCCCTATTGATGAAAACAATTATAACAATATAGTAAAACTTAATCCGCATATACCTAATCCACTTTCCGATAATAATATTGAACAATCAGGAATATATTATCGTCAAAACGTTCCATACAGAATCAAAGTGACGAAAGCTGATTTATCTATAAATCAAGAATTTCTGGTTTTTTCACCATCATTCTCAAAGACGCACTTCCTGCCCATATCTAAAACATTTTTTGCAGACAATGAAATAGATTTTGGATTTACTGATGGCATGCCCACGAAATACTTGCAGAAAACAAAAAGTGAACTTGTTCAACTTTTCAAACTACCAGGCTCTTTAATAGGTGGATTCATTGATGGTGCCACTGGTTCACTTACCAAATTAGTTGGCCTTAGTGCGCAGGAAACAGATCTAGTTAATAAATCTTCACTTGGAGAACTCGCTAAATATCGACATGAAAAATGCTTAGCTGCTTTAAGTGCTAAAAATGATGATTTAATAAATCAATTTTGCAAATAATTTATTAATAATCTTTTCAGTAACTAAGCATGCCCGCCTTATGGCGGGCTATTTTACTCAACTAAGATTTTCAATTAAAAACTAAAATATAAATATGACAAATTGATTATCTTACTGATAGGTATAGATTGTCCATTAAAATTAACTAATTAACTTCTTGATTTAAAATCTATGTTCTATTCAGGTACAAACTTCTTTTCGCGCTGATTAACAAATTGAAGTAATAATAAATATCCAGTTACCAGATTTGTCCGTTTTGGTGAGCCATAAATTGCTAGAACTGGTCTGCATGCTTGATTAGTTTAATGCCCATACAAAAAAACACCAGCGTGACGCTGGGTGAGCATTTTGAGAAATTTCTGGCGCACCAGATTGAAACCGGGCGTTATGGTTCGGTCAGCGAGGCCATATGAGCGGAGTTGCGTTTGCTTGAGGAACGTGAGACCAAGCTGGAAGCATTGCGCCATGCCTTGATTGAAGGTGAACAAAGCGGCGCATCTGATTATTCTTTGCAAGGTATTCTGGATGAATTGGAAAGTAGCGATCAATCGAGATCATCCAGTCTTCATCTAACAGATAAGCGCTCATAGCATTTTGGATCCTTTATCGCTATAGTGGAAAAGATTAAATTGAAATTGTTCGTATCCTGCATAGCCGCATGGGTATTGAGCCGCATTTATAAAATCATTTATTTTGATTAAGAAATCCACCATCCATTGATCTTGATGGTTTGTCCCCAAGCTTCATATCGTCCGGTAACTATCGAACTCCGTCTACCGGGTTGAGTTGTTCACGTAAGCTCTCGATAGCGCTGGGTTCGCTACGCACCCGGAAGAAAGTCCCCTCATTGTCCGAGTGTTCTTCCAGTACCTGACAGCTCGTGAAGATTTGTCCGCGGAGTTGCTGGGCATTCCAAGGCAGAAAGAACTCGGTTTCAATCAGATGCTGCTGGAAAAATTCGACAATTTTCTGGTGGAGCTTTGCGACATCAATGGGTCTGCGTGCGCTCATGACGATGCAATCTGGATATCGTGTCCGTAAAGCCGTTTCACATTCGGCTTGCGTCGTTGCATCGCCAACGTGGTCGATCTTGTTGAATACGCGGATGCGCGGCACGTCATTCGCGCCGATTTCCTCAAGCACTTGCTGGGTGACTTCAAGTTGGCGTTCAAATCCGGGATCGCTGGCATCAATGACGTGGAGCAGCAAAGATGCATCCAGTGCTTCATCCAGCGTTGATTTGAACGAGGCGACGAGCCCGTGCGGCAGGTTTTTGATGAATCCGACCGTGTCGCTGACGAGCACGCGTGGCACGCTTTCCGGGTGGAGCGCCCGCACGGTGGTATCCAGCGTTGCAAAGAGCTTATTGGCAACCAGTACTTCGCTGCCGGTCAATGCCCGCATCAGGGTGGATTTGCCAGCGTTGGTATAGCCGACCAACGCCACGCTGGCGAGTCCCTGGCGTTCTTGCCGCCGCGCGCGCTGTATCTTGCGTTCAGCCTCCATCGCGACAATTTCCTGCTGAAGTTCGGCGATACGGTCACGGATCTTGCGTCGGTCTAACTCGGTGTGTGATTCACCCGCGCCCCGCCCACCTGTGCCACTGCGTTGTCGTCCTTGCGGCCCGGCAAGTTTGGCTGCTTCGCGCAAGCGCGGCGCCATGTAACCGAGGTGCGCGATTTCTACTTGGGCACGTGCAGCACGAGAACGCGCATTACGGTGAAAAATCTCGAGAATGACCATGGTGCGATCCATTACTTCGCAACCGACCTCGTTTTCAAGGTTACGTGCCTGCGAGGGCGAGATCTCGTGATCGACCAGGAGGACACTAATGTCCTGGCCGTCAGGACGGATGGGTATTTCCTCGAATTCGGTAGATTTGCGATCATGGTTCACGAAGCAGCGGATTTCTTCTCGCTTGCCAGCGCCAAGGTAAGCGGTTGTGTCGAAGCTGGAGCGTTTTTGCACGAACGTGTGGATAACCTGATAACCCAGCGTTTTTGCCAGTTCGCGCAGCTCAGTCAGTGATGCTTCAAATTCAATATCATTCACATTTGGCAATTGAACGGCTGCCACGACAGCGAGCTTGGATTTTTCTTTGATTTCTATTGGCATTAGAGAAAGTATTACTCGGATGATCGGAATCGAAGAGTGGCTGAAAAGACCCTCATTACATTGAATGAAATCGATGCCGATCGGGAAGATAAAAACTAAGATTCCGCTTGATGCGATCTTGGTTGATCTCGAACGGCGACAGTTGCTATCGAGCTAACAATATAACTTATACGTTAATAAAGATATTATTGGTTAGTTGCCAAGCGATCCTATCGAAAATAATCTGGATCATAGATAAGAGCTCGTTTAGAGATTATGGTTCGCAGTTATTCTACCATCAATAATGATTTCTATTGATCCATCTCATGTAGTCATACAAATCAGCTTATCCCATTGTGTAGGTATAGTTATAGAGTCTGTTCACATCGATCAGCGCGATAGAGCGGTCGGATAAATCAATGCAGTAGCGATGATTTCAATGCTTTCGTTGCAGTATCTAAATCGGCAACAACTATTTACTTAAAACGACGGAACGATCCTGTTACCACACCAAAAATCTCAAACTGCGTATCGGGGCGGATGTAAATCGGTCTGTAAACGCCTGATGAATTGGCTGGCATAAGTCTCGGCATTTTGTTCGCCCCGTAATCAAGGATTTTGATGGTGAATTCACGATCGACCACGGCAAGTACAATATCACCGATGCTGGGTGTTTTTGATCTATCCACGACCACTTTATCATCCGGTAACAAACCCACATCAATCATCGAATCGCCTTTGATCGTAACGAAAAACGTTGATGCGGCATGATCAATAAGAAACTCGCTGATATCGAGGTGTTTTTCGACATGATCATCTGCAGGACTTGGAAGCCCTGCGGCTACTTTAGTAGAAAAAAGCGGTAATCTGGTTGGCTGATCGCTAATAGCGGGTGTAAAAAACTCATCTACATTGGTCGCTTCATGATCCGAACCTGATCTTTTTTGCTGGTATGCATCCAGAAACATTTTGATGTTAGCTCCTTGACTTTCGGGTATGCGGATCGAAACCGTCGGCTCGCCATATTTACCCTGGCCGCGTGGCCTGCCTGCATTCTCTCTTTTTCCGCCACGATTTGACATGATTGAGTGACTCCTTTTGATAAATGTAACAGTATTCAATCATACTGTATATAGCCGTGTCAAATGCGTAATCAACCATATAAATGATTAAATGATGCTGGATTGCAGATCGCTACGGCAAATTGATAATGACTTGGTCAGAATATATCAATAACAATCGCTGCACAGAGTTTCGTTCATTGAGTTAACAAAAATAGTCTCCGGAAAATCCGGAGCGATGAGTAATAAAATACTCGTTGATTTCGCTAATCTGTTTTACATTCGCGGTCAAATGGCTGTTTAAACCGATGATTTTCCTGTACACAAATTCCATTCAGTCTTTCTGTTCTTTGATGCTTTATCCCGCAAGAGTGTGGTGGTAACATAACAGTCCCCTCTAATCGGGATAAAAAAATGGCAGGTCATAGTAAGTGGGCTAATATCAAACATAAGAAAGCTGCGCAGGATGCAAAGCGTGGCAAAGTTTTTACTCGTCTTATCAAAGAAATCACTGTAGCTGCCCGCATGGGTGGCGGCGATGCGGATAGTAATCCTCGTTTACGCCTAGCAGTTGATAAGGCGTACGATCAAAATATGCCTAAAGACAACGTTGAAAGGGCAATTAAACGCGGCAGTGGCGCGCTTGATGGCGTTGACTATGAGGAAATTCGTTACGAAGGATACGGTGTGGCAGGCGCTGCGGTGATGGTGGATTGCATGACTGATAATCGGGTACGTACCGTTGCTGATGTGCGTCATGCGTTTTCTAAAAATGGCGGGAATCTAGGTACCGATGGGTCAGTCAGTTTCTTGTTTAAGCATTGTGGCCAGTTGGTTTTTGCACCCGGTACCAATGAAGAAAAGCTCATAGAAGCGGCATTAGAAGGTGGTGCTGAAGACGTTATCAGTAACGATGATGGCAGTATCGAAGTGATTACTGCACCGTATGAGTTTATTACGGTGAAAACTGCATTGGAAAAAGTGGGCTTTAAAGCAGAATTTGCCGAAGTGACCATGAAATCAAGCAATGAAGCATTGTTGGTCGGAGATGATGCGATAAAAATGCAAAAATTGTTGGATGCATTGGAAAATCTTGATGATGTTCAGAACGTATATACCACAGCAATAATAGATGCATAATTGTCGGATCGACAGGTGACAAAATCCGCATACTTGGCATAGATCCAGGTCTACGCATTACTGGTTTCGGTGTGATAGACAAAAATGGAAATCATCTTGCCTATGTCGGCAGTGGATGTGTTAAAACATCTGAAGGCGAGCTACCGATTCGGCTCAAGTCAATTCTCGATCATTTGGGAGAAGTGATTGCTGAATACCAGCCGGATCAAGTTGCCATTGAACAGGTATTCGTCAACATTAATCCCAAATCAACTTTACTATTGGGCCAAGCGCGTGGCGCAGCAATTTGTGCGGCGATGATCAATGATCTGAAAGTAAGTGAATATACGGCACTACAAATTAAACAGGCCGTGGTCGGGAATGGCCATGCGAAGAAGAATCAGGTGCAAGAAATGGTGATGCGATTACTCAGTTTAGCCAGTTGTCCTAATACTGATGCGGCGGATGCACTGGCTTGTGCAATTTGTCATGCGCATGGTGGATTTGGCCTTGGGAAGGTTGCTGCGCTCGGAAGCTACCGCATGAAACGGGGCCGCTTAGTATGATCGGGCGACTTACAGGAATCTTGTTGGAAAAGCGCCCCCCCCAAGTGTTGCTGGACATTCAGGGGGTTAGTTATGAGGTCGATGTGCCAATGAGCACGTTTTATGATCTCCCTGCGATTGGTGCTCATGTAACACTACATACTCATTTGATTATTCGTGAAGATGCCCACTTGCTATTCGGTTTTGCAACCGAAATGGAGCGGCAAGTTTTTCGTCAACTCATCAAAATTTCTGGAATCGGAGCAAGAACGGCTTTGTCACTTTTATCCGGGTTGAGTGTACTCGATTTGCAGCAAGCGGTTGCTGCACAAGATGGAGCACTTTTGACGAGAGTCCCAGGCATTGGTAAGAAAACTGCCGAACGTTTGCTGCTGGAACTACGCGATAAATTGAATGTAGCAGGCATGACGTTCGATCAATCTATCGCCATGCCGCATAGCAGTGATGTATTAAATGCATTGTTATCATTAGGCTACAGTGAGCGTGAAGCAAACTGGGCCGTTAAACAAATTCCTGCCAATACGACCGTATCCGATGGCATACGCCAGGCTCTGCAGCTATTATCGAAAGAAAAAAAGAAGTAACGGGAAAATTGATCGCATGATAGAAACAGACCGTCTCATTGCCGCAGCAACCTCCTCCACGCAGGAAGAAGTGCTAGAACGCGCATTGCGTCCAAAGTACCTGGAAGAATATGTCGGTCAAGAGAAAATTCGCGAGCAGTTAGAAATTTTCATCCAAGCGGCAAGAAATCGCCGCGAAGCGCTTGATCATGTTCTGCTATTTGGCCCACCCGGTTTGGGCAAAACAACGCTTGCGCATATTATTGCCAAAGAAATGGGGGTTAGTTTGCGCCAAACATCGGGGCCGGTTCTGGAACGCGCTGGTGATTTGGCAGCATTGCTGACAAACTTGGAATCAAACGATATCTTGTTTATTGATGAGATTCATCGGCTTTCACCTGTGGTGGAAGAAATTCTTTATCCGGCGCTGGAAGATTATCAACTGGATATCATGATTGGCGAAGGTCCTGCTGCCCGTTCCGTAAAGCTCGATTTGCCCCCGTTTACTTTGATTGGTGCAACGACTCGTGCAGGCATGCTGACGAATCCATTACGGGATCGATTTGGTATTATTTCGCGTCTCGAATTTTATACCCCCGAAGAGCTAACCAAAATCGTGATACGTTCAGCGGGCTTATTGGAAGTGAATATTTCACCCGATGGTGCATTCGAAATTGCGCGCAGATCACGAGGGACTCCCCGTATTGCCAATCGCTTGTTGCGCCGTGTACGGGATTTTGCTGAAGTTAAGTCGGATGGTCATGTGACTTGCACGGTGGCCGATGCAGCTTTAGACATGCTCGATGTTGATAAAATAGGTTTGGATGTCATGGATCGAAAACTGTTACTCACCGTATTGGAAAAGTTCTCGGGTGGTCCGGTTGGTGTGGACAATCTTTCAGCGGCTATTAGTGAAGAACGCGATACTATCGAAGACGTATTGGAGCCTTATTTAATACAACAGGGCTTCCTCAAACGAACTCCGCGAGGTCGAGTAGCTACGTCTATAACTTACCAGCATTTCGGCATAGTACCCCCCAAGGATTCACTGCATTATGATCTCTGGAAAGAAAATGAATCGTAGTCTATAATTTTATAGTTGCCCTATTATGCCTATCCAAACATTAAGAATTATTATCGCTATTTTAGTGACTGTGATGGCGATGCTTTATTTTTATACCGGTCGCGAAAAAGATTTTTATGATAAAAGTGCGCAACCTGCGATCACACAAATACTCAGTGAGATTTCCAATTGGCAGAAAGAGACGCTATTGATACATCTCGCACCCGAGGCTAAGCAAAATATCTTAGATGAACAGTTAGATAAGCTCATGGAGCAATACAAAAAATTAGGGCGCTTCCGGTCTATACAGGAAATAAACTTTTCTCGTACAGCTAGTGCATTTTCTTTAATAGGTGAAAAGCGCATTAATTACTCAGGGATTGCCAATTTTGACAACGCAGCAGCTAATTTAAATATGACCTTGGTTGAACGAGGAGGGTTTTTTTTAGTGTACAATTTTACCCTGACTCAAATTATAGAGAAATAACTTATAATAATAATCAGAAACTTGAAATGTTTTGTAGAAGGCTATACATTAACGAGGTAAGTTTGAACTATGGTTTGTAATGGCTGGTCATAGACCTGTTGGAATAGTTCGAAGTTTGTATAATTAATTTGGGAGGTTATTACAACATGAATCAACAATACTCAACAGTTGCGCAAAGAACCTCATCGGTTCTGGAAACCAACAAGGTACTACGCAATACCTACATGTTACTGGCTTTGACACTGTTATTTAGTGCTTTCACCGCGGCACTATCTATGTTTTTGAAAATGCCACCCATGACTTATTTGATTTCTGTAATTGGCGCAATGGTAATCGCTATGTTCATATTGCCACGCTTTGCTAATTCAACTGCAGGTATCGGGATCGTTTTTTTGGTTACCGGACTACTCGGTTTCGGTTTGGGACCTATATTGAGTCTATATGCTGCATTACCTAATGGTTCTAATATCATTACATTGTCGCTAGCAGGTACGGGCGTAATATTCATCGGGCTGTCTGCTTATGCACTGATTTCGAAGAAGGATTTCAGCTTTTTGGGTGGCTTCCTGATGGTAGGTTTTTTAATGGTGTTATTGGCTGCAGTAGCTAATATATTCTTGCAAATACCTGCGATGTCGTTAGCCATTTCCGCAGTAGTTATCATGATCATGAGTGGTTTTATTTTGTATGACACCAGTCGGATCGTTAACGGTGGAGAAACTAACTATGTATTAGCAACGATTGGCCTTTATATGACCATATTTAATATCTTTGTTAGCTTGCTGCAAATACTTGGGATTATGGGTAACGATGATTGATTGTTAGTCGATTTTAACAATAAAAAACCCGGGTTAAACCGGGTTTTTTATTGAATATTCACGAAAGGAAAGATCAACATGGAATGGATGCAAATCGTTTCGGCATTGGCATTGGTTGTTTTTATTGTAGTATTGCTTCCGGGGGTGATCGATAGGGTAAAAAATAGCCCTAAAGGAACCTCTTCCGATTGGATGAATTTTGTTTTTATCATGTTGATTATTATCGGATTCATCATGATGTTAATTAAACTGGTATAGTTTGATCACGGTGAATCACCCCGGGTTTTCCAGAGGCTATTTTTCTTGATTCACATTGCATGAGCTGACTCTTCCTGTTGGTGATATATGTACTAGCTCAGACAGTTTGTCGGTTTAGATTTGATTTAAACGCTTTGGCAAATTTAACGATTCTGTTCCGATTTTTCATTGATGTGCTGTATTACTTCTGCGGCTGTAAGAT
>ERZ1292633.4725-Hain-H41-02um-R1-4725-length-12544-cov-9_pt1 | contig 12544 bp, 10 predicted proteins | sample MGYA00564406_ERZ1292633 | MGnify/ENA primary metagenome ERZ1292633 (study PRJEB36523, sample SAMEA6512639) | groundwater metagenome | collected 2019-01-08 | study: AquaDiva: Metagenomics assemblies of 32 groundwater samples
ACAGCGTGCAGCGCGGGGTCAAGCTGATACCCGAAGTGAAGAACATCATCGCCGTCGCCTCGGGCAAGGGCGGCGTGGGCAAGTCCACGACCGCGGTGAACCTGGCCCTCGCCCTGGCCGCGGAGGGGGCCAGCGTGGGCATTCTCGATGCCGACATTTACGGACCCTCGCAGCCGACCATGCTGGGCATCACCGGGCGGCCGGAATCGCGCGACGGCAAGACGCTGGAGCCCATGATCGGGCACGGCCTGCAGGCGATTTCCATCGGTTTTCTCATCGACGTCGATACGCCGATGGTGTGGCGCGGCCCGATGGTGACGCAGGCGCTGGAGCAATTGCTGAAGGACACCCACTGGAAGGGCGTGGACTACCTGGTGGTGGACCTGCCGCCGGGCACCGGCGACATTCAGCTCACGCTGGCGCAGAAAGTACCGGTCACCGGCGCCGTGATCGTCACCACGCCGCAGGACATCGCCCTGATCGACGCGCGCAAGGGCCTGAAGATGTTCGAGAAGGTCGGCATTCCCATCATCGGCATCGTCGAGAACATGAGCATCCACATCTGCTCCAACTGCGGTCACGAGGAACATATTTTCGGCGCCGGCGGGGCGGAAAAAATGTGCAAGGACTTCAATACCGAATTCCTCGGCGCGCTGCCGCTCGACATCCGCATCCGCGAGCAGACCGATTCGGGCAAGCCCACCGTGGTGGCCGACCCCGACGGCCGCAGCGCCGAGATCTACCGGCGGATCGCGCGCCGCGTCGCGGTCAAGATCTCGGAGCAGGCGAAGGACATGACGTCGAAGTTTCCGAACATCGTTATCCAGAATACCTAGCACTTCTGTCGGCGAGGGACTGCCGACCTGCGGCGATACCGCCTCGCGCCGTAGCGGGCCCGGATGAAAACCGGGGACGGACCACAGCTGTGGATTGACGCTTTCGGGCTTCATGGCTATTATAGCCAGATGAAAACCGCCTCGATTTCCGAAACCAAGAACCGTCTCTCCGCCTACATCGACCTGGTGCGCAAAGGCGAGTCGGTGTTGATCACCGACCGCGATGTGCCGGTGGCCCGGCTGGAGCCGCTCGCACCGGGTTTGCCGGCAAGCGACGAGGCATTGCTCAGCAATCTGGAACGCAAGGGCGTGATCAAGCGCGCCAGGCTGCGTCCGGGCAAGGGCTACCTCAAGAGCTTGCCGCCGGCGCCGCGCATCAAGGGCGATTTGCTGGCCGCGCTGGTTGCGGAGCGCGAGCAAGGCCGATGAAATTCTGGGACGCATCGGCGGTGGTTCCGCTGCTCGCGGTCCAGGGCACGACGCGGCTAGCCCAATCGATTTTCTCGACCGATTCCTTCATGTCGGTATGGTGGGCGACACCGATCGAATGCGCGTCCGCGCTCAATCGCCTGGAGCGTGAAGGGAAAATCGACGCGAAGGGCATGGTGGCGGCCAATGCGCGCCTGCGCGGCCTCGGCGCGATCTGGAACGAAGTTCAGGCGAGCGAGTCGCTGCGCGAGAGTGCCGAGCGGCTCGTGTACGCCTACAATCTGCGCGCGGGTGATGCCTTGCAGCTTGCGGCGGCTATCGCGGCAAGCGGTGATCGGCCCAGCGCGCTGGAAATCGTTTGCTTCGACCAGCGTTTGCTATCGGCGGCGCACAAGGTGGGCTTTCGGGTCTTGTCAAACTGAAGAAAGCGGTGGACCGGCATTCCCATGTCGCCATTCGCGTGCCGGCAAAGGACTGCCGACTTACATGTGTCATCGAGTCATGCACCATTGAATAAGGTCCGGAGCCCGCAATGACCATTAAATCCGACAAGTGGATCCGCCGCATGGCGGCAGCACACAACATGATCGAGCCGTTCGAGCCCGGACAGGTGCGCACGGCGAACGGGCACAAGATCGTGTCCTATGGCACCTCGAGCTACGGCTACGACATCCGCTGCTCGGACGAATTCAAGATTTTCACCAACATCAACTCGACCATCGTCGACCCGAAGAATTTCGACGAGAAATCGTTTGTGGACTTCAAGGGCGATGTCTGCATCATTCCGCCCAATTCCTTCGCCCTGGCGCGCACGGTGGAGTATTTCCGCATTCCGCGCAACGTGCTCACGGTTTGCTTGGGGAAATCGACGTACGCCCGCTGCGGCATCATCGTCAACGTCACGCCGTTCGAACCCGAGTGGGAGGGCTACGTGACCCTGGAGTTTTCCAACACCACGCCGCTGCCGGCCAAGATCTACGCCAACGAAGGCGTGGCGCAGGTGGTGTTCTTCGAATCCGACGAGGTGTGCGAGACCTCGTACAAGGACCGCGGCGGGAAATATCAGGGGCAACAAGGCGTGACGCTGCCGAAAATCTGAGCATTTGCGGCGGCGTTGCGGACGTTGCGTGAGCGCGGTTTTTGCCTGGTCGGCGGTGTAGCTGTGGTTCACGCCGGCGCGCCGCCCCGGCGTCGATCGGCGCTGGTCAGGCCAGCTGGGGCTCTTCTCCGGCCACCACCGTGATCTGCACATCGCCGAGGCTGACCACCTGCCCGACCCGGATTTTGCACGTCTTGCGTAACTCCACATTTCCATCCACCGAGACCCCGCCGCCGGCCACCAGCGCCTTCCCGGCGCCGCCGCTGTCGCACAGGCCCGTCAGCTTCAGCAGTTGGTTCAATTGGACAAACTCGCGATTCAAGCGGAATTCAATTTGTTGCATTGGGCCCTTTCAGCGATGTTATGAGTTCAACCGGCGTCGCTGCGTTCGCCTGGCGCATCGGATTCGGCCGTCACGGATGACGGCTTCGAGCGCCATTGTGCGCTCCGTCCGGTTTTGCTGGGAGGCCGCGTTGACCGAGGGGCTACGCTGTTCAATCTCAGCGCGGGCCTCTTGGTAGTACATACGTTCCAGAAGAAGTCCTCCCAGGGCATCAAGACGCCTAAGCACGAAATTGATCTGATCAAGGATAGAATCGCGACTTCTAAGGGTGGATATCAAGAGATATGCTACGTGCGCCACTAATTTCCGAGTACGACCCGTCCGAAGAGGGTGAGGGCAGCATTGATCCGATGGGGCTGCAGCCTGCCTACGAACGGCTCGCCGATAGGCTGCTGTCGGCCGTGACAGTACGCATGGGGCGCCCGCGCTTCGTCACGGCAATGGCGGTGGGCGCGGTAGTATGCCAGGACTGGGATGAAGAAGCGGTAGCAAAGGACGAGGTGACGCCGCCATGGCTCGTATTCGAATGGTTCGTGGTGGAAGCATTCGTTCGGGCGCGCGAGAGTCTGCACGAGCCGCGTGGCATTCCGGGGGTGCAGAAGGTCGAGCGTGCATTGCGTAACCAGCGCCAGGTGAGTGCGAGCGCCTATCTCAAGACGCCGACTGTGTTCGGATTCTCAGGGGTGTTTCGCCGTCTCGCCCGGCACTTGGGCGTATTGACCGAAGAAGGCCGGCTTGACAGCGATGGGTATGAGTTGGTAAGCGCCTGGGCGAAGGATCAGGAACTGGCTGGCTTTCTCGATGGAAGCGGACCGGGGATCGCGTTTCGTGACCGGTTGCGCCGCGCCGTGCAGCAAGGCATGGAGCAGGGGCATACAAGTTACCAGCCCTCCGCTTTCTGGCAGGAAATCAGCGTGCGACTTGATCCGGCGCGGCCTGGGATGAACGAGCGGCGGATTCTCCTGCAGCTTCTCGCCAATCGGTCAGGCGATCCGGAAAAGGTGGGCGCTCTTATTGCTGTGCTGAAGGCGGTGGGCGGTCCATTAGATGCAGCAGATGAGCCTCCGCTATTGCGTGGCCTCGGACACAAGGCGTCCTTTGAGTTGCAAGAACTGCTGTCCGCGATCGACGATTACGAGGCTTTTTGTCGACCGACGTTGGATGCGTTCAACTGGCTCCGATACTTGTCCACCAGTGCGCAGGGTGCTCTGATCGGTGCGGACGAACTTGCCACTTGCAGGGCGTCACCTAAGTTGGTGCGCGCACTGAGAGACGGTCTGAGTCGTATTGGCGCGAATGCGCGGCTGCTGGAGTGGGAGCCGCACCTTGTCAACGCCAAGGCGCATTTCGAGACAGTGCGTGACGCGGAAGATCTTTTTGCGACTGTGCTGGCGTATCACGAGAAGGTGCAGCGCGACAAGCTTCCAGAGAGCAAGCGTTCTTGGTTCGAGCGAGGCCGTGACCAGAAAGTGGTAGTACGCCCGGGGTACGCGCTGGACGAAGCGCCGGAAAATCCACTCGCCTATGTGCATGAGTATAGAACCCCGACATTTTCAAGATTTCTTGCCGACCTTGGGGCGTTCGAATGAGTCGAGGCCGGAAGTCCTACAGCGAGCAGACGCGGAGCCGATTGCTCGACTTTTGGCGAGGAGAGGAGGGATTCGGCAGACCGCTCGGCTGCGTCGCGACCACGTTTACATTCGATGCGGCATTATTTGAGGAGCAGTGTCTCGCCCGGTTCCTGGCGTTGCAGAGCAACCCGAACGAAACCGCGAAGGCTTACCTGATCGAGCGAGAGGAAAAGCTCTCCCAATGCTTCGCGTGCGTCCTCGTTGATCAAAGCCATGTTGCCCCGGACCGCAGCCTGCGCTGGCACTTGCTTCCGGTGACATTGCCCAGGGGTGGAATCCAGCACGCAAAGTTGTCAATTCTCGCGTGGGAAAACTGCGTTCGAGTCCTGATCGGGTCGGCAAACCTGACTGACCCAGGGTATCGGAAAAATCAGGAGCACATGGCGGTGCTCGATTTTCAGATGGGAAGTAACGGACAGAGCGGGCTGTTGCGGGAATGTGTGCACTTCATTGATCGACTTCGCAGGTTCGCGCCGGGGCATAATCGATCTGAAGGTCCGCAGGTCGCACTTGGCGCGTTTCTGCGGTCGGTGGAGACTTGGGCAACAAAGCTGGGAGATGCCGGGAGCACCGACCCAGACGCCGAGTGCCGGCTGATTTCGCTTGTTCCTGATGAGGAACAGGGTGGCCGCTCGGTACTTGCTTTACTTGGCGAGCAGTGGCGTGGTCCGATGCCCGACAAGGCTTGGGTGCTCAGCCCATTCTATAACGAGGGTGACGATGCAACGCGGACGGCCCAGATATTCTCCGAATTGCTGACAACGCGCGGCCCCAGGCGCATCACCTTTCTCGCACCGGGGAGAAAGATGGCGAACGGAACGATTGAGCTTGATTTGCCCGAAGCGCTAACGAAATCGTCACACTCATCGCTTAAGCACGGGTTCGGGATGGTTTTGGAATATGTCGAGCACGACAGATCGCCCGTCATGCGACCTCTGCATGCGAAAAGCATCTGGCTGCAGAGGGACCAACGGGCAGTGTTCATGGTGGGATCGAGCAACTTTACGCTCGCAGGGTTCGGTCTGCACGCTGGGCACAATATCGAACTCAATCTTGCTTACGAACTCAAGGATATCGGTTCTCGATTCGCGAAGATCTGTGACGAGGCTTATCCCGCTTTCGAGGAACTGGAGGAAATAGACGGAGTGAAGTTTCTTGGAGCAACGCAGCACAGTGATGAGACGGAATCCGGCGCAGCGTTGCTCCCGTCTGCCTTTCGATCGGTGTTGTATCGTCTGGCCGCCGCTGGCGGTTTCTTGGAACTGGAACTTGGCCCCGATGCTCCGGAAGCGTTTTCCGTGTTGTCACGCGGCGGAGTTCCGCTGCTCGACGCGGCCGGTTGGCGTAATGGGGGCGCTGAGACTGTTGTTGCGATTGCATGGGGTGAAAGCCGGCCCCCGAGTGCGCTTGATGTGCACTGGGTAGGATCAACGGGTGAAAAGTTTTCGGCATCATGGGTGGTCAATGTTGCTGATGCCGGGGCCTTGCCGCCACCCGATGAACTCAAGGATCTGACGCTTGCCGAGTTGCTCGATGTGTTGACGTCCAGTCGGCCGATCTATCAGACGGTCGTCCGGATTCTCGATCGGCGTGAGAAGGCGGCTAAGTCGGCTAGCACCGTTGAGGTGGACCCGCACCGGAAGGTCGATACGAGCAATTTTCTATTGCGACGGATGCGCCGCCTGTCTTACGCACTGGAGGGATTGCGCGAACGGCTGGAGCAGCCCATCTTTTCGCTGGAGGCGCTACGCTGGCGGCTGCGCGGACCAGTTGGGCCGGTTGCCCTGGCGGCCCGGCTGGCGCAGGGTGATCCGGATAGTGCGGCTTTCCTGGTGGCGGAAGTTGCCGTCACGCTGAGCGCGGTGCAATGGCATGCAGCGGGATCGCTGGATGCAAAGCAGGTGCGGGCGGAGGCCTCGGAAACTCTTCAGGAAGTCGAGAGGATCGCCGACGTGACCGCGTTGCCATTAAATCTCCGCAACTATGTGACCGATACTTTCGGGGAGATTATGAAGTGACTTGGCCGATAACCGTTCCGGACGTACCTTCGCGCCTCAACTTTCATTCTGAACGGATCGGTCCGGCGGATGCCGATCGCCAACTCGCGAGCGTCGAAGAGATCTTGCGGCGGCTCACTGATCAACCCGGGCTGATCCTGGCCGATGAGGTTGGTATGGGTAAGACCTTCGTCGCGCTCGGGGTGGCAATGCTAACTGCGCTTGCGGACCGGGGCAGGAATCCGGTTGTTGTGATGGTGCCCTCGTCTTTGTACGATAAGTGGCCGCGCGACTTCGAAGTGTTTCGGGATCTCTGTCTCTCCCGGGAGGAGGACCGGAGTATTCGGGCCGAGAGTGCAAGTTCCGCGCTCGAGTTCTTTCGGCTGATAGACGATCCTCCACACACTCGGGCTCAGCTCATCTTTTTGAAACATGGTGCCTTCCACGTGCAGCATATCGACTCATGGATACGGCTCGCACTCATCCAGCGCGCGATGCATGGCATGCATCTGGGCGAACGTCGCAGCGCGTTGCCCCGGTTTGCGGCAAGCCTGCTGCGTACAAAATCCTCGTATAAAGATCCGGCTCTGTTCGAGCGGCTGCTTCGTCTCCCCACGAACCAATGGCGAGACGCTATCAACACCTATTACGCCGCTAACCCGGATGATCCCCATCTGCGGGACGACCCGGTGCCCACGGCGGTGCAGAAGGTATTCGAATCTGACGATTTGAACCTGGACACATTGCGCGAGTGCCTGCGAAACCTTCCGGCCAGAAGCTCAGCCTCAGTGGAGAGTAGGCTTGAGGAACTGCGTGGTGTGCTCAATGAGGCGCTAAAGGAGGTCTGGCCTCGGGCACTCGCCCTCACGCGCTTTCGTTCTCCGCTCTTGATTCTCGATGAAGCCCACCACCTAAAAAACCCTGCGACCCGGCTCGCATCGCTTTTCGTGGAACCAGAAGCGCAAGAGGATGCTGGTGTCGTCGCCGGCGCACTGCAAGGGGCTTTCGAGCGGATGCTGTTCTTGACGGCGACTCCGTTCCAGCTTGGCCACCAGGAATTGATGAACGTTTTGGGAAGATTCAACGGCATTGCATGGAAGACGGTGCCTGGTTATTCCCGCGAGACGTTCGGTTCCGATCTCAAGCTCCTTGGGGAAGGTCTAGACAAGGCTCAGCGGGTGGCGATCGAGCTTGATACAGCATGGCAGAGTCTCCGGAGGGACGATTTGCGTGACCAGAACGGCGCCGAACTCAGCCCCGAGGAATGGTGGACATGGGTGATATCCGATATTGCCGTCCAGCCCGAACGAGTCCAAGTGGTATTGCGCGCATATCGGCGGGCACTCGATGCGATGAAGACTTCCGAGCAGCTACTGCGGAGATGGGTCGTGCGGCACCTTCGCGACAGGAAGCTGCCTGCATCCGACATTGAGCGTCGAACGCGTCTTCTCGGGCAATCGGTTCGCCCTGGGCTTGAACAGCATTCAGATGGGTTGCCGATTGCGGGCGAGTCGCTGCTTCCATTCTTGCTTGCGGCGCGGGCTCAGGCGGTGCTTGCCCGTGGAAGCGCCGAGGGCGCCAAAAGGCGCGCAACCTTTGCCGAGGGACTTGCTTCAAGCTACGAGGCGTTTCTCGAAACCAGGCAGGATCCATCAGAAGACTCAGGAAAGGATGAGGAGATCACCGAAAGTCCAATCACCGGCGATCGAATCAACTGGTATCTGAAAAAGCTTGAGACGGAACTCCGCGGCGGGCCAGGTGCCTCAGTCCTGCATCCGAAGGTAGCCCCGCTGGTGGAACGGGTTGTCGATCTGTGGTCGAAGGGAGAAAAAGTGGTGGTGTTCTGCCACTATCGAGCGACCGGTCGTGCGCTCGTCCGGCATATATCTGCCGGTATCGAGCAACGGTTATGGGGCGACGCGGCAAAGCGCGTTGGGAAATCGGTCGCAGAAGTGCGCAGGGAAGTGATGTCTTTTGGCGATCGATTCGACCTGAACGAGGCGACGCCAAGGCCGATGCAGCGACATCTGCAAGTTGAAATCGACCGCAGGTTGTCTCCCTATCCGGCGCTCAAGGAGAATGAGCGTTCCGAAATACACGACGTCGTCAGGCGGTTTATCCGCACGCCGGTTTTTGTTGCTCGTTACTTTGATGTTGACGCGGAATCTAGTGCAGAGGTACTGCAGACGGCGCTTGCGAGAACGGATTTTTCGGGCGTGTCGCTTGGCGCAAAAATAGACGGGTTTCTTCGCTTTATCGCTGAACGCTGCAATTTCCAAGAACGATCAGCTTATCTCAAAGCATTGAACCAGATACAACCTGGCGCGCGTGGAGAGCGCCCGCTCGACGATGAAGGTATTCCGATAGGTGACGCAGGGGAACTCATGCCGAACGTCCGGCTGGCGAATGGGGTCATTAAGCAAGAAACACGACAGCGATTGATGCTGTGCTTCAATACCCCTTTCTTTCCCGAGATTCTTGTGGCATCAAGCGTGCTCGCAGAGGGCGTGGATCTGCATCTGAATTGCCGCTATCTGATCCATCACGATCTGAGCTGGAACCCTAGTACGCTAGAGCAGCGTACCGGGCGAGTGGATCGCATCGGCGCGAAAGCCGAGGTGGTATTCAAATCGATCGGGGTGTTCCTTCCTTATGTGGCAGAGACACAGGATGAAAAGCAATACCGCGTGGTAATGGATCGTGAGCGGTGGTTCCAAGTTCTCATGGGGGAGGACTACCGAACGGACGAGGTATCGACCAACAAAATCGCGAAGCGGGTTCCGTTTCCGTTACGGACAGCCGAGGCGCTTGCCTTTAACCTGTCCGTTGGGAGGGCGGCGAAGTCGCTCTAAGAATCATGACTTGCATCTCATGAATCCGATCGCGCCAACGCGCCCACGGGCTTCCGTACGTCGTAGCCGCGGTGGTATACGGAATTGACCACCGCCTCTTCCATGGCCTCATAGCGGAAGTTGTGCACGCGACGCTTGCGCGCGGTCTGGATGCTTGATGACCGTTTCGCTGATTGAATTGCGCCGGATGCAATCGAGGGGCTCGCGGATCATGCGCGGCGGCGGACTTCTCCCGTATTGACGCGCGCGTTCAAGTCAGCGACGATAAGCCTTGCCTGACAATTTGAAAGGAGTGCGTGATGACCACACTGAGCGACATTCAATCGGAAATAGCGGCGCTGCCGCCCAATCTGCGCGCCGAGGTGCTGGATTTCGTGCGTTTCGTAAAGCAGCGGCATGGCCTGCCGGCCGCGCCTGCGCCTGTTGTTGCCGCACCGGGCACTGGCGATTCGGCGTTCTTTCAGGCACTGGAGGCGGCTGGGTTCGTCGGCTGTATCGAAACCGATGAGCAGCTTTCCACCACGTACAAGAACCGGCTCGATTTCTCGGCCAAGTGCGCGACCGAGCCATGATTCTGGTGGATACGGGCGCATGGCTGGCCCTGGCGGACCGCGGCGATGCTTACCACGCGCGCTGCCGTGAATTTTTCCGGCGCAATCGCGAGCCGCTGATGACAACGTATCCGGTGCCGGTGGAGTGCGTGCATCTGATGTTCATCCGAATCGGGGTAGCGAAAACACTCGGCTGGGTGGAAACCTTGGGGACACAGGGCGTTGGCGTTTTTGTCATGGGGGCGGATCATCTGCCGCGGCTCACTGCCTTGATGCGCCAGTACTCGGATTTGCCGATGGACCTGGCGGATGCGTCGCTTGTGCTGCTGGCGGAGGAGAACGGCGAGGGACGCATCGTTAGCACGGATGAGCGCGACTTTCATGCCTACCGCTGGAAAAACCAGCATCCTTTCCGCAATCTTTTGCTTGAGCTGGGTTGAACCGAACTCGTGCCGCCACCGCATTCATGCCAGTCTGCGAGGCTCCGCCCCGCACAGCGATCGATCAAGAATTTCACTGAACCTGAACCGCGTCCAGGGAATCCTGCGCAATGACGGCGTGCGCGTAGGCGAGGCAGGCCCGAAGGTCCTCGCGCGCGAGGTCAGGGTAATCAGCCAGAATGGCGTCCTCGGTCTCACCCTGAGCCAGCAAACTCAGGATCAGTTCGACGGAAATGCGCATCCCCCGAATAATCGGCTTGCCGCCGAAAATTCCGGGATTCACGGTGATGCGTTTCAGCAGTTCCGGATTGTTCATGGCCAAGTCCTCCATGGGCGCACTATATTCCAAAAATGAATAATAGGAAATTCGGAACTGGCGGCCCTGGTGCAAGCAGGTACCCTTGGTGCGGACGGTACTGGAGCCCTTGCGGATGAAGTGGCCGAAGTCCTTGTCGAGACCGTCCGGAAGTGTCATTATTGAATCAGGGGAGGGAAGTGTCATTGGTCTGCGTTCTCGATGACCGATGAAGTTGTTGCACCCGAACCGTTGAATCAACGCCTACCGGCTTATCGCGTGCATTCGGGGTCGAGGCGTGTCGGCGTTTTACGGTGGAGGGTTAGGGGTGCGGTCAAGATTCCTGTCGTCGGAACTCTCGCGATGAGCGCGACGGTCGGGACCCCGCTACTGCTCGCTTACGCCGCGGTGCTGTGCACCTTGCTGTCGGGCGCCGCATCGCTCCTTGCCGTGCGCCGCCACCCGGGCTTCCTGCATTTCGGTTCGTTCCTGTTCCTATTCTTCTCCGGCGCAGCCAGCGTTGCCGCCGGTGCCTGGGCTCTGCTCGCCAAGCTCACCGTCACCGACCGGTTTGCGCTCGGCCTGCCCTGGCTCGATTGGCATCTGCGGATCGATCCGCTCTCCGGCTTCTTCCTGATGCTGCTCGGCACGCTGGTGGTCGCGATTTCGCTCTACGGCCCCAGCTACACGCGCGAGTTCGCGCGCGGCCCGGCGGCGCAGCCCCTGCCTCCGCTCGGCGTGTTCACCGCGCTCTTCGTCCTCGGCATGCAGATGCTGCTGCTCGCCGACGACGCTCTGGTGTTCATGATCTTCTGGGAAATGATGTCGCTGTCCGGATATTTTCTGGTGGTGTATCAGCACCAGCATGCCGCCAACCGCCACGCCGCCTTCCTCTACCTGTTGCTCGCCCACGTCGGCGCGCTGGTCATCCTGCTTTCCTTCGGCGTGCTCGCCGCCTTTGGCGGCGGTCTCACCTTCGACCAGATGCGCGCGGCCAAGCTGACGCCGCTGTGGGCGACGCTCGCCTTTGCCTGTGCCTTCCTCGGCTTCGGCACCAAGTCGGGCATGGTGCCGCTGCACGTCTGGCTGCCGGACGCGCACCCCGTCGCGCCGTCGCACATCTCGGCCATGATGAGCGGGGCCATGATCAAGATGGGCATCTACGGCATCGTGCGCGTGAGCTACGATCTGATCGGCGACGTGCGCTGGGAATGGGGGGTGGTCGTGCTCGTCATCGGCACCGCCTCGTCTCTGCTCGGCGTGCTGTATGCGCTGATGCAGCACGATCTCAAGCGCCTGCTCGCCTACCACTCGATCGAGAACATCGGCATCATCCTGATGGGCCTCGGGCTGTCGATGATTTTTCTCGGCAGCGGGCACAAGATGCTCGGCACGCTGGGGCTGGTGGCGGCGCTTTACCACACGCTCAACCACGCCCTGTTCAAGGGCCTGCTGTTTCTCGGCGCCGGAGCGGTGCTCTACCGCACGCACGAACGCGACCTCGATCACATGGGCGGGCTCATTCATCGCATGCCGGTCACTGCGTTCCTGTTTCTCGTCGGCTGTGTCGCGATCTCGGCACTGCCGCCTTTCAACGGCTTTGTTTCGGAGTGGCTGACCTTCCAGACGGCATTGCAGGCGCCGGCGCTGAAAAATGGTCTGCTGCGCACCATGCTTCCCATTGCGGCGGCGCTGCTCGCACTCACCGGGGCGCTTGCGGCCGCCTGCTTCGTCAAGGCGTTCGGCATTGCGTTCCTCGGAAAACCGCGCACGCGCCGCGTCGGCCGCGCACGCGAGGCGCCGGCCGGCATGCTCGGCGGCATGGGGCTGTTGGCGACGCTGTGCCTGCTGCTCGGCGTGTTCCCGACCACCATGATCGAGGCGATGGCGCCCATTACGCAACTGCTGGTGCGCGAGGCGCTGCCGTCTGCCGCCGCCCAGGGTTGGTTGTGGCTGACCCCGATTTCGCCTCAGGTTGCTTCGTACTCGGCGCCTTTTGTCGTGGCCGCCATCGTCGTGGTATTCGGTCTTGGCTACCTGTTCCTCAAACGCGGCGCCGCTCCGGCGCGCA
>ERZ1292633.4728-Hain-H41-02um-R1-4728-length-12540-cov-7_pt1 | contig 12540 bp, 3 predicted proteins | sample MGYA00564406_ERZ1292633 | MGnify/ENA primary metagenome ERZ1292633 (study PRJEB36523, sample SAMEA6512639) | groundwater metagenome | collected 2019-01-08 | study: AquaDiva: Metagenomics assemblies of 32 groundwater samples
CTGGCGCGATCACGTGGAGCTCAATCTGCAGGAGGACTTGGCCGACGCCATCGAGGCGGCGCGGGCGCTGAACGAAATCGCCGCCGAGGTGGAAGGCGTCGCCGTCGGCGGCATGGACGTGCGGGTCGGCCTTGTGGGCTTCCGAGCACAGGAAAACATGAAGCTCTTCACCTACTTGAGCGTCATTACGCAGCCGCTAACGTTGGCCACCGGATGGTATGGCATGAACTTCCCCGGCATGCCAGAGTTTCAGCACGAATCATTGGGTTACAAGTGCTTCCTGGCGGCCATCGTTGCGCTGCTGGTGATCATGGTCGCGGCTTTGCATTGGTTTACAAAAGAGGACGCCCCACGGCAAGGGGAGGAGGAGGAAGAGGCGACGGAGCCGAGGGCGGTCCAGTCGCCACGATACCGCGCGATCCCCTCCTCCCCCAAGGCCGCCAGACAGGAGGAGTTCCCATCGACGACCGCAACGTTGCTGCCCACCGAATCGTCGAGAACAGACTATGCGGTCGATTTCGAGGGAAAAGGCGGGTCACGCAATGTCCGTTTGTCGTACGGCACGCTGCGGTAAAGAACCGAGGAGACCGCCGAGAAGCGCTCCTACTACCGTTTCCCACTGCCGAACGCAGCGCCATAGTCAACACGAGGTGAAGGGGATTGGAAAGATGATAAAAGACGACCACCCGCTGTTACGACACCCTCCCCAACTGGACTGTGGTTCTTACGTGGCGCAAAAACGGCATTTCAGTGTGATTGGTTACTCGCCATGGAAATTCACGCCGTCACCAATTTTGATCCCCAGGCTCTCCACATTCTCACCGAAAAGCAAGCCCCCCCACACGTCCCTCACAACACTCGCGGGTAACCTGCCGCGTTGTGGTCAAAACACTGTGTTTCTCGCTTTGAACTACAAACAACTATTCACTCCATGTCCCGTCAACGCGAACCAAGACCGTCTGCTACCGAGGAGGAAGAATCTCGTCGACCCGAAGCGACGAGATCCGGCGGCGGCGGTCTTCCTGTCGACGGTCGCCATGATGAACTTCGACGGGATCACGATGGTGGTGGCGGCGATAACGAAAATGGTCGTCTCCAGCATAAACAAGAGGGAAGAGATGAGGACGACGGTACCGATTCGGAGGACCTTGGCGAAGATGCCTTTTCAGATGTCGATGAAGTTGGCGCGTCGCTCCACGCCGGCCCCGTCTCAGAGGTTAGACTCACTTTGGCTGAAATGCGCCAGCTGAAGCGCGCCTGCGAGGAATACGATGCCACGGGAGGTATGAAAATCGACGACTTTGTTCGCCGATTTGGCGAACTCGTTCGCGCGCATGCACCCCACGTCACCGAGGACGAGCTGCGTCACATGTTTCAACGCGTGGACGCCAATGCGAACGGGAGTGTCGACTGGGACGAACTGGCCACGTTCTTGCTCATGAACGAAGATCGACAGACGCTGCGGCAATCCGCCCACGAGCGATTGCGGAAGTATGCCCACGTCCCTTTGTCGCTGGACTTACGACAGATTCCGGAGTATCGCCTGCTCCGGCACAACCACGAACCCGGGTTCCGTATGCTCATCCATCCGACGCTGCAACGAGCAGTTTCCGTCAGCGGCACGTGCGTTAAAATTTGGGACCTCGAGACCATGACCCACGTGGCGACACCGTTGGTGGTTCGCAGCGGGCAAATCGTGGACGCACAATGGACCTCGCCCAACTGGGGCTGCATCGTGCAGGCTGCCAAGGTGGACCGTCGAGCGAAGGAGAAGGAAGCCGCCCGAGAGGCGCGGCGTCGTCGTAGCAACGCCGGCACGATGCCACACCACAGCAGCGGCGATGACGATGACGATCTCAACACTGCGGGCGGCCGGGGTGGCCACTCTCGCAACGGCGCTTCGTCGTCCCAGCGGGCGGCGGAGCTCATGGTCTTCGACGTGGACCACACTGTCACCCTCATCGACGTGAACGCTGCGTGCGTGAGCCGTGTTTTCGTCGGCGAGCGGCACGACTCTTCCAAAACGTCCACCGGGGCCATGATTCGAGCCGGGCAGCGGCGCTATGTGTCCCGACCTCCGTTCGTCGTCCCGTTATCTCGAAGCGACGACCGCCGGCTGAAATTCTCCGATCACACCATTGGGCAGGCCGGGACCGTGGACGTCGTGCCTCCCGTGTGGACGCACTTCGTGAAGGATCACGTGTACGAAGCGACGATGCTCACGGATTTGGGCTACGTGGCGCCCGTCCGTCGCTCTCGACCGAAGCACGGGGGGAGTGCCCAGCTTCCATTTGTGCCCCACCGGCCCAAGGGGTTTAGCGCCTCATCTCAGGGCCTCAGCGCGCTCGGGTTGGGGGACGGCGGCGTCGATGACGCGCTGGACCGCCTCGGGGCGAAGGGCGGCATCCGGGGCGGTGGGGGAAGTGGAACCGCCAGCGGCGGCAGCAACGCGTTTCGCAGCCCCACCAGTAATGTTGCTGCGTCGCGCAACCCATACGGGACGTTAAGCGGCTGCCGCTTCTCGCGGCGTCGGTCGGCCTTTCCCACGAGTGGGGACTACGTCCACGCACCGGGCTCCACGCCGCGGCTTTTCATCGGTTTGAGCAATGGCGTCGTGCAGCAGTACGACGATGCCATGCACACGAACTACTCCTCGGCGAGCTCCGTAGCCGTTCGCCTCCCCTGCCGCGGCCATTTTCAAGTTCACGATGCCTACATCTCGCGGCTCATTTGTGTCCCGGCTTCCGACATGGTGCTGAGCGCGAGTTGGGACGGAACCGTCAAGGTGGGGTCCATCGAGCGCTTCGGCGATGGCGGCAGCACCCTTGGCGAAGGCGCGCTCGACTTGGATCACATTCACTGGACGACCGATCACGTCCCATCTTACAACACACAGTTCCGAGGCCACGTGCACGGCATCACGACGATGGACTACAACCCGGTGCTGAAGCTCATTGCCACCGGCGCCCCGGAACCGGACGCGTTGATTTGGTCGCCATTTATCCCTAAGCCACTGGCGAGTCTCCACGTCACGGAATCCACGGGCGGCGGCGGCCTCCTTCGGGGTGCTTCATCGCGCAGCAAAATACAGTCGATCAAGTTTGCCTCCTTGGCGAACGAAGTGCTAACGCTGTCCTTAGATGGCACCGTGCGCATCTGGGACCTGCGCGTCTATCGTTGCGTGGCCGCCTATGATCATTTATCAGACAGGGCCGTGCCGGAACGGCAACGCCGGCAAACGAATCGCGGTCGTGGTGGCGACGGTGATGCGGCGTCGGCCGATGACGGAGCCGTGGCCGGCGGATGGCACACAGCGCGCAAGTCAGCCGCCGCGAAAAAAAGGGGCGCCGTCGATGAATCGTCGCAAACTGGCAAGGACGGCGACGACGACATTGACGACGGTCCCGCCACCGCCTCAGCGCTAACCGAATTGCAGTCCCAACCGGGAGGTGGCAGCTCAGCGGCCAAGAAAAAAGTGGCGACGTTGTCAAGTCGCAGCGCCGCGTCGAGCAATGGCGGTGATGCGCTCAGCTCGAACGCCGGCATGCTGTTCCAACCTGACCCAACCGAGCTGCCGCTGCTTGGCGTGTACGACATCGGCTTCGACGACCGCCGCAGCAGCATTGTCACCTTGGGCCACAACGTGTGCCGTTGGCCGGCGTCGTCCGCGTCTAAGGGCTCGGCGGACACCACCGGCCATGCGGCGGCCATCGTCAGCGCCGTCGTGGCCCGCGCGTATGGCCAAATCATCTCCGCGGATGCCCAGCAAGTGATCGTGTGGGATATTCCCAGCGGCCTCGCCATCATGCGGTGGCAACAATCCGAGTGCACGGTTCCGCCGTCAATATTAGACGCGGTGGCCGTCGTGACTCACACGGGAGGGTCGACGACGACCTCCTCTTCAGCGGCCCGACCCTCGCTGACCTCGGCGGCCGTACGCGACATGTGCATCGACACCAACGATCGGCGCATTTTCATCGCGACGGAGGGTGGCCAAACACAATGCTACAATTACATTAACGCCTATCTCATGAAGAGCTGCCTCCCCGCCGCGTCGACACTGCAACTAGAAGTGTCGGCCGTCGCGTTCGGCGAGCAGGAGCGGCCGCGCCCAGCACTCATCATCGTGCAGTGCTACGAAAACGGTCTGGCAAGCATTCATCTCGACGACGATGGCGGTGAAGCCCAACCTCAACGCGTGGTCAAGTGCGGCGGAGGTCGCGTTCATGGGTGCAAAGTCGTCGCACCCAGCCTGGTTGTCTTCGCGCTGAAAAACGGCGTTTCGACGTACAATTTGGAGGAGGTCGGAGACCGATGCCAAGTCTTTACACCGCTGCCTCAACAGCAAAGCAACGGCGGCAAAGCCTCGGAGGCCCCTACGTTGCTGTTTAGTCGAGGTTGCCCAGCCCTTGCGACAATTCTCTCCGAGTTGCCCTATTTCTTGAAACCGCAAGGCGCCGAACAGCGCAACGCGAAGCGTTCGATGAATCGTCTGAAGGGCACTGGTGGCGGTGGACCTGTGGCAGTAGGAGGAGGGGGTAAAGCTGGCGGCCCGCCCTCCCGCGCGGCGTCGATGCGATCGCTTTCGCATCTTCATCACCACGGCCACGAAGAAGACGACCAGCCCCCGACAGCATCAATCACGGCCGCTTGTGGTTTCGGCGGGGCTGCAGCGATGGGAGCCGAAGACCACAGCCACCACAATCCAAACGACACGACTCAGCACCCACTCGCCGTCGTTGAAATCGACGACGCGACCGGTGACATCACGGCACAAGCGCTGCAAGATCAGGTCTCGCACACCGCCGAGACGCAGAGCGAAGCGGTTGAAGTGCTCTCCGTCGGCAGGATCCACCCCGTGGCGGTCACGGGCATGGGCGATGGAACATTGCGGTTTTGGGACTGCAAGCAGCAGCTCGAATTGGATGGGCATTCCTGCCGCGGGACACCCATTGTTGGCGATGGCATTGTCACGATGCATGTGGAGCCGCGATCGCATGATTTGCTTCTTGCAGGAGACGTGGCCGGCTACGTGGCCATGTTCGACGTGGTCGACGTCGGGAAGCGTTATGCGTACAACGCGGACACGACCACGACGGGTGTGGCGAGTCCCGCTGAAGGTGCAAGGAAGTCCGTTATCATGCTGGGTGGAAGCGACGCAGCGGGCGGTCAGCGAGGAACTGGCCAACACACGGCCACAGTCGACGATGCCACGATGGTGGTTCCCTCTGCCTCGAAGGCGGCCACGATCCTATCTTCCACCTTTCCGAGGTACGTGAGGCAGGATGAGTCCACCTTAGTTGCGTGGCAACATCCGGTGCGACTTGTTTGCCGCTGGCGGCCGCATCTGGGAACGGTCACCAGTGTCCGGTTCGCCGTCGATCAAGCGGAGACGCCTCACGACGACGGCACCACCTCCGAAACGGCCACGGGACGAGACCCGAGCAGCCTGTCGTTGTCCCTGTCGCCATCGCAAGCAGCGGCTCGGCACCGTCAAGCTGGGCACACCGCGTGGGACAGTCACCCCTCGTCCATGTTTGTATTAACGTCGGGAAACGACCGCCGAGTGCTGCTATGGAACCTCACCAGGGAGTCGATCGCGACGGCGAATCCATCCTCCCGCGCCTCGGCGTTGCCGCGAGGTATCAGCAGCGGTTTGTTCGTCGAAAGTACCGCCGCGAACTCCACATCGACAAGTCAATCTCGCACGAGCTTTGTCGCGACGCTCTTCCGCAGCTTCGGGGACTCTCTGCCCGCACCACCGATTCAAGGCTTCCCTCATTCGACCGCGGTGGCGAACTTAATCGACGTTTACCGACGGCACGCCATCCTATCGGTGCTCCGCACGGCAGACGAGCCCGTGAGCTTTTGGGATTTGCACCGCATGTTCATCGGCGAGCCGAGTGAGGAAGTGTACGCCTGGGCACAACAATTGCTGCAGGAGGAAGACGAGCGACTGCGGCTGCAGCGCATCCGCAATGGAGAAATCCCCGATGACCTTTTCGTGGTCAACCGTCCAGCGTCGCCGGCGAGGGAAGGAGGGAAAACCCCAACACCTCCACCTCCACCTCCACTCCCACCATCATCCTCATCGGCCCAGCTATCCTCGGTCACGGCCCCCCCGACTGCCGATGCTAGCAGCGGAGGCCTCCTGCCTTCGAACCGAGGGATGCCGAGCACCGTCACCGCGGACGATCAGGCCCCACAGTTGCCAGTTGCGCCAGCGGCAGTGCCGTCGCCCCAACCTCATACCAAGGGGGCAACGCAAATCGACCCTTCCTTTTTCAAGCCCTCAAGTGCTCCTTCCCCCAGCACGGGCGGCGGCGCAGCGATTGCTGGCCTAGGATCGCTCGCGGCGGAACAGGAATCGACGGTCGCGCTGCATCCATTGTTTCACATTTGGTTTCAGCCAGCACCCGGTCACCCAGAGGGGCGACCCGCCTTCGTCCTCCGCCGGCTGCTGTCTGAGCTCGTACAAGGAAGTGGAGGTCATACCAATGCGAGTAGCGGAAGGGCGGACCTCGCGAGTGGACCAAGCGGCCGGCTGGGGACGATTGCCTCTCCATCAGCCCATCCAGCTGGGGTCACTGCCGGAGGTCCCTTAGTGCGACTGTGCGCCGGCACGGGGTTCACGGCCACGTTCCAGTTCGTCGGAAAAGCGCTGCCGTCAGGGCTCTTCAAGGCGGCCGCCACGGCGGCGTCTTTCGTCGGCCTTCGGAAGAGCATGGCTGCCGTGGCGGCGTTTCCCTCGACGGCGGCAGCGCTCATCAACTCTCCTTCTCAGTTCGACGTTACCCCTTCGACGTTTGGGACCGCAAGGGAGCACGACGACGACGCAGCCGCGGCGAATTCAACGACCCCCTCATCGCACAAGGACAGCATCGCGGCACATAGCGTCGCGCCAAGGCCTTCCAACAGCAGCCGGCCAGCCTCCTCCTCGCCAGCGGGCAGTGGGGGGAGCCTCGGGGGAGGGGGCCCAGCGCGACGACGGGGGAACGAGCGTCAAACCAATCCAGCCGCGCGTCGGTCTCCGCCAAAACAGCTGTCAGTGTCTCAGCTCGGGGGGCAGCCGTCGAATGCCCTTGCGGTGACGGCGATGAGCGGTGCGGAAATGTCAACCCTTTCAAGACGGTCAGCTGTCAGCAGCGGTACCGTCGCCGCGGCTACGTCGTCGCCCGGCCGGACGGCCATGAGTGCAGCAGCGGCCGAGGTCGACGCTCGGTGGGGCCGAGCCCACACCCCGCGGTATCGCGTCCCAGTCGTGACAGTAGACGTCGGCGACGCCGTCGCGCAGCGCGCGGCTGAATCGATGGCGACGCTGATGAGTGTTCGACAGACGGAGCCCTTGACGATGCAGCGTGATTCGGAAGGGCAGGACGAGACGGGAGGAGTCGACCCACAGTGTCTGATCGACGACCACCGCTATGGCGATAACGAAGGCGACGAGGAAGATGAGGTGGTAGGTGGTGCGAGAGCTGATGTCGCTCGTCGTCGATTGGGCACGCCGTCCACCGTGCTGGCAGCCGCCGGCGGTGTCACCGGACTGCCCGTCAGGGTGCCGAAGCTGGCGATCAATCGTCCCATCCCGTCTGGCGCAGCCCCGTACAATGGCACCCGAGATGGCCTCGTCGACCACGGCCACCACGCTCACACGGACGACCACCACCCCTTGCCTCACGACCTCGGAAGCAGCGTCGCCGTGCGGCAACCGCCAAGCACAGGCCGGCGCGGCGTGCTGTCTTCCGTGTCACTCGCCGAGCTGCGTCTGCGCAACCACGAGGCGCACGAGCACCAGCTGCTGCTAGCGCGTAGACTGGCAGATGAAGAGGAAGGCATCCAGTCCGCGTCGCGAACGGGGTACGCACCCTTCGTGCCCCGGGCGATTCCATCGGCCACCGCTGCCCCCCTATCTCCCGTGGCGGCAGTGCCTCCTCGTCTCATCCGTCATGCCACGACGACGTCGGCTGCCGCCGCTTCGGAGTCCTCCCTTCCATTGTCAGCCGAAGGCACCGCCGAAGCCCCGTCGTCTTCGCGGCTGCCCATTGCCACTGCCGCGGACCCCCTTCCCCTGGGGGTGGGTGGCGGCATTGGAACGGGAGGAGCGCCGCCGCTGCATCCGGACTTCATACAAGGCACGGTGACCCTCGAATCCGCGCGAAGGAACTGCGAGCCACTCGTCTACGTCGCCAACGCCGTGCCACGTATCGCCCCCAGGCTGCCGGCGCACTTCCCTGCCGTTATCGGCGGGGCGGGTGGTGGGGATGCAGACGGCTCGCGGCGAGGAGAGGACAAAAATGAAACCTCCATTGCCGGTGGAGCCGTTGCCGGAACGAAAGGTGGGGTGGGTACCGATCCCCGACCCATGCGACCGTTTCAGCCACCTCTGCAAACGGCTAGGGAAACGGGCAACTGGAGAAACATGTCGGAGGTGGCGCCTACGTGCAACTGCCACAAAAGCACTGTGCCTTTGACAGCCCGCAAGCCCACCGGCGGCGGCGCTGCTGTCAATCTGAATTCCGTCGGCGCGCCGCTGCAGCCGCCCGGTCGTCCTGTGGCGTCGGCGTCACCCGAAAATGCGTCCACTTCGTCGTCATCGCCGTCAAACTCCAGCAGCAGCACTCCCAAGATTCGCGACGTTCGAACGTCTGCTTCGCTCGGGCGACCGAGTTACGGTACGCGTCTTGAGCGACCGTCGCTCGCCGATCAGTTCACCGGCTCCGCGTTAGCGGAGGCGAAGCGACTCGTCGCCACGCGCGACGCCATTCGCGACGGCCGGCCGGTGACCGTCCGCGATCCGCCCCATGGGACGTTCGTCACGCCGTCAGAGTGGCGGCGACTGGACGCCATGGGTCGTGTCACCCCGCCAACAACGGCGGCCGCAGGGGATGGTCGTCCCCCTAGTCATGCCCCACACTCGAGGGGAGGGGGAGGTGCCAAACGATCGCCTCCCGTAGGCAAAAAAGGGGGCGGAGTGGCCATTGGAAGGGGTGGTGGGCCATCCGCCGCGCACCCCATCGGGGGCGACGCCGCGGGAGTGGGCCTCTTTTCGATCTTTTCGCAGGCTCCATTCGAGCAGGACGCCACGGTCGCCGTGACGCGACCAGCGGAGGCAGCCGCAGCAGCAGGAGGTGAGGGACCTGAAGAGGGGGCGTCGACGAAGGTGGTGAGTGCCGACGATGATTCGGCGCACGCATCCCGATTGCCTTCTTGGCGACCGGGCGTGGCTTCGGTGGTGGCAGACGCCACCCCGTTCTCCTTCGAGCAGTTCACACGCTGTGAGACGGTTTGGGTGGAGCAGCAGCGTCGTGCCGTCGGTGAGTCGCCTGCGGCGGCGGACATTGATCCGCTTCCTCAACAGCGCGGAGCATTCCCCATTCCGGTCCAAGAAGGCGGCAGCGATGACCCCGCAAAGGTGGTGGGAGAGCGGCAGTCCATCAGCAGCATCACGATGCCAACAGACCCCAAAAAGAACGATGCTGCGACGATGATGAAGCCAAACGACGGGGGTCATGGCGTATTGGTCACTCCGCCGGCGCGTCGAGATCTCGCCGGGGGTCGGGACGCACGAGGAGGCAGCCTTGTCGAGGGAGTGACCACTGCGCCCACGACGGGTTCCCTCCCTTCGGCCTCGTTCAAACTGGCAACGTCCTTCGGCTCTTCGCCAAAAACTTACCTGCATCGGAGCGTGTCCATGATGGAGGCCGTCACCGCCATGTCGCAGAGCGGAGGCGGCGAAGGTGACACGTCCGACGCATCGAGCCCGACTGGGTCGCTGGTCGCGGTGAACCGCCGCCGCGCGCTACGACGTCGGGCCAGCAGCATGGTCTCCGACGGCGATCCCGCTTCGCGCGGTTCTTCCCGTGGCGGTCGCCGCAAGTCGGTGCGTGGGGGCCCATCCTCTGTCAACAGCGACGGCGCACAGGAGGACACGGACGATATTTTGGCCGAGGTCGAAGCGGCGCGCCTTCGCAGCGCCGTTCCTCCGCCGGGATTGTCGCGACCGCCGATCTCATTTCATCATGCCAAAGAATTCCGTTCCAGCATGGGAACCCTCCTCCTCGGCGGCGGCGGCCTTCACACGGCGGACTCCGCGGGGGGAAAGCTACGCTCCGCGCCGACCCTGCCTCGACACGCGCCGGGCGGAGACGTTGAAGTGGCTGGATTGCCACTCACGGCGCGTGGAAGCGGCGCGTCGACTCCTCCGCATCAGCAGCAGCAACATGGGACCGGTTTGCCCACCTCTGTCACATTGGCGGTGGCTTCGTCGGCTCAATCAGTCGCCGCCGCCGGCGATCGCGCGTCGCGACACTTGGCGCGGTTGAATCGGATCACCACCGGCGCGGGTGGTGCGACACCGGCGCCCACAACGGACACCGCCGAAGCTTCGTCTCCCACTCTGCCTTCATCTTGCAGCAACCGCGCTGTGGGGAATGACAAGAAACAGGAACTTACTTGGGATATTATCCGTCTGGCGCGGCTGCACACGGAAATTGGTACGCACCCAATCGACGCAGACCTGTTGGCCATGGCCGACGGCAAAGCCATGGCGCGGATGACCGCCATGAATAAGAAGCCAAAGCTCGTGATTGGTGGATCCGCCGCGCAAAACGTGGCCACTAATGCGGGAATGCAGCGCGCTCCGGCTGCTTCGAACGGTCACAAATGACAGAAAGAGACAGCGGGTTCCCCCCCCCCCTCGCGGAGTCTAGAGAGGTGTGTACCCGGCAGTTCAGTACTTCTTCCGTAGAGGTGATGCGAAAGGTTTTCAAACCAGGACGACAATATTGTTTCGGAGGGACAGAACGGTGCAAAAATTGTGCTACGTCCGTTGCAGCAACTTGCTTCTGTGGGTTTTTTTTCCAGCCCCCGTCAGCACGTGTTCCATGGCGCTTTGATGGTCCGGAAGCTGCTGTCGGTGGAACACGACCCGCCCATTTAGGCAGTCATCGACGCGGGGGCGGTGCCGCTGCTGATGCCGTGCCTCAGAGATTCGTCGGTCGAGTTGCAGTTCGAGGCCTGCTGGGCCTTGTGCAACGTAGCAAGCGGCACAACGGCTCAGCTGCAGGCCGCCATTCGTGCTGGGTTCGTTCGTGAATTGCTGGACTCGCCGTGCGAGTGTGCGGTGGGCACCATTGCTGACGACCTGCCGCGGCAACGTGTGACATAGTGTTGATGTTGAGGGTCCCGTTGTTGCCGCCGCTGGTTCAATGGGACACGTTCGAGTCGCGTACCTTCCCGCCGCATAGTCATAGTATCGATCCCACCCGGTGGGGATGGACAGAATATTCCCACAGTTGGGGCGACATTCATAGGGCCATCCCACACCGTCGCGCGGGATGGTCCTGTGAAGGGAGCGTCGAGGATCGAGAGTTGCAAAATCAAATGGGTGGCGCGAACAAAGCGGCTTTTTTTTTTGCACCCATACGAGGAGGACCGACGAGTATGTTTTGGGGAGCAAATAACCTAACCTCGTTCGACTCTCTTTACAGAGAGAAAGCAGAACTTTTTAGAAATTGATTGCGATGAGCGGATCGGCTTTCGGTGGCGATGGACGCGAGAGCCCAAAAGTCGCTCAAACGAAGGATCCTAGCGATCCCTGGGCCTACGACGCGAAAACACTGCCAGCCCAGGTGCCTTTAGAGCTGCTGCCTGCCTTCGTGGACGTGTTGCGCAATGCAGCGGGGCGAGCAGACCACGTGTTCCACGGCACTTTGATGGTCCGGAAGCTGCTGTCGGTGGAACACGACCCGCCCATTCAGGCGGTCATCGACGCGGGGGCGGTGTCGCTGCTGATGCCGTGCCTCAGGGGTCCGTCGGTCGAGTTGCAGTTCGAGGCCTGCTGGGCCTTGTGCAACGTAGCAAGCGGCACAACGGCTCAGATGCAGGTCGTCATTCGCGCTGGGTTCGTTCCTGAATTGGTGCCACTGCTGGACTCGCCGTCCGAGGAATTGCGAGAGCAGGCGGCGTGGGCGGTGGGCAACATCGCCGGCGATGGTACCGAGACGAGGGACCTGCTGCTGCAAGCGGGCGTGATGCCGCCGCTCCTCCGGTTCGCTGCGTGCGAGTCGCCGAAGATCACTGTGATGCGAAACGCCATGTGGGCTTTGTCGAATATGATTCGAGTGAAGCCGCTGCCGGACTGGGACGCCGTCGTGGTACCTACCCTCCCCCTGATCGCCTCGAGGCTTCATCATAGCGATGCCGAACTCCTTGCCGATGCGTGCTGGGCACTGTCCTATGCCACCAGCAAGCCAGCGACCGATCAATTGCAGACCGTGTTGGACATCGAGGGGTTGCTGCCTCGCGTTGTGCACCTGCTGGTCGCGTCCAGCAGCGCGCCATGTCACCTTCCAGCGTTGAAAGTGATTGGCAATCTGGTGATGGGGTTGGACGCGCAAACGCAGCTCGTGCTCGACGCGGGGGCACTGCAGCATTTCCCGTCGCTGCTGACGCTTCCGAAACAATCCACCGTGAAAGAGGCTCTCTGGACGCTGAGTAACATCGCGGCGGGGCCGGCGTCGCACGTTCAGAGCCTTCTAG
>ERZ1292633.4730-Hain-H41-02um-R1-4730-length-12537-cov-6_pt1 | contig 12537 bp, 1 predicted proteins | sample MGYA00564406_ERZ1292633 | MGnify/ENA primary metagenome ERZ1292633 (study PRJEB36523, sample SAMEA6512639) | groundwater metagenome | collected 2019-01-08 | study: AquaDiva: Metagenomics assemblies of 32 groundwater samples
GGCTGCCGGGAGGTGCGGTTGAACTTTGGTAATTTCGGCCACACCGCGGGGTTGTTGATGAGGTAGTTCATGAGGTGCCCGAGCGCCGCCTCCGGTCGGTGGGCCTCGTCGCTCATCGGGAAGAGCAGCGTGCAGAGGTCTTTGCTACAGTCGCCGGAAGCGATGCGCACCTTGCTGGTCCCCGTCAAGAGTTCGTAATAGCGGAGGAAGCAGTTCGGGTCGTTGCGCATCGTCATGCGGCGGCACCGCGCGTTCGTCATGTGGAGCTCGACGGGCAACTCCTCGGAGTCGAGGGTCTGGCGAACGCTTTCGTCCATTTCCATCAGAGACTCGATCCAACTAAACGCGTCGTAGTAGCTGATCATGCGGCTCGACCCCGTCGCGATTTCGGGGATGAAACGAAGCCGGTTGAGCTCCTTCTTGTTGAACTTCTCGCACGCCGCGCACGGGCAGCCCGTCTCGCTGCCGCAGTGCTCGTCGCACTCTTTGCACTTGCACATGCCGGGCTTGCGGACGCTCTCGCCACAGTAGAAGTAGTCGATCTGCGGCGACAGCGTCATGGTGCGCCCGTCGTCGTTGCGCAGCCGCGGCTGCGTTTCCTTGACTTTGACCGAGAGGGCGTCGTAGTCGCGGTAGTGCTGCCACATTTCGTCCTTGGCAATGGGCGGCACTTGGAAGACCGCCTCCGCGGGCAACCCCGTTTCGATGGCTTTCGCCTCGGCCTCCAGGAACGCAAACCGATTGTCGATGATGCACTTCAAATAGGGCGAAAACTCCGAGAAGCGTCGATAGTTGTTCCAGACGATGATGAGGCGGATAATTTCGTCCTTCGTGATGCGGATGTCGATCACGTCGCGCATCTTGTTGGCGATCTCCTTGAACGTCGTTTTGATGGCGCGGCGCTCCGAGCCGCTGCCTTCGAACATCGGGATGCGGTCGAGCGCGCGCGAGAACATCGTGTCCACAATGTCAGGGGGCTGCTTGCGCATGACGTCGTGGATGATCTCGACCTTCTGGAGAATCACGCGCGAGACAAAGAGCAACCGCCGCTCCTCGCTCTCGGTCAAACGGCAGTGCATGGAGATGAAGGACGACGTGCGGATCATGTTGGCCACGGCCGTCGGGAGGTACCACAGCGGCACGACGGGCGACTCTGCCACCAGCAGGCCGATCTTAGCGCGGCACGCGGTCGCCTCCGCGCGGTGGTCGTCGTGCCCGAGAAGTTTGAAGTTCTGCAGTTCTTCGGGGGAGAACTCCACATCAGTGCCAATGGTACTCGCCACGCGGAAGGCGTCGGCGTACTCGCAGTGCAGCATGCGCAGCGCGAGCAGGTAGAGCCCGCTCGCCAGTGTCGGCGTGAACAGGAACGTCAACGACACGTGGATCGGGTATAGGTAGTAGCGCGTGTCGAGCTTTTCGTACCAACGTTCGTCGAACCGCTCGACGACGAGTTCGGTGGAGAACGGGGCGGTCTGGATATTCGGACGAACGACCTGCAGCGCGGGAACGAGGATGGCCAGGCTCTGGTTGAGGTCGCTGAGGATCACGGAGTGCGGGATGCCCTGAATCAGCTCGACCACCAACTGCGGCCGCAGGTTGCTAATGAACAAGTGGGCGTGGTCGAGCGAGTACACGAGCACCTTCCCGTCGCTGTCGACGCGGCCGGCGAAGGAAAGCTTGAGGCGCGGCAGCCGGATGAGATCCAGCGAGATCGGTGCGTGCGAATTCGGGTCATAGTCCACCTGCGTCGTCCAGACGAGCACGTGCGAGAGCAGCTCGATGCGCGACAGCACGCGGGCCAGGGAGTGCAAAGGCGTCCCGGCACGCGCGTGCTGCAAATCGAGCAGCAGCAGGTTATAGTCCTCGACGGTGGCGCTCTCGGCCTTTGGCGCGTGGACGATGCTCGACTGGCGGTACATTCCTTGGCCGAAGTCCTCCTCGGCGCTGGGCTCGGACTCCATCACGGTTGAGTTGGTCCGCATGCGCTCGAGCTCCTGGTCCGTGTCGTCGATGATGAGCTGCAGGTTCGCTTGCGATTTGAGCTGCGCCTTTTCGGACACTTTGGGGGCCGCGCGCGCGATGGCGAATCGGAAGAGGCGGAGGCAGGTCTGTTTGCCGTCGCTGCTGACGATGGGGGCGTAGTCGACGTCCTTCCAGTTCGCCCACAGCAGGTGCGTCGCGTTCTTGTCCGTCGGGTAACCGCGGAGGTTGTCGTCCGGGTCCTGCCAAAACGTGTGCGTGTCGAGCAGACTCGACGGGACGATGCCGAAGAGCAGGCGGCTCGGGATGAACGTCTCGGAGCCCTTCGAGCGATTGTCTGGGTGCGTGGCGTGGCGGATGATGACGACGCTAGACGGCGGCTCGTCGCTTTCGTCGGCGCTGAAGTCCCCCGCGGCGTGCCGCTCCCACGGCTGCCACATGTGCCTGCGGTCCGACGAGTTGGGCTGCAGCTGGCGGAGGCTGTAGTGACAGTCCGAGGTGTACACCAACGAGCGGTAGAAGCGACGGCCAATTGAGAGAATGTCGTAGACATGGGCGCAGTTGTAGTCCCTGAACACAACGATCTCCTTGTGCTTGCGGCCCGTGCGGCTGCACACGGCAGCGAGAATCACCACGCTCTGGTCCGCGGTCGCCTTCTGCTCCGGCAGAAGCAAAAAGATGGGCGGCTGGTTGAAGAAGCTGCGCATGAAGTAGCGCTGGCGGATGGGGTTCACAATCTTGAAGACCCAGTCCTCCGAAGGCGTGAGGTCGTCTGGGAAGAACCGCATCGCGTCCCCGGGTAGCGGAAGCCGCGGATCGGGCGTCTTCCAGAATTGCACGTCGTGCTCCTGCCCGACGAGCCGCACCCACATGCGGTTCTCGGCGTCTTGGATGATGGCGCACTGCATCGTCTTCAGCAGCTGAAGGTTGTTGTTCACCTTCGACATGAAGATGGTCCGGAAGTCGGCATTTTGCGTGACTTCGGTGGGCACGGCGACGAGATGCGCGGCCTTGAACGTGAGGGACGCAATGTGGAGGTTCACCTCGACGTCCTGCAGGCCCTCATTCACGACGGGCGTCGACATCCACTTGGTGCCGAGCTCACGCGGGTCCATGGCGCGCTCAACGGACACGACCAGCTCATTCCGTCGCGAGTCCACTCCCGCGCGCTTCTGCTGCTCGCCGTCGACACGCGTGAAGCGCCCCACGCAGTCCGTGCCCGCGACGTAGCCCCATGCGAACGAGGTACCCTCCGTGCGCTTGCCCGTGGACGTGGCGATGCGCACCGCGCTGTCCAACGCAAAGCCGATATCCTCAGCGGAGTGCTGGTACATCCACAGCGCCAGCCGGCGGCGGTGGTATTGGAGGACGTCGAAGATCTCGGTCTCCGGGAGCCAAAGACTGTCGTTGTTGAACGTGTGGCGCGTCGTCAGGAACATCGTCGACGAGAGAATAATCGACACCAAATCGGCGGTGAGTTCCTCGGCGTCGAAGCTGCGCAGCACGATGAGCATGTGCGAGTGAAGCTGAGCGGAGAGGCGCGTGTTGTTGTCGATTTCGCCCTTGTTCTCGGCCTTCTGTGAGCTCGTGATCAGCTGATTGTTCCACGCCTCGATCATCGGCAGGAACTCGGTGACGAAGAGGGTGTGCAGGTTCGCGCGAGCGGCCCTCAGCTCGACAACGATGGTGGGCTCGATCGTGCCGAGCGTGCGGAGCGTCGAGGGCGCGGCGCCTGCGGCGACTTTGAGCAGCACCGAAATGTAACACTCAACGCGGGCGACGGTGCGCACGAGGAACAGGATGAGCTCTGCGACCGACTGGTTGTGCACGGTGCCGGCGTCCATCTCGCGGGCCAGTTTCACCAGGGTCAGCAGGGGCTCGATGACGCCCGACGGGGCGAACTGCAGCTCATTGAACAGCAAGCCGAAGGGGGTGGCGATGACGTTGGGATCCTCGGCGGGGACTTGCTCCGGGACGGTGGTTTGCAGCGAGTGGGGCAGAAAGCGGCCGGGCTCGAACAGGACGCCTTCAAAGAGCTGACGCACGGTCGAGTTGGTCAGGCAGCTCACGCGGTCCTCCGTGGAGAAGAAGCTGAGCACGAGCGGCACGCGAATGTACGGCGCGGTGAGGAACGACATGAGCAGCTCGGAGTCGCGCTGCCCCATCGCGTCGTCAAACGACGGCATGTTGCGGAGGTGGAGCACGTCGTCTTCCGTGTAGACTTCGGCCGGGGCCGTGAACTTGGACGCCTGTGCGAAGGACTGGTAGCGCAGCAGGGTGGCCTTGCAGGTCACGTCCTTGTGCTGGTAGCGAACCTTGATCTTGTGGTTGTAGGTGTCGACTTGCACCTGCGGGGACTTACCGGTGCAGTCCATGCACGACGTGCAGTTGGGCAGCTTCTGCTTCGGCGCCATCATCCACTTCAGCACGATGTACTGGTCGCGGAAGTACCGGTACTCCTCCCAGTAGCGGCCGACGACGCCCGACGGCCCCTGCGGGTCGAGGGAGAAGTACATCATGACCTGCCGCGCCGGGAACCCTTCGACGATGCACACTTGGCGGAGGAACTGCTGCGTCGCCTTGCAGAAGTTGAAATTGTCCTCCCATGGGAACATAATGTTCGTCGTTGGGACGTCATCGGCGAGCTCGCCGTGATAGTCCAGGATCGCGGCGCGCGCGATGCACGCTTGCGGGTAAATGATCACGGACGTCTCCGTCTGGCTGGCTAGGCGGCCAAGGCTCGCCGCGAAGGCGGGTTTCCGCTTGTAGCCGCGCAAGTGCTGCGAAATCACACTGGGGAAGTCGGTCGCGATCGTGCGCGTCACCGCGTCCGTCATCGTCGCGATCACGCCGAGCACAATGATGCGCTGCCCGTCAAACTCCTTGCCCGTTTTGATGGCGAACGAGGCCCACATCATGAGCTCCGTGCAGGCCCAGAGGCGCTTGAGACAGTGCAGCTGCTGCCCGTAGAGCATGTCCGCGCGCCAGATGCACGTCTTCGCGGCGGCCGACTTGGGGCCGAGCGGGACGGGAAGGACGTCGAGGAAGACCTGCGACAGCAGTGACACGATAAGAAACTCGGCGCTTCGAACAATGTTGGTCTGGGACGTGATGCGAGTGCACAAGATGACCGTCTCGTCAAGCACCTTGAGGGCTTCCGTGAAGGACGCCACCTTCGGCGCGACGCGGAAAAAGTTCACGGGCACGAAGCGAGGCTGGTCGACGGCGGCGCCGACGAAGTGCTCGACGCCTTCGATGCGCCGCAGGCACTCCGCCATCGGGAACAGATCGGGCGACTGCGCCTTGTCCCAACCTTCGTTCATTTCGAGCAGCCCGGGAGGGCGGGTCGTCGCTTCGTCCGGGCACGGCAGCTTCTCGACACGCTCGCTCAATTCACCCACGAGGCGCCGCATCTCGTCGAAGTCGACGTCGGAGATCTTGGTGACGCTGCGCGTCAGCGACAAAGCGGCGTTTTGCACCGCGGCACGCAGAATGAGACGGGTGGAGAAGTTGAGCTCCGTCAACCCCTCGAGGTCGTTGCGCGCCTGGACGAGGAACCGGTGCTTAATCAGCGCTCGCACCATCTTGATGTCCTGCTTCTTCACACCGGCGCGGCGGAGCGTGTACTTCATCGCGTGGATCAAGGTCTTCCACAGGTTGCTCTCGCTCTTCGAGCCCGTGGAAAAGTTCGGCGACGTGTCGTTCACGATCTCGCTGTACGTCTTCTGATTCAGCCACGGGATGATGTGCGTGAAGATTGTCTGATCGGCGGCGGCCGCGGAGGACAGATTCACCGCCCAGAAGGCCTCGCTCGTGATTCGTTGGCGGGGGATATTCTTCAGCTCGAGCACCGTCTGCATGAGCACCTTCGGGGGCCGCTCGGCGCTAAATGGGATGTACTTCGACGACGTCGGGCTCGTGTTGACCACCGCCGCGTGGAAGACGCCGTTCTTTTCGTGGTGGACCACGAGCAACGACGGCGTGCCGGCCTCGAAGGGCAATATGTGCACGTCGCCGACGACGCTGCCATGCAGCTGCTTGCAGATCTCGTCCACGGTTCGCGATAAGTGGAACGTAATGTGGTACATCTGGTGAAGGTGGCGGCGCTTGAAAATAGAGTCGGACTTCTGCAGCGCGTGGATAACTTGAATGAGCCCAGTGCGCAGGTCGTCGTCGAGGTCCTTGGCGAGGAGATCTTCGAGCGTGCTCCGCAGAATGTGAGCGAGCTCGGCATAGTTTTGGCTGTGAGACGGGATGAGCGATTCGCAGAGGTCGGCAGTGAACACGCCTAGCTCCCAGATCTTGTGCCGCGTCGCGCTGGCCGCGCTGCCGGCACCTCCTTGCCCGTCGATCGGCACGTCAAAGTTGACGCGTGGCCCTGCCGGTTCAGCCCACATTTCTTTCGAGGTCGCAGAAGAAACGAAAGGCGAACGATGAAAGCGAAAGCCGCTGCGACAACAATCCGTTCAGTCGGTTAAAGTTGTGTTGAGTTTATGAATGCGCTGCGCGACAAAAAAAGCCTTTCTTCCCTTTTTTGGTTCGCTTTGCTTTTCGTGTGACGTCGTCGCGGACAGCGATACGATTCAGAGAGAGGGATAGAAATAGCAGCTCCTTTACAGAGAGATGCCTCGACGATCGAAGACCACGCGAAGATGCAAAAAAATCGCGAGAATGGCAGCCGACGTGAATTGGACGTACCCGACGGCGCTGCGGCTAGGGGGTGGAAGAGTTGCACGCCGGTGAAAGGATCAACCGGTTCTTGTTGCAGGAGAGATCAGAGATGAGTGTAGAGAGGGAGAGAAAGAGAAAGGGATTTCCCTTTTGAGCAGGGTGGGGAGAGGGCCGCAGCAACGGAAAAAGCTTTGTTGAGATCACAGAGGGCACCAACGCGAACGAAGGCCCCTCCTCTCGGCGTGGGACCTCACGTGGGAAGGAAGGAAGTTGTGATTCTGGCCCAGGTTGGCATAACCGGCTGTGCGGGCGTGGGTGTTGCTTGGACTCACGCGAGGGATTCACAGTTCCGCCACCGATGGCCATTGCACTTTTCCTACGATACCTTTGAATTCCAAGCTGAATCCACGGACAGGCATGGGTCCCCCACGTGGGGGGGAAGAAGGAAAAACGAACGACGAGAAGGTCCGACAATAATAATATGAAAGGGGGGCAAAGAGACCGCAGCAGAGGAATGGCGGATGGCGGATGGGGGCGAGACACTTGACACCTCTCGACTACACTTCTGCGAGTGAGATGGGGGGGCACTGCTTTCTACGTTGGTTTCCGGAGGAGGGATGAGGACTGTTGTTGGTAGCTAATAGTGCGTCGTCAGCGGCGAGTGACGAAGGAGTGCAGCGCGAGCTCTCGTGCCGCCGGGCGCGACGCCGGTTCGAGCGACAAACACGGCGCGATGAACGACGCGGCGCGCTGGCGCTCGTCGAGTGATAAGGTGGCGAGGCCGTGCAGTTTGGAGCCTACCGTGGCGGCGTCGATGCGCGTTCGCATGCCCAGCAGGAGCTTCGCCACGATCACCGCGAAGGCGTAGATGTCCGACGCAGCCGTGGCCGCATCCAACCGCTCGCGCACCTCGGGACTCGCGCACTCCATCTGTGACGCGGACATGAGCGACGCCGGATCAAAATTCGATCCGCCAATCGCCGCTAAGTCGCCGGCCACGGCGCGGCACATGGCGAGCTGCCAGCCGGCCACCTTGGTGCAGCCATCCATCCCGATCAGCACGCTGCTCGGGCACAGGCCCCGGTGGACGACCTGTTGCGTCTCGAGGTACCGCAGCAGATCAAGCAGCTCGCTGGCGATCCGCTGCACGCACTTGAAGGGCGGCGAGAAGGTGGTCGCAAACCAATGGAGGTCGTTCCCTGGCACCAATTCCATCACTTGCACGGCGACGCGGTCGTTGACGCAGAGGCAGCACCACGTGCTCGCCATGTGCCGGTGCGTCAGCCGCGTCGTCACTGTCACCCAGCGGCGGACGGCGTAGTACGCGGCGTAGCCGTCGACGCCGTCATGATGATGCGACGACGAGGCGGCGTCGTTCGTTCGTTCGTCGTCGTCGACGCCGAGCAGAGAAGACAGATGCTGCCGGCCACCTCCCGTTTGTGCCGTTGACTTCGGCGGCGGCGTGGGAGTGACGCGCATGGCGATGGGCTTCCCGAAGCTACTCATGCCCAGGAACACCCGCCCCAATCTGCCCTCGCCGAGAAGCTTCGCCGAGCGCGTGAACCGCCCACCGGCAACGACTTCGGGAACGACGTCGCCAGCTGTCGTGGCGAGCAGCATGACGGTTCCGCCGACGGCGGAGGCCACTGCCGGCGTCGGCGTCGTCGCGTCGGAACCGCCGGGCATTCCCCCCCGCGACTCCTGCGAGGTGCTCGGATGGCGCAGGATGCGATGCGGCTTCCGCAGGAGAGCATTCGGCTGATACGACCACGGCACCTCCTGGCGATAGTAGTTCGCCTTGCCGCGGAGGAACTTGGCGCCGCTCGAGGTCGGAAGAAGCGACGCGAGCGCCCGCAGCTGCTGCACAATGTGCATCGGCACCATAGGGCCGTCGACGACGTGTTTCAACGCGGCGAGAGAGGACTCGAACGCGAGGCCGTTCATTGCGGCAAGGTAGCGCGAAATCGCCTCGACGCTCTCAGGGCGCACGCGAGACAGCAGGATGGCGAAGAGCGTGACGGACGAGCCATCGCCCACGACCAGATGATTCGTATCGGCATCGCAGAATCGCACCATGTCACACGGACAAAAGCCAAACGTGCTGGGTATGGACGACACCTTGATCGCGAACTGCTCCGTGCACACCATCGACAGTTGCTCCACGCGCTGGTAGGAGAGCAGGCCCGCGAGCTGATCGATGCAGGGGCCCGCGACGAGCACCGGTTTCGTGCGGTGGGAGCACAACAGGGTCCCCGACGCCACCGCGACGTGGCTGGAGGACAGCACCTGCCTCTGGCGCAGCTGCTCCAGGAACCGGAGCGCATACTTTTCGTGATCGAACCGTGGCAACAGCGTGTTGAAGCTGACGATCGCGGAGGTCGCCGTCGCGCCGGAGACGACGCCATCGCAAATGACTGCCGCCGACATGACGGCGCTGATGAAGTCGCCGCAGCTCTGCTCCGCGTTCATCAAGTCGGCCATCAGCGATGCATCGTCGTAGGCCACCATGATCGCCGTGCCGTACGACACGGTGAGGGTCCCGGCGGCGGAAGCCGCGGGCGCGGCGGGCGGCAAAGGGGCGGCCAACGGGGATGTCTCTGCGGGAGCCGTGGCGGCTGCTTGGTCTGGCGATCGATCGTCGTGCGGGCTTCGTGTACGGGTACTGTCTCCCAGCTGCGACTTCGGGGAAGGGGGGATGGAGACTGCATGGGAACCCCCCATCATCCCCCCGACGGGCACCGGCTGCAGATTGGCTGGCGGCAGGGCCGAGGTGGACTGCGGCGAGTAGCTGCGACTTTGGCTGGTCGCGGACTCCGAGTCGCTGATGGGCGACGACGCCCTCGGGAAGACAACGGACCGCGCCGCCACTACTATCCCGATGACGACCAACGCGCAGAGAGCGGCGAACCCGATGACGCTGAACACGACGCCGGCCACGATCTCACCCGGAAAACTGTTGAAGATTGAAATGTCGCTGGCGAGATTGTCCTCGATGACACGCGAGTCGTGAACGGACGCCACCGCCGCGACGTACAGTCGGATCGCCCGAGAAGCCGACGTGTCCACCGACGAGCCGATTATTGGGATCGTCAGGGCCCGCGCGACGCCGGTGACAACCAGCGACGTCGGGGAGGACGAGGAGGAGGACGACGAGGGCGGAGGCAACGTGGAGACCATGCGGTGCGAGACGTCGCTCGTGACCCCCGAGCGATTATCGACCCTCCACGAGCGAAACAACTCGTCGTAATTCTGCAACAGGAGCCTCCTGCGCGTCACGGAGGCCGACGTATCATTCGCCGCCGTGGCATCGTCTAAGGGGCTGCCGCTGGGAACGACGCCGACCGCGAGGACGACCGCCGCCGGCAGCGACGATGATCTCAGAGGAAACAGGACGACGGCCTCTGCGGACGGCATTGACACGGTGCGCAGGACGGCCCGGAGGGAACCAACGTGAAGGAACAAACGGAGCGTTGTAGCGACGGGCGCCGCCTCGGCCCACCACGCGGTGGGGTCGACTTCGACGAACATCGAAGATGGCGCCGCGGCCAACTGACTGCGCAGACCTTCCGGGATCGCGGGGTCCGTGATAGCCCACGCACACACGACATTGTTCAAGGTCCGAATGAGAACGAACTGATCGTTCGCGGCGGCCGCTCCGATGACCATCGCCCACAGAATCCCTCCCACCACAGTCGACGACGACGAGGCAATGCTATTGTTGGTGCCGCACGAAGAGGGGGAGGAGGATGCTACGGTGCCGTTGTAGTCGGCAAATAGCGCCGCCGCCACCACCGAGGAGTTCGCGGGGTAGGAGAGCGCGGCGGCCACGCTTTCAAGGGCGACGCACACGGTGTCATCGAGCGCGCACAAACGGGCGGCCGCGCAGGGCACCTCCGTCCCGTCGCTCGCCCTGCCTGCGCTGGCGGTGACGGCGGTCACGAGAGTGCCTCCGCCAAGGCGCGTCACGTTGACGGAAGAATCATGCGACGCGGCGCTCGCGCGGTGGTTGGTGCCAACGGATGCAGCGGACGACAGCTGCGCGGTCCAAGTCGGGGTGCCCACAAGAATTCCCAGAATCACGAACCCGACCGACAGCGCCGTGACGACCGACATGGTCGCGCAAAGCAGAAATCGGCCGTGCATCGAGCAAAAGAAAAAAAATGATCACAACGATCTGATAGTGACATTCGACCCAACCACCCAGAGTGGCCTCAACCAACTGGAAGGAGGGAGGCCCCCCACGTCTGAGTGATTTTTTCCACACTCCCCTCTGCGAAGTATCGATATAACTACAATTTGCAAATGAGTCCATTCCTTCGCTTGCGCGGCGAAGATAGCCACTCACGATTTTTGCGAATCTATTTTTGTCTGCCTTTTCGTCCAAAGCGCTCCGTATCGTGCCGAGCGTTATCTCCATCGGAACCTTCGCCTTTCACATTGAAACAGCCAGGGCAGCCATGCGGCGCCTTAGAAAGCGGCGAACGCTTTCGGCGAGCGCGAGCACGAGCAGCAGGTACATCCACCCGGCGACGGTAGCGGCGAGTGCGAAGATGGCGCCGTCGTAGGTCGGCTGGCGCGGAGCGGCCGAACTCAGCAGCGATAAGGCAAAGACGAGCAGCGCGGTCGTTGCCCCGAGCGCATTGTCGAGCGGCCGGGCAGCCGGCCGCACGAGTGCGACGTGCGCGAGATTAACGAAGCATGCGGCACAGATGAGGGCGCCCCGGGTAGCGCACGCGAGTCCGCCTGCGCCGGAGAGCACACCGACGAGGAACGCGCACGTGAGGTCGACGGCGCCGTAGATGCGCACGAGACAATCTGTGGGATCACGCGCGTCCTTCCACAGAGGGCGATGGTGCGTGGCGAGCGTCGAAACCGACGCGACCGCGACGCCGAGCAGCGTCGCGTTGAGGATGAGGCCTACGACGGCGGGTAGGATGACGCTGTCGCCGCGGCTGAGCGCCGCCGTGGCGAGCTCTACCACGTTCGGACCGTAGTAGCTGAGCACGGCGAGGTGCAGGAGGGCGGCATGTGGGCCGCGGCGGGCGCGCGTGCAGACGGCCGCGGCTGCGCCGACGACGGCTTGTAGCAGCAGCGTCGAGGCGAGCGCCCCGGCAGCCGCGCTGCCACCCAGCTCGAACACGTAGACGAAATGCGTCGGTTCCGGCGGTTCGGGTGCCGTCCAGCGGCATTCGCGGGCGGCGAGCACGCGTGACATCGTCGTGCCCTTGTTCGCCGCGAGCGGCGCGGCCACGACGCCCAGCGCCGCCGTCGCGACCGTCGCGGACGCCTCGACCGCTTGTTGCCGTTGCTGCAGCAACAGCGGCGTCGGTTGTGAGAGTGGCGTTGTCGTCGTCGCTGTGGTTATTTCGGGGGACGTCGTGGCTATTCCCTGAGCGGTTGCCGGCGGGGTCGCCGTCACTGTTCCGCGTTCGGTGGTTACCGTGGTCGTCGTTGCGGCGTCAGTGGACAAGGTCGAGGTCCATAACGTCGCGTTGGTGGTCAACCTTTGGCTGCCCGCTGTGCTCGTCGCCGTTGCGCTCAGCGCTGTTGTCGTCGCCGTTGCGCTGAGCGCTGTCACGGTCGACGTCTCGCTTTCGCGGGCTGTCCCCGTTTCGGTGTCCGTCTGCGACTCCGTCGCGGTCTCCGTCGACGTGCGGCAAACCGATCCGCACAGATCGAGGCGCCGAGCGCGACCGATCAGCGCGGCCACGTGGTCTGGGATCTCGACAGCGGCGCACCTCTCAACGGTGTGGTTGCTGCATAGCACCGAGCTGTTCGCGTCGATCGCCGCCGACCCGTTCACGACTAACGCGTCGCGCCATGCTCCCGGTGCGCCGAGAGTGATGCCCACGCGCCGGACGCGCACGAACACACGACTCGCCTCGA
>ERZ1292633.856-Hain-H41-02um-R1-856-length-33944-cov-6_pt1 | contig 12532 bp, 9 predicted proteins | sample MGYA00564406_ERZ1292633 | MGnify/ENA primary metagenome ERZ1292633 (study PRJEB36523, sample SAMEA6512639) | groundwater metagenome | collected 2019-01-08 | study: AquaDiva: Metagenomics assemblies of 32 groundwater samples
AAGGCCGGCGCGTGATGCGCGAGGGCAGAAAGGACTTTTTCGAACAGCAGTCGAAGCCTGTTGTCGGGCAGTGGAAAGGGGCGCATGAGCTGAACTGCGCCGGGATGCGATCCGCGGTTCATGAGCAGAACAAACTGCGGCGCGAGAGAGTTGCGATCTGGCAGTTGCAACAGGAAGCGGTAGATCACGGGGCGGTAACGCTCTGGAAAGGCTCCGTGCTGCAGCAGCAAGTAGCGCAATTTGGATAAATTCGCCTTGCGAGACGCGGCGTCGAGCCATCCTCGGACACTGATGACGGATTCGAACGCCAGCAACTCCTCCGGACTGCTTGGCTTCTCAGAAGAAGCCGCGGCGGACGATCTAATTGGATTTTTAGGTCCCGTTGTCGTTGCGGATTGAGGCCGTCCTTTCGCTTTCGCTGGCCGCATTAGCGTCTCGCGTTTGTGCGAGGCATCGGACGCATTCACAGACTCCTGGGCGCCGAACGCCCTCTGAACGGCATCTCGGGCGGTCAAAAGCGTCGGCATCCGTGCACTTGTCGCCGCCACGTGCCCCTCTGCGCTGGACAGCAAGTTCACTTTCATCCAGGACCTTGCCTTGTCGTCTGACGGCGGCTTGAGCGTGGGCTTAGGGACGGGAGCCGTGCAGTCAGACGTTGGAGACGTCGCTGGCAGCGCGCCCTGGAGGACGGACGCGAAATTCGGACCGTCGCCGGCATTGTCGATGTGTCGCACCGCGAAGGACGGAGTGGGCACTGGGATCATTGGCTCGCCGGCCACAGCGCCCGTGGTCGACGGGGCCGTGGTGGCGCCGCCGTCCTCGACCCCGTGCATCGTGGATGAAGGGGAGGCCCAAATGCGGTCGAACGCCGACTTCGCGGTCGGCAGGTGAAACAAAACGGCGCGGCGGTTCGTGACCGCCAATCCGTAGCGAACGGTCGACGCTTCCAGAGCGCGGACGGTTTCCTTCGCCTTGTTCATTTTCGGCAGCTCGAACGACAGCCGACTGGAGGCCGCATCGTGCACGACGAACGACATGGCGCCGTCCGCCGTGAGGGTCGCCGTCATGTTCGCCCCTGCGCATCGGACAGACCTCACCGGATCTCGCGAAGGCACGGACACGGCGCGCACACCGGAGAGCTGATAGGTCATGAGCACAATCGCGCCTTGCTCCGTGCCCAACGCGAGCACACCGGGGAAGCCGCGCACATGCGTAATCGTCGTGGGCGTGTACCCTGGTGTCGTGACGGCGCCTATCTTGGTCTGGGATGTCACGTCGTAGCTCGACACGACACCGTGATGATCAACCAGAAAGGCCATCGCATCGGCGAGGGTGACGGCAACATATCCTCTCTTTGCCAGACTCATCACGGGCTTTTCCGAAGTTAGTGACCACACTGCGAAAGCATCGTCGCTCAAGGTCGCGAGCGTCAGCATCGCCGAACGGTCAGCGCCCACGACGTGGCGTATGGTGCTCGTGTGGACGCCGAACAGTTTTCCAATGGGCGACGCGCGATCGATGTCGACGAGCAACACACTTGTGGCGCTAGCAACGGCCAGAAGGCTCGAGTCCGCCCGGCAGAACGTAACCGCCGACACAGCGGCACCGGAGAGTTGCGCGATCAGTGCGTAGCGATTCTTCTTCAAGTCTATCAAGAACGCCGATCCGGAGGACGTGCCCACGCACACGCGCTGCTCGTTGTGCTCGGCAAAGGCAGCGCACGTGAAGTGAATGGGCGTTCCCTCTGCCCATAGCATCTCAAATACGGCGCCATCGGACGCGCGAATCGACGGGCGGCCCGACGGCCACAACGACCCCGTCAACGAGGCCGCATGAAGCTCGAGCGCCGACATTGTTGTTTCTCCCTCGGAGGAGAAGCCGAGGGGGGGAAGGAAGGGGGAATATATCGCGCGCGCCCCGGCTGAATGGCTGATAAGGCAAAGTACCGAAAGTACTATCGTTGTGCAGTGCGATTCAAAGCAATTTTCCCTGGTTGCTGTTTCGGGGGTGGCGCAAGGCAAAGGGTGTGGAGACGAATGGCGGTGCAAGGCAGTTTGTTCGCGAGAGATGGAGACTTGCGATGGTAGGAAAGGGGAGGAAGAACGTGTAATGTGACATAACGATGATGTGTCGAGAAAAAGAAAAGAAGACACGACTAAAAGACGGAGCTGTCCTTGACAAGCACAAAGGCGTCGGAAAAAACGTTCATCTTTGGCTCCCGTGGGACTACTTCTTGGTAGACTTTGCCGCCGCTGGCGCAGCGGCGGCAGCGGCGGCGGCAAGTTTCGCAAACACGACCGCGGGATGAACCGGTTTCGACCATCCACAAACATCGCGCTTGAACTGGAACTTGCATCGATTTTCCCAGCAATACAGACAATATGGGTTGATGCCCATGCAGTACGAGCAACCATCCTCGCAGGCAGAACACTTTGGCAAGTGCGGGTACAGGTGGCACGGCCCTCGTTGGAACGTGCAGTTAGGGGCGTGCACGGTGGGCTCGACGGGCTTCTTCTTGCCTTTGCTAACCGGAGGTGGCTCGATGATCGTCTCACAGCCACATACAACTGGCGGAATACCAGACTTCTTCTTCGGCTTCGGAGCGTCTGTGGAGGCGGCCTTTGGCGGCATGTTTTTTTGATGTCGGAGAATGGGCGTTACCACGTCGTTCCTTGGTGCTGTTCGAGGCTAGGCCGCCCCGGGGAAAGAAAGGAGGGACGGAAGGTGGTCATGCAATGCCGTCCGGCAGAGACCTGTGGCATCGTTGCAATTCTACAGGGCAGCAAGAAAGGCTTTGGCTTGGACTGCGAAAAGTACGACGATAATTAAGGCGAAAAAGATTCGGGGTCGAGGAAACGTTAAATCAACGAAGAGAACAAGCCGGAGGAAGAAAGGTAGCAGCAAACGTTGGCTTTTTGATCTCTCTCTCTCTCTCTCTCTCGGTCTGTTTCTCTGTTGTCCGTTGGGGGGGAAAAGTCGCGTGACACAACTAGAGCAAGTCGCTCCAGAAGCCCTTGGTGCGCTTCTTGGCCCCTTCGCGGCGGTAGTTAATTCGCTCTTTCTGCGCCTCCTTCAGCCACTTCGCGGCGGCCACGCGCTCTCGCTTCGTCGTCCGCGATAGCTCCGGTTCGTCGTCTTCCGCTGGCGCTTCCGGCGGAGCAGCGGCACCGGCTCCCTTTTCGCCGCGCGGCGCCTTTTTCTTCTTTGCCGTCCTCTTCTTCTTCGTTGCGCCATCATCTTCGACGTCGACCTCTGCTTCTGCGTCGACGCCATCATCGCTGGCGGCCTCCGCGTCATCCCCAGCGGTGGGCTCCTCCCCGTCGACGTCGCCCCTGTCGTCGTTGCCGTCGTCGTCGTCCGAATCGTCCGAGTCGCTCGTCCAGTCGTCGTCGTCTGAGTCGTCTGAGTCGCTGTCTGCCCCTTGCGCGATGAGTTTCGCTTCTCGCTCCTTCTGCTTGTCGGACTCGGCGTTCGCGGCTCGGAGTGTCGCCATGTGCCGCTTGTCCGCACGCGATCGCAAGAGATCCAACTGCTCGTCGTTCGACATGAACGAAATATCGAAGAATTGGACCAATCGATCCTGCCCCGTGACGGCCAGCATGTTGCGGTCGGACGAGATGCGGATCTTCGACACGCCAATGCGCCGCCTGTCGTGGCCACCGACTTGACAAAGCACGCGTCGCGCCGGGTAATGTTGAATGACGCGCACCATGCCGTCGCACGCACCCGTGAAGAAGATGTTATCATTGTATGGAACGATCGATTCACACTCCTTGGGATGGTACTTGTGCACATCGTACGGCCGCTCCCAGGATCCGAACTTCCAGACGGGCAGCAATCCTGAGGGGGTGCCACAAATGAGGTCGTTCGTGGCGCCGATGAACGCCATGCACAGCAGTTCGTCACCCCGAGGCGCGCTGTAGTCAATGATCGCGCCCTTTCGCATATCGAAGGCTCCCACACAGGTGTCACCCGACGAGCTAATGAGCTGATTGACTTCGGAGAAGAACAACAGCTGCGAGACAAAGTCGCCGTGCTCGTGATACTTAAAAGACGGTTTCTTGCTCCTCATGTCCCAGATAACAATCATGCCGTCGTCGTCGCCGGTGGCGATGACGTGCTCGCTGCAGATGTTGAGGGTACTTAAGCCCACCTTGTGAGGATTGCCCTTGCCTTTGGCAATCTTGGAGCAGACCGCCTGAGCCTGGCAGTCAAGCACGCTCAACGTCATGTCACTACTGCAGGTGGCAAGGTGAGTCCCTTGCTCGGAGAACTCCATCGCGGAGACGGCGCCGGTGTGTAATGTCATCGCGGCGACCTGTCGCGTCTCGGTCTTACGATATTCGTGAACCACGATGCCGCCTGTGACGAGGCCGATGGCGAGGAAGGAGGCACTCGGATGAAAAGTCGCGTCGAAGACGATGTCTGGGGCGACGAGATCCGGGGGGCACATGTCTTCGGCACCCTCGCCCAGGAAAACGGCGTCGTCTTCGACGTTCACGTCCATTTCTGAGAAATGAGGGTGTTTGTGAAACCAAATTCTTTTTTTTTGTGATGGTTCGTCTTTTGCGCGTTAAGTTTGCGTTTGTATTCCTGTTCGCCTGGAGCAGCGACTTTGTTGATTTGGTGTTCACTGGGTCTGGGGCATGGTGTTCAATGGGTCTGGGGATCAACGTGCTCATCGACCTTGTGCATGAAATCAATGGACCAACGCTAGCTAGCTGGACAGCCAGGTGCGCCGAGCCGTTGGCCGCCAACGGTTGGCGGCCCGTCGGGTGTTTGCAGTTGACTGCCATCAGGTGACTTCCTTGTCGAGACAGCCATGCTGCCCGCGTCCACCCCGTCAACGAAAAGCAAGTGAGACGCTTCAAAGGTGTGCTACGGGACACTTTCGGCGGTATGAGAGACCAACCGGTCGGAAACACGTCAAAGGTGTGCTACGCTTCAAAGGTGTGCTACAGGGCACTCTCGGCGGTATGAGAGACCGCCACGGCCATACGGCACTTGCACCGTTGAATGCGAATGGTGTCTCCTTATTCACAAACGAACAGAAGGCATCGAGCGGGCAGCCAACGTGAGTGATGAGCCATGTCCTTCGATCAACGCCCTGAGGGAAATCGCGGCCGTTACATCAGGTGTGCGAAAGCACCAATGACAATTTCTCAAGTTCAGATGATTCGTCAGGAAAATAGATGCGATTTGTCGTATTAGGCATCACGCGACGGTTTGGTCATTCGAAACTGGGCGCCTTCCGGTACAAGGCCTGACTTTGGCGAGGCTTTCCGGTGGCCATACGAGCATATCAGTTTAAACCACGAGGCAGAACAAGACCCTAAAGCAAGCAAGAAAAGAAAACGTCCTTCGATGCGACGATCGCGCCCCTCGAAAATGTTATGGGTCACCGCGGCCATTGCTCCAGGTGGCACCTCCTGACTCAGGTTGTGCGAAAGCACAAATGACAATGTCTCAAGTTCAGATTAGTCGTCAGGAAAATAGATGCGATTTGTCGTAGTAAGCATCACGCGGCAATCGAGCGTCTTTCGTTGGCGTGAATCTCTCTATCTCGCAATGCGTAATTAGGCAAACGAAAGTGCAGCTGATGATGTTTCGTGCTGCAGCCTACTCAACCGCACGCTGACGTCGTGAAATGCAAAAAAAATTGTCACAATCGTACATCGGAATATGACGACCTCCACGAACACGTTCGATGCGCACCACGTCTACGTTGCTGCAAGGCAGGTGAGTGTGATGATTGGCGGGAATCGATCGATCTCGCAATGCGTAATTAGGCAAACAAAAGTGCAGCTCATGATGTTTCGTGCTGCAGCCTACTCAACCGCACGCTGGCGTCGCGTCATCGGGCCAATGTGATGTGATGGGTGAAGGTGGTAAGTGCGGTGGGCGTGGTGAAACGACATTGGTGTGGATAAAGCGGATCTCCGCGATGTTAGGACCTTTGCGAACACTTGCGTCGCTCTCAAAGGGACAGAATCGCGTGGAGGAACCATTATTATTGGAGAAAAACCTGTGTCAAGCGGTGGTAAATCCAACAACGGAATTGATGTCATGTCGTTCACCCACGGAAACGTGTCGCAGGGGGGGGGGTCACTGACTGCTCTGGGTGTGTTTTTCATCTTGTCGTGGTTGCTTACACACCTCCAGGCTGGTTTACAACGGTGACAAAGCTAGGAGCTCCGCACGACGCCACGTCGGGCCGCTGTGATGACGTGTCCCGGTTCGCGTGTGCCAATGTGATGTGATGGGAGTGCGGTGGGCGTGGTGAAACGACATTGGTGTGGATAAAGCGGATCTCCGCGATGTTAGGACCTTTGCGAACACTTGCGTCGCTCTCAAAGGGACAGAATCGCGTGGAGGAACCATTATTATTGGAGAAAAACCTGTGTCAAGCGGTGGTAAATCCAACAACGGAATTGATGTCATGTCGTTCACCCACGGAAACGTGTCGCAGGGGGGGGGGTCACTGACTGCTCTGGGTGTGTTTTTCATCTTGTCGTGGTTGCTTACACACCTCCAGGCTGGTTTACAACGGTGACAAAGCTAGGAGCTCCGCACGACGCCACGTCGGGCCGCTGTGATGACGTGTCCCCGTTCGCGTGTGCCATGCCTTCCTTGCCATGAGGGACAACACGTCCAGCAGCACGGCATCCGATCGATGGTCGAGTCCCAAGGCGGGGCACAGTTGGCACTCCGTGAGCCATGGCTGGCCCTCGTGGTCGAGCGTGAAGTCAAGGCCAAACAATTGAGACGAAAAGACCAGCGACGGTGGTGGTCCTCCCGCAGAGCAAGTCGCCTCACGAGCCACTTCGGGTCGCACAATGCCATCCACCAAGCAGCGAGCGCACTGCCGCATTTGGTTGGTAATTGAATGATACTGCGACTCGCTAACGACGTTGCGGAGCACGTCGAAGCTATGCAGGTAAGGTGACGCCCCAGGCAGACGGCTCCCCTCCTCCGCGGCGCCGCTGCCAGGCCTGGGAGGATCGATCGGCGCCGTGATACCGCCACTCGTCGTGAACGCGACGACGGACGGCTGTGATACCGTATGGGCCAAACTCGCGAGGACGCCTCCGTCTTCTTCTCCAAACGTCGGGTTCGCTCGGTTGCGCGCGATATTGGCGATGTGACGATGCGGGTTACCATAGTCCCCTTCGACATACGACTCCGTGCAAAACCGGACGAACGCTGGCGCCGTGAAAGCGACAATCGACAATGCCGCTTCCGCGGGGTCACGGCGTGTGGGTGGAACCACCCTCCCCGCCCAGTTTGGCTCCGCGCCGGGCGGCGGCACCATCACGAGGTCGTACAGGAACAGGTACATGCGGCAGTCGAACTTGAGCCCCTTGATAAGTAGTGGCCTGGAAATATACCGTTGCAGGACGAAGGCCGCCCGCTGCTCGCGCACTTGATCGGCCAGTTGTTGCATTGAGGCGGGCGGGAGGGAATTGGCCAGAGGTTCGCTTAAAATCCGGTGCCCGAAGCCGCTCGCGAGCTCAGCTCGTTTGAGGATCCAAGGACCTGTGCACAGCGGCGGTTTTCTGGATCCGGTCGCTAACAACAAAAAGTCCTGTGCCGACTGCAAGGGCAATGCAAGGGGAACGTACGCACGCAACGTTTCCAGAGCCGCCGCGACCAGTTGTCGGCCGGCACCGCTCAGGCCCAGCTTGTTCACGTTATCAGAGAGGTTTGACGCTCGTTGGCCGAAGTCGCCACCCCAGACCAACCGAGCAAGCGTGGCTTTGTCACAGAGTGCGCGCTCAGTCGTGGGTGACATGCGATTAATCGCCTGGCCGTAAGGGTCCCACGCCGTCTGTCGAAACGTTTCCAGCCGATCCAACTCCCACACAATGTGGGCATCGTCCAGTGTGGCGGTGAGCTGAAAACGAAATCGTCCTGGCACCAATGAAGCGTCCATGGCGACACCGCGACGATACACGTCCTCGTGTCGCGTCACGACTGCCCGGCACGCGCTTCCCTCGGCAAACACGCGCACGACTGAGTGGTCGACGGCAACGGAGTCATGGCCGCCAGTCGGGCGAGATGCCGAAACGCGGCGACCGGAGGGGTCGAACCAGCTGCTGGGCATCCGATGGTTGTGGCAACCCACCATCTGCTGCTGCTGCCCATCTCCCCCTGCCCCTGCTGGCTCGTTGGTCGCGGCTGTTGCATTTGAGGGGCCGCTGTCGGAGTCGCAGCCGATGGCGAGTACAGGAGACGGGAGGATGGCCGGCATAACCGTTGCTGACGAGCGTGCCCGGCGCAACACATCTTGCTGCACATTGTCGAGACATTTTTGAACATAGCCGGACTGCCGCTTGACGTTGTCACGTCGCTTTTCGGCCATTTGCACTGCGGCAGTGAGAGCGCTGGATGATTTGACGGAAATGGCGTGGCAGGCCACCTGGAACGCCCCAGCCTTGGCGGCGCACCCTTGCAGTTCGTAGTCACGACACAAGAGGGAGTGCAACGCAAGCGCGGCCGACGTTTCCGTCACCACCGCCGCTCGCAATGCGATTTGCAACTCCGTCAGCTCGAGCCGCCTGTAGTCACTGATGCTCCCGGCAGCCTCCATCATGCGGAACAAAAAAACCCCTGATGTACCGTGACGAGCCGTCAGTCTCGTCTGGCGGTTTCACGCAGTCATGTTTCCGTGAAAAAGCCGCGCCTGTTGATTATCGAACTACAGCGTGTCAGAAAGCGATAGAACGAGTCTTTTCACACACACAAACACACACACGTACACGGTCTCTCTCCCTTATTAGGTACGATCTAATAAACGAAAAGATTTTGCAACCGCGTGGGCCCAGGAACACCGCTGCCAGCTTCTACTGGTTGGATGATGCCGCCTGCGCTTCGGCGTCGCTGCTCCACCCGGTGCGAGGTCGTTCTCGCGCCCCTGACGGGGGGCGTTACCGCCCCGCCAGCAAAAGGTTTCACCTTGGGGGGGTCCCCCCGCGAAGGGAAAACCCAATACCCAAAGGTTTTGGGAAAACCCAACGCCGGATTACCCAAAGGGTGATTAAAAAACCCAAGACCGGTTGCCCTGGATTTTTCGGCCACACTGGCGCGGAAAAAAAATTCCCTCTGCAGCCCGGGCTACCCGTTTTGGGTTAGAGAGCGTGGGCAACACCAATTTGCACCGGCCGTTGAGCTTCAAAACACCCACACAGAAACCCAGCCCCGAAAAAAAAAGTTTAAAAACGTTGTCTTCTTTCAAGTCGCCAGAGTGTCTTTTTTTAAAAAAACACTCTTTCGTGACCGGTCTACGGGTCATGCGACGGGGTTACCCCTCTGCCCAACGTTGCATCTGAAACAGAAACAGTCGCCCCCAAAAGTCGACCTATCCCCCAAGGCAGCACCAGGACCTCGGTATCGCTTGAGTGCTTCAATGCGCTTCGAGGCCGTTCCCCCCCTTTCAAATACGCGTACGTTGCGCCACACGCATCAACAGCCGTACAATTCCCCCGAACCACTCGCTTACCCGGAAACGTCAGCGCCGTCGTTCGTCTGACCTCGTCGACGCTCACATTTGCAACACGTAAGCCAACGAAAGGGATGTGCCGAACTGAAGTCGATACGCGTGGTCGACGACCCTCATTTGACGATCGACTTCGTCGAACGTGGCCATTTCATTGGGGCCTCGAAGTTCTGAAACAATGGACCCGAGACCGAACAGTGCGGCGAATGTGTACAGGTTGCTTAACGTTCTGCACGCCGACAAGTTGCGCAATTGGCGGAAATGATGTAAATGCAGGAAACGGCAAACGGCATGGCTGTCGTGGCCGACTCAAATGCTGCCGTCGCCGACCGACATTGCCAACTGCAACCCCGCGTCGTCCACAAAGTCCCATGTGTTCGCACGACGGTACATATTCCGGACGTAAACCGAGCTAATGGGCTTGGTGGATGTGCCTTTTACGTCGTTGTGAACAGGGAGGAGCTCCGGACCTCCACCGTCATCATCGCACGATTGCAGAAGGTGGAGGCGCGGGCATCGCTGAATGTCGGGGCATGCGGCACCAGGGACTCGACAGAGCTTTCCGCGGCCGAAACGAAGCGCGGTTTGCAGTCCGGCGTTCGGAAAGAAACTGTTCAATTGAAAATGCTTTCGCTTTTCGATGACTAGCACCGTGTCACGCAGGAGGGAAGGCGTGTGCTTCTTGACGAGGCCAACCGCCCCGGTGCGCGGGCCGTAGGTCATTGCCGCCGTCGAGTTCGGTTCGAGGCCGGTGAGAGGCAAGAAATGCAGATCGGGGCACGTCAAAGGAGAGGCACACTTGATTCCATCGGGGCATGCCCTGCCGCTTCCAGAAGCTATCGCATCGCGGAATCCGGCGTTGTCTAAAAAATCACTGATGCTCGCGCACTTCGATTGCTGTCGGTCGTCGCGGTGGTCGACACGAATACACAGTGCGATCTCGTCCTTGAGACGCAATGTTGGGAGCGCCGAATGATCGTTTATCGAGGAGGAGCAGCACGGATGGCGCAGCGTGCCCGAGCCACAGCGCATGGCCATGCGAAGGAAGCGGTCCGGTGCGAACACATCGTGGCGCACGTGGCATCCAATGTTCGCAACATAGATGAAGGAGTCATTCGCTCCAACACAGTAAGAAATCGACGTCGACTTCTCGTGTGCACTTCCGGCTTCAGGACGACTTGCGACTTCAACAATCGTTTCGGGCAAGCCAAGCGGCAGATTGGCGACGTAGTCCTCACATTTCGCTTCCGTGGTCACACGGGGCACGCCGGCCAGCCGAGTGAATAAAGCGTCGCTGTTTGCGGCGGGAAAGGCATGAGAGTAAGCGTTGGATCGAGGGTTCGTCGCAAACGGGCTTGCATCGGACAGCGTGCATGTCGCGGACATTGCACTCGAGCTAGACACATATTCGTCGTCAGCGAGTACGATCGTATGGCTGGCCTGGGCTCGCGCGTCGGTTAGCGCGTCGGCTTCGGGAGGCGGCACGTCACGTTGAAGTGCTCCCTTCATGCGGACTCTGACTTTCCCCGCTGGGATCGTGTTCAGGTGGTAAGCGCATTCCCCATCTGACAACAACGGCCGCCGGTGGACGTAGACGCGACGCGTGCAGATACCTTCATCGGTTCCGTACTGCAGCGTGAGGTGCAAATAGTCATCGTGGAATCCAATGTGCGGCCCCGTTACCACGGACAGACTGTCCTTGAGGGTCAAGATGCGCTGCCGCTCCCCCTCAATAATTGCGGTGTGTGACCTTGACACTACGACTTGGCGACCGTCCGGCGTCACACAACTTCCTTGTTGGAGGACAATGTCATTGGCCTTCGCGAGCTCGAAGAGTTTGAGGACGTCGTCCGCGGTCCAAATCTCGTCGCACGAAGCGGCCAGCTGCGGCACTCTCGGCCGCTGGGAGTCGAACACGACGAAGGGCAGTTCTGCGACACGGTAGCAGCGGTGAAACGGAATGCTGTGCTCGATAGCGGCAATCTCCGCGCTGCTCCATATCCACGGAGAGGACCACATGACGAACCACGGGACGCCATCCCTGCAAACGCGAATAGGTCTGCCGATCCGAGGATTTCCACCCCTCGTCAAGGACGACGATGAGATACGGAACGTAAGTTTCGAGATCATCATCCTCCAAGATGGCGTTGCTACATCGACCCCACCGGACCTCCGCAAGAATAAACCACAGGCCGTGCGTTGTAGATGGAGCATCACGCCGTCGACGGACGAGAACCCCCCGAAGGCGCAGGTGGGACAGTAGTACCGCGGCAACACCACTGACGGAGGATTCGTTTCCTCATCAGCGGCGACCGACGCTCCAGACGGCGCCAACCGATAGTTGTCAGTGACGGCGGCCGTCGCAGTCTCACCTGAATCTGCTGCAGAACCATTTTTGTCGCTGACGACCCCTGTGTCACTCGTCGTGGACTTGCCTTGGGGCGTCGACGCGTCGGCGGTCCGCTCCATCCCACCACTAGCAACCAAGTCCTCCATGCGAGCGGCGCGGCCGATACACGGCTCACACGCAGGTGGATCCCGATCGTTGTTACCTTGCCGCATGATCCAGCGTTTCACACGTTCGTTGCGCATTCGACTGCACGGAAAGTCGGTGAATATCGTCACTTCGCCTTCGGTGGTCGGCTCCACCGTCGTCAATTTGCCGTCCATCACAAAGTTGACACCGTCGCCCCGAGAGAATGTTACGGGGCAAGCTGCCTCTCGCGGCCGCAGCACAGCACGACAGACGATGGCGGCTTCAAACGCGGTCATCGGCGCGACGGCAGGATCGTCGCTCAGTGAAGGTACGGGAACCCAACGCCCTGCCCCCCGAAGATCATCACACCATTCACACAGAATGCCACCCGGCGCCGTTTGATCGTTCACGTGTCGGATGCGGTTCCTGGAGTCGTAGAGCAGACCGGTGCCCACATGCGGCGCCAGATCCGGCCACGCAAGCGCCCAATCGATGACCTTGTCGTTCCGCTCGGCGTCATACGTTTCGATCGACCCGGGGAACCGCCGGTGATGATCCCT
>ERZ1292633.4733-Hain-H41-02um-R1-4733-length-12528-cov-6_pt1 | contig 12528 bp, 7 predicted proteins | sample MGYA00564406_ERZ1292633 | MGnify/ENA primary metagenome ERZ1292633 (study PRJEB36523, sample SAMEA6512639) | groundwater metagenome | collected 2019-01-08 | study: AquaDiva: Metagenomics assemblies of 32 groundwater samples
CCCTCCTTTCATGACGTTCCACGCCCACCTTCCGGTGGCTGGTGGCTGGTGGCTGGTGGCTGGTGGCTGGTGGTTGGCGGATGGCGGATGACGGGTAGCGGTAGACCGACGACTGTCTACTGCCGACTGCCGTCTGCGCACTGCCTGCCGCCTACGGCCTGTACCTGCCCCACACCCGCTCCAAGGCATCGCTGATCTCGCCTACGCTCGCACGCGCGCGCACGGCGTCGATGATCAGCGGCATCAGGATGGCCTGCCCCGCGCGCGCGGCCTGCTCGAGCGCGCCGAGCGCCGCGCCCACTGCTGACGCGTCACGTGACGCCTTGACCGACGCGACACGCGACGCCTGCTCGGTTTCGAGCTGCGAGTAGTTGGGTGCCGGGATCTCCAGCGATTCCGCGCCGTCGGCAAACTTGTTCACGCCGACGATGACGGTCTCCCCCGCCTCGATCGCCAGCTGGTACGCATAGGCGCTCTTGCCGATTTCCTCCTGCAGGAACCCGGCCTCGATCGCCCTTGCCGACCCGCCCAGTTCCTCGACCTTCGCCATCAGTTCCACGGCGCGCCGCTCGACTTCGTCGGTGAGCGCTTCCACATAGTACGAGCCGGCCAGCGGGTCGACCGTCTGCGCGACACCGCTCTCGCAGGCGACGATCTGCTGCGTGCGCAGGGCAATCGTGGCGGCTTCGGCCGTGGGAAGGGCCAGCGCCTCGTCGTATCCATTGGTGTGCAGCGACTGCGTGCCGCCGAGCGTGGCAGCAAGTGTCTGCACCGCGACGCGCACGATGTTGTTGAGCGGCTGCTGCGCCGTGAGGGTCACGCCGCCGGTTTGCGCATGGAAGCGCATGCGGCACGAGGCGTCGCTGGCCTGGTAGCGCTCGCGCATGAGTCGCGCCCACAGCCGGCGCGCGGCACGGAACTTGGCGGCTTCCTCGAACAGGTCGCTGTGGCAGGCGAAGAAGAACGAGAGCCGCGGCGCGAAGCGGTCAACCTCGAGCCCCGCGTCGACCGCCGCCTGCACGTAGGCCAGCGCGTTGGCGAAGGTGAAGGCGATTTCCTGCACCGCCGTGGCCCCGGCTTCGCGCATGTGATAGCCCGAGATGGAAATCGGATTCCACTGCGACATCTCGTTCGCGCAAAACCGGACCGTTTCGGCGATCAGCCGAAGCGATGGACTAGGTGGATAGATGTACGTGCCGCGCGCTACGTACTCCTTGAGGATGTCGTTCTGGATCGTGCCCGACAACTTGCCGCGCGCAATTCCGCGCTCCTCGGCCACCACGACGTACATCGCCAGCAGGGTGCCGGCGGTGGCGTTGATCGTCATCGATGTGCTCACCGTGTCGAGGGGCAGGCCGCCGAGCAGCAGGTGCATGTCCTCCACGGTGTCGATGGCCACCCCGACGCGCCCCACTTCACCGAGGGCACGTGGATTGTCGCTGTCGATGCCCATCTGCGTCGGCAGGTCGAAGGCCACCGAAAGACCGGTCTGTCCGGCGGCGAGCAGGAGCTTGAAGCGGGTGTTGGTTTCGGCGGCCGTGCCGAAGCCCGCGTACTGGCGCATGGTCCAGAGGCGCCCGCGGTACATGCTGGGCTGCACGCCGCGCGTGAACGGGAACTGCCCCGGCTCGCCAAGCGCTTCATCGGGAGTACCGCCGGGAGGTCCGTACACCGCGGCGATGGGGATGCCCGAGGGGGAAACGACCGGTTCGCTCATCTAGTGCGCGGTCCCCAGGATCTTCGCGGCAATCTCCACGTCCTTCCTGCTTCCAATGAAGAGCGGCGAGCGTTGATGCAGGTCATGGGGTTCCACCTCCATCAGCCGGTTCACGCCGTCGGTGGCGGCGCCGCCCGCCTGCTCCACGATGAACGCAAGCGGGTTGCATTCGTACAGGAGGCGCAGCTTACCCTCGGGGTTTCTGGTATTCGGCGGATACGCGAAGATCCCGCCACCGAGCAGGTTGCGGTGGAAGTCGGCCACCAGGGAGCCGACGTAGCGCACGCTCATGGCCTCGCGCTGCAGGTCGAGGCCGCGGTAGCGACGCATCAGCGCGCGCACGGGTTCGGTCCAGTACTGTTCGTACGCGTCGTTCACCGAGAGGTAGCGCCCGCACTCGGGAATGCGAATGTCGGGGTGCGAGAGCAGGAACTCGCCGATGGAGGGATCGAGCGTGAAGCCGTGCGCCCCGTTTCCCGTGGTGTAGACCATCATGGTGCTCGAGCCATAGATGACGTAGCCCGCCGCCACCTGCTCGGCGCCGGGCTGCAGCATGTCCTGCATCGTGCCGGGGCCGGTGCCGGGCGAGACGCGCTTCATCACCGAGAAGATCGTGCCCACCGGCACGTTGACGTCGATGTTCGACGAGCCGTCGAGCGGGTCGAACAGCAGCACGTACTTGCCGCACCGGAATTCGCCCGGGATGGGAATGACGTCCTGCTCTTCCTCGGACGCCATGGCGCAGAGCCGGCCGCCGTGGTCCATGGCCTTGACGATGATCTCGTTGGCGATGAGGTCGAGCTTCTGCTGGTGCTCGCCCTGCACGTTGTCGGAGCCCGCGTCGCCGAGGATGTCGATGAGCCCGGCGCGACGCACCTTGTTGGCGATCATCTTGGCGGCGAGGGCCAGGTCGTACAGGATGCCCGACAGCTCGCCCGTGGCCTCGGGGGACTTGGCTTCCTGTTCGATGATGAACCGGTCGATCGTGACGACCGAGGTGTCGGAGTGCCTGATCACGGGAACCCGGGGGAGAGTTGGAGGTTGAAAACTCGCCCGCAGTCACGGCAGGCGCCAGCGCACGCCGTGAATACCCACGGCCCGCGGCCCTGGGAACGACAGAGCGCCCGGCTTCCACCGGACGCTCTGTCGTACTCTGTCGTTCTCTGTCGTTCTCTTAGTTCATGTTCGGGTTGTTGTCGCGCTCGACGCGCGGCAGCGGGTAGCACTTGTCGGCGCCGACGTTGGCGTAGCCCGGCTTGAAGTACACTCCGCCCGCTGGCGTCATGCTCGTCACGGAGGCCGGCGAACGACGGAAGTCCGCCACGCGCTTGCCCTCGAGGTAGAACTCGAACGCGCGTTGGTTGTACAACTCGGCCATCACGCTTGCCGCGTCGGTCGCACCCGCGTACGCCGGCCGGCCGTTGGCCGTCCGTCGCCTCGCGATGAGCGCCAGTTGTGCCGTGGCGTCACCCGCTTCGGCGACGATGTAATCCGCCTCGAGCTTCGACGCCAGCCGCATTGGCGCGGCGTAGCTGTTGAACTTCGTCTGCTGGTAAAGGCCGCCCGGCACGGCGTCCTGCGGGCTGAGCTTCGTTTCAGCCGGCGTCAGGTACGGCACGCGCGGGTCACTGGTGCGATACCACGGCGCCACGCTGATCGACGTGCGGTCGAACGTGAACGTGTAGATGCGGTTCCCCAGTCGATTGCGGTTCGACGCGTCGTCCGTCATCCGCAAATCGTAGTTGAACCCGGCGGGCACCGCCGCGGCATCGGCCGCCGCCCCCGCCTTGTCGCCCTTCTGCAGCTTGGCGCGGGCGCGGCCGACGAGCGCCGCATTCGCCAGGGCAATGCCGTCGGCCGAGGCGTTGGCCTTGCCCACGTCGACGCCCTTGCCGAACCAGAAGATCGCCGAATCGAGCGCCTGCGCGGTCGTGAGTTCCGGCCCCGACGACAGCGACGTCGTGCAGAAGTCGGTGGCCATCTGCAGCACCGAGAAGCCGCGAAACGTCGCGGCCCGCGCGATGTTGATGTTGGTGGTCGGCGTCGACAGGTCCAGGTCGAGCACGATCTTGGCCGAAGCTGCCGCGAGCGAGATCGGCTGCCACACGTCGCCATTGAGCGAGACGTTCAGGTCCGAGATAAGCCGGAACCCGAACTCGTTGCGCGTCGGGAACGTGTCGGAAACGTTCCCCTCTTCCGTGAACCAGCCGCCGTACACGGCCAGCAAGCCCAGCGCCGCCACGTAGTTCTGCTGGGCCGAAAGGGCCAGTATCGTGGCGCCGGACGTCGGGTCGACCGTGGCTGCGTCGATGACGTTCGGGTTCGTGACGTTCACGAACTTCTCGGAGCAGGCGGCGGACACGGTCAGGAGCGCCGCGCCGGCGATGGTGCGCGTAACCGCGCGTCGGATCGTAATCATCGTGATCATCTCGCGGTTAGAAGTTGAGATTCACGCGGAGAATCGACTTCCGCGGGTTGGGTATCGTCAGGAAGTCCTGCCGCGAGAACGCGCCCGCCTGGGCGTTGATCTCGGGGTCGGAGCCCGTGTAGTCGGTCCAGAGCTTCACGTTCTGCATGGCCCAGGTGATGGTGGCTCCCGAGATGGAACGCAGGGGCTTCAGCCAGGCCGACGGCACGGTGTAGCTCGCCGAAAGTTCGCGGAGGCGGATGAAATCGCCCTTCTCCAGGTACGCGTCTCTCACGTCGCTGACTGTGGTGGACCTGCCGCTGTCAGTGACGAAAGCGGGCTGGCCGGGCGTCAGGTTTCCGAAGCGGCGAAGGCGCTCGTACTTCGACAGCGCCAGCGTGTCGAGCCGGAGGTTGGAGCGCACGAGCTGGGTCTCGCGGAAGTACGCCGTGAAGTTCTGCACCAGGAAGTCGGCCTTGGCGTCGACCATGGCCGAGACACGGAGGTTCTTGAACAGCGTCACCGTGTTGGTGAGGTTCCACTCGAGCGTGGGCCACAGGTTGCCCATCGGTGTGAGCGCGTCGTGGACGATCACCTTGTTGTTGGCCACGTCGATCGACTTGATTTTCTTCGAGACGAAGACGCCCAGCTGCTCGCCGACGATGGTACGACCGGCACCACCGAGGTTGAACGGCAGCACCGTGCCGAGGCTGGTGAGCTCGTTGTGCAGCGTGTTGACGCCGGCGCGAACCGACCACTGCACGTCGCGCAACCGGAGCGCGTCGAGGTTCAGCGCCAGCTCGAGGCCGCTGTTCAGCACCGACCCGATGTTGTCGAGCGGGTTGCTGTTGAAGCCGAGCGACGGCGGAATGGGCCTGGCGATGATCAGGTCCTTCGTCGTCTTGCGGAAGTACGTCAGCTCGGCCGAGAGGCGGTTGTCGAAGAACCCGGCGTCGAGGCCGGCTTCGAACTCCTCGCCGCGCTCCGGCTTGAGGTCGGCGTTGCCCGGGTTGCCCGGAATGGCGCCGGCGCCGGTGGTGCCGGTGATGTTGTACGAGGCGGCGACGAGCGTCGTCAGCGCGTCACCCGGGTTGGGCGAGCGCCCGGTGGTGCCGTACGCCGCGCGGAGGCGCAGCGTGTTCAGCCACCGCGCGTACCGATCGAAGAACTTTTCCTCGGAGATCGCCCAGCTGCCGCCGATCTTCGGGAGCACGAACGCCGGGGACGCCGTGCCGAACGACGAATTCTTGTCGATGCGCACGCCGAGCTGGACGAACCGCTTGTTCGAGCTGCCGATCTGCAGCTGCGTGAGGTAGCCGTACTGGCGCTGCTCGGTGAAGCCGCTCGAGCCGGTGGTCGTCGCCGCCGAGTTGATGGAGTTGTTGGCGTTCGTCACGTAGCCGAGGCCGGTGGCGTTGTTGAACGTGTTGCGGGTCGAGATCACCTGCAGGCCGAACGAGAGGTTCGTCTCCCACTGCGGGCCGAACTCCCGCTTCACGTTGCCGAGGTAGTCGAACGTGTAGCGCTCGCCGTACCGGAACGTCTGGTTTCTGCTGCCGGTGTTCAGGGAGCCGCCGTACCACGAACTGTCGTTCTTCGGGAAGTAGCTGTCCTGCTCATCGCCGAGAAAGTCCATGCCGAGCGTGGCCTTGTTGGTGAACCACGGCACCGGCAGGTACGTCGTCGTGAGGTTCGTCGTCACGCGGTGCGTCTTCAGCGTGCGCGTGATCCCGGCGATGGCGTTGTAGTGGCGGTTGGCCCCGTACCAGCCGTCGAACGACGTGCCGGCGTCGTTGCGGGTGAGCGGGTTGCCGAGCAGGCTGCCGCCGAGCCAGCCGTAAATATTGTTGTCGTTGTCCGGCAGCTGCGTCTCGCTCTGCGTGAACCCGACGCCGGCGTCGATCGTCATCTTGTCGGTCGGCACGTAGTTGAAGTTCGTGCGGACGTTGAGGCGCTGGTAATTATTGTTCGGCAGGGTGCCGAGCGTGCGGTCTTCGCCGTACGAGAGGTTGTAGCCGTAGTTCTGGCCACCGCCGCGCCCGTTCCAGCTCACCACCTTGTCGGAGCCCTTGCGGAAGGCGCCCACGCGCATCAGCGGGTTGTCGCGCACGAGGGCGCCCACCGCCAGCCCGCGGCAGAGCGGGTTCGTGCTCGTCGAGGCGACCGTGGAGGCCGTGCAGAGGGCGTAGTTGTCGGGCGGCGTCCAGGTGATCTCCGACGTCCCGGCCTCCACGCGCACCGACTGCTGGAAGCCCGCGCTTCCCGAACCGGCGCGCCCCTTCTTGGTGATGATCTGGATCACGCCGGCGCTGGCGTCGGCGCCATACAGCGTGGCGGCGGCCGGCCCCTTGACGACCTCGATGCTCTCGATTTCGTCCGGGTTGATGTCGTTCATGCGGTCATAGACCTGGCCAAACTGGCCGCTGAACAACTGACCTTCGAGGATGCGGATGCCGTCGATGAAGAGCAGCGGCTGGTTGGACAGGTTGATCGACGACGCGCCGCGGATGCGGATGGTCGTGCCGGCACCCGCCGAGCCCGATTGCGAGGTGAGGGCGACGCCGGGGACGCGCGACTGCAGCAGGTTGCTCACCGAGGAGATGGGCGCGGTCGCGGTGATGCTGCTCACCGTGATGGACGACACGAGCGCGGCCTGGGCCTTGCGCTCCTGGTTGCCCGCCGTGCCGGTGATGACGAGTTCCGACAGCGTCACGAGCGAGGCGGCCATCTGGAAGTTGTGGGTCGTCGTCTGGCCGGCCACGACCGTGATCGTGTCGGACATGGCCTTGTAGCCGAGCCGGTAGACGCCGATCACCACGCGACCGGGCCTCACGCTGGCGAAGCGAAACGCGCCGTCGGCGTTGGTCCGGGCTTCGAGGGTCGTGCCGGGCAGGACGACCCGGGCATCTTCGAGCGGCCGCTGTGAAGCCCTGTCGACCACCTTGCCGGCAATCGTTCCGGTCTGGGCACTCAGTGCCACGAACGGAACGGCCAGCACGGCGAACGTCGAGAGCAACACGCGTCGGACCGCTACTCGAGCAATAGCGTTCATCGCGTACTCCATGGAGGGGATTGAGAGGCGGGATGCGCGATGCGCCAGCGCACGGCTGGCACCGAGGATCCGGTTGATCGCGAGTCCGGCGACAGGCGTCATGCGACGTGCCATGTCAGGCCTCTGGTGGGGGAAGAGTGGTGGAATCGCCTACGAACTGCACCTGCGCAAACTATATGGGTGACCATGAATATCAACTGGCCCGACAAATTTCCCCGTGGGTGTGACGCGCGTTGCCTCACGGGGGTATTTGCCGAAGACGCCAGCGCACGCCGCCGGCCCGTACGGTCCAGCCGTCGCCGTCGGTGGAGGCAACGATCGTGCCCAGCTGGTCGGTGCGCAGCACCACCGCGCCGGTCGCCGATAACCGGCGCATGACGGCCGGGTCGGGATGCCCGTAGAAATTCCGCGCCGCCACCGACACCAGCGCGGCGCGCGGCCGCACCGCGTCGAGCCAGGCCTCGGTGCTGCTGGTGCCGCTGCCGTGATGCGCCACCTTGAGCAGGTCGGCGCGCAGCAGCGCCGGCGCGCGATCGAGCAGCCACCGCTCCTCGGCGGCCTCGGCGTCGCCGGTGAACAGCATGGTGGCGCCCCGATACTCGAGCCGCACCACCACGCTGGCAAGGTTCGGGTCCGTCAGGCCGACCGTCCACGCCGAATCTGGAGCGAGAATGCGCAACCTCACGCCGTCCACGTCGACGATTTCGCCGGAGCGAGCGCGGCGCCAGGCGATGCCCGATTTCCGCGCCACCTCCAGAGACATCCGATACGGCGCGCTCCCGCCGGCAAAGGCGGCGTCGAGGAAGCCGGTTGGCGACATGGCGCGAAACACGGAAGCGGCCCCGCCGGCGTGATCGGCGTGCGGATGCGAGAGCACGAACAGCGCCAGCGCCCCGCCCCGGGCGCGCAGGTACGGCACGATGGTGGTGCGGCCGGCATCGCGCTTGTCATCGCCACGACCGGCGTCGAACAGCAGCCAGCGCCCGCGCGGCGTGCGCACGGCCACGGCGTCGCCCTGTCCGACATCGATCATGTGCACCTCCATCGCGTCGCCCGACGGCGCCGGGACGAAGGCTGCCACCGACAGTGCGCCGAGCGCCACGAGCGCCGGACGCGCCCAGAAGTGGCTGACGCAGGCGGCAAGCACCGCGACGCAGGCGACGCCGAGCGCCACGGCGGTCACCAGGGTGGGCGCGGCGTGCAGGGTGGCCAGCGGCAGCGACGCGCCGACGGCGGCCACGAGGTCGAAGGCCCGCACCATCGGGACCGACGCGTCAGCCACCAGCGACGCGGCGGCCGGCCACCAGGCGAGCGCGAGTCCCAGGAAGAGCGTCGGCTGCAGCACGGCGATCACCGGCCCGGCGGCAAGATTGGCGAGCGGCGCCACGAGGCTGACGCGCCCGAAGTGCCACGCCACCAGCGGCGCGGTGGCGAAGCAGGCGACTACGCTGACCACCAACTCGGTGCCGATCTTCTTTCGCCAGCCATCCAGCCGGGGTGGGAGCACGCGCTCAGCGACGGTGCGTCCGGCGATCAGCGCGGCAAAACCACTGACGCTCAGTTGCCAGCCGAGGTCGACGGCGGTGCGCGGCTGGTACAACAGGGGCACTCCCCCGCCCCAGGCGAGCGCGGCCCAGGGCGACGTGTTGCGCTGGACGGCGAGCGAGACCACCTGCGCGGCAATCATCACGGCGCTGCGCACGGCGGGGGGCGGCGCACCGATGAGCACCACGTACACGCCGACCAGCGAGAGTCCGGCCCAGCGCGCCGTGGCCGCCGGAAGACGCACCGCCTGCAGCAGCAAAAGCATCGCCCCCGAGATGATCGCGACGTGCAGCCCGGAAATCGACAGCATGTGCACGATGCCGGCGTCGGCATACCGGTCACGCACCTGCGGGTCGAGGTCGTGGGTGTCGGCGATGAGCAGCGCGCGCACCAGGCCCGCGTCGCCCCCGAAGAAGTGGTCGATTTCCGCCCCGGCGCGGTCACGGAGCGGCGCGAGCAGCGGCGGCGGCACGTGGGCGACGCGGCACTTGAACGGCAGCCGTTCGCGCGCCATGCACTCACGGTCGATGCGCGCGGCGTTGGCGCCAACGCCCGCGCCGAGCGCGGCGACGAGCAGGAGGGCACCGGCTGTGGGGCGCCGGGATGCGAAGCCGATGAGAGCGGCCAGCGCGGTCAGCGCGCCAAGCGTGGCCGCGGCCGGCACGGTATCGGCGGACAAGCCCGCGATGAGTCCGGCGGCGTACGTCGCCGCCCCCCAGGCAATCAGTGGAACGGGAGATTCTCGCGTGGATGGCGGGCAGCATACCGCCCACGCGGGGACTCCGCGTCACCACCGGAACGCGCTGTGCATCAAATCATCGCACGGGTGGTCGACCTGCGGCGGGCCTGCGGAAATCCTGTCAGAACAGCCACGCCGTCGCCAGGGTCACACACGCCGCCCAGCCAACGTAGGCCACGCTAGCCACGCTGAACGTGGAGTGCAACGACTCGATCCACCGGTCCTTGCCGCCCTTGCCTTGCCCGTAGAGCAACAGCCCCAGCACCCCGATGTTGATCACGTTCCAGCCGATGATGGTCAGTCGGTTGATCGTCAGCCGATCTTGCGCGGTGCGAAATACAACAGCCGCCAGCGCGTACACGGCTACCAGCATCACCAGCGCCGCCACGGCCACAATGCCCCGCCGTAGCCATGCCTGGTAGTTCTCGGAGAGATCGTCAGTGTGCACCGGCGTTGCCCCCACCAGCAGGCCGAACACGGCAAACAGCATCACATTGTATGTGATCAGCGCGGTGCGGTCGCGGAACGGCTGCATGAAGTTGGCCGGGATCAGGGCGATGTACACCACCAGCACCACCAGCGTCAGCACCAGCATCAGCCGGGGCAGCGTGGTGACCATCTTGCTCAGCCCGCGCCGGAAGTCCTGCGCCTCCGGCGGTGTCGCGGGGTCGTACACGCTGGCGACGGCGATCATCGGCATCAGCCCTGCCCCGCCAACCATGAGCAGGCGGTTCACCGACTCCGGCAAGCTGATGCCCAGCGTCTTGAACATCTGCATGGTGATCCCGGCAAAGGCCATCGCGGCCAGTGCGTACACCCCCGTGACGACGGTCACCTCGATCGATTTGGCGAGGAAGGCGAAGCGGTTCCTGGCGCTGGCCCGCACGCCCATGAGGTAGACGCCCGCCGCGGCCCACGCCAACAACGGAATATGTGCCGAAGCGATTTGCCGGTAGCTGCTGTCCTTCACCGACAGCCACATGGCGTATGCCGTCACCGCGGCCAGCGCCGTGCCCAGCGCCGCCGGAACGCGGTAGCCCTGCTTGCGCGTCACGGCGAAGAACGCCAGCGCCAGCAGCGCAATGACGGGGGTGATCAACAGGAGAAGATAGGGTTCGTTGCGGTCTGGAACGTCGTGAAACACAAACTGCTTTCCCGACAACCACCACAGCACCAGCCCGGTGAGCAGGCTCAGCGGAATCGCCATCGTCCAATTGACAGGCGACCGCTCGCCCGCGCCGGCGGCGGTCTGCGCGAAGCGGCAATGCCACGCCGCCAGCAGCATGCTCTCCGGTGCGGCGGCATACGCGGCCTCGATGTCGTAACGGAATTCGGCGGCGTTGTTCTCCTTGGCCGCCACCGCGAACAGCGCCTCCAGCGCTTGCGGTGCGTCCTGTCCAGCCTGAATCCGAGCAAAGTACTTCATCGGTCGACTCCTCTCGTTGGCTAACGGATCATGCCAGCTCGAAATCGCAAATCTCCGCCGGGCCATCTCGGGCGCGTCATCACGGGATGTCGGCAGAGCAACCGCGGGTCGAGTCGCAATCGTTCTAAAGAGGATACAGGTTTGCTCGAACGCCGCCAGATGTCGGTCATGGGCGAGCGTCGCCAGCTACGCGCGCTTGAGGCTCGGCAGCGGCGCTCGCTCGCGCACGATCTGCCCGGTGAACGTCGACCCGGTGGTTCCGGTGAGTTCCACATGGAAGTACTGCCCGATCATCGACAGGTCGCCGGGAATCAGCACTGTCCGGTAGTCGCGCGACCGTGCCTGCAGCAGTTCGCCCTTGCGGGCCTCCTTCTCCACCAGCACCTCCATGCGCTGGCCGACGCGGCGGAAGTTCCCTTCGCGCGCGATCCCGCGCACCGTCTGCAGCAGTTCATTGAACCGGCCGTCCACCACTGCCTCGGGCACGGTCAACTCGGCGGGCATGCGCGTAGCGGGCGTTCCCGCGCGCGGCGAGAACTTGAACATGAAGGCGTCGTCGAATCCGATGGCGCGCACCGCGCTCAATGTCTCCGCGAAGTCCTCGTCGGTTTCTCCCGGAAAGCCGACGATGATGTCGGTCGTCAACCCCAGCCCGGGCATGGCCATGCGCAGGCGCGCCACGCAGTCGAGGAACTCCTCGCGCGAATAGCGGCGCAGCATGCGCTTGAGCGTCCGGTTCGATCCGCTCTGCATCGGCAGGTGCACGTGCTCGCAGACGCTCTCCACCTCGGCCATGGCCGCGATCACGCGATCGCTGAAGTCACTGGGATGTGGACTGACGAAACGCACGCGTCGGATGCCGGGCACCGCGCCGACCGCGCGCAGGAGATCGGCGAAGTCGCGGGCGCCATCGTGGTACGAGTTCACCGTCTGTCCCAGCAGCACCACCTCGGTGAGCCCTTGGGCCACCACTGCGGCGGTTTCGCGCACGACGTCATCGAGCTGGCGACTACGCTCGTTGCCTCGCGTGTAGGGAACGATGCAGTACGTGCACCGGTAGTCGCAGCCACGCTGCACCGGAATCCACGCCTTCACGCCCTCGAAGCGGCTGGCCTGGAAGTCCTCGTAGTGTTCCTCGATGTCGAAATCGGTGGCGGTCACCCGCTCGCCACTGCGCGCCGCCTCGATCAGGGACGGCAGCGCCCGGTAGCCATCGGGGCCAATGACCAGCGAGACGCGCGAGTTGCTCTCGAGCAGCTTGGGACCGAGCCGCTGCGCCATGCACCCGGTCACGCCCAGAACGGCGTCGGGCTTGAGAAAGCGACGCAGCTCGCCCAGTCGCCCAATGACACGCGTCTCGGCGTGCTCCCGGATGGCACAGGTGTTCAGCAGGACGACGTCGGCCGCCTCGGGGGTGTCGCACGCCTCGTAACCCTCGGCCGCCAGCTTCCCGAGGATGAGCTCGGAATCGCTGACGTTCATCTGGCAGCCGTAGGTCTCGATGAAAACTTTGGGCATTCGTTGAACCGGAATTCGGATGCGGAATTCGAAACGGAACGCGGAACGGGAATCGGGAACGCCGTCGCGTAGCGAGGAAGATCAGGCGTCAGTCATCTGTCATCTGTCATCCGTCATCTGTCAT
>ERZ1292633.3634-Hain-H41-02um-R1-3634-length-14844-cov-5_pt1 | contig 12522 bp, 18 predicted proteins | sample MGYA00564406_ERZ1292633 | MGnify/ENA primary metagenome ERZ1292633 (study PRJEB36523, sample SAMEA6512639) | groundwater metagenome | collected 2019-01-08 | study: AquaDiva: Metagenomics assemblies of 32 groundwater samples
TCCGCATCAAGCTCCACGATATTGACACCAAGCTGGAGCATCTCATCCGCAGTCATCGCCACTTCTATTCATTGCATTACCAGGAACGCGAACTGGACGACTGAGTTTTTTAACTGAGTCGCAACCCACTTTGACCGGTTTTCATCGGCCCGAGTAAATCCGTCAGTTCGCAACAAATCAATTTGCATTGAGGTCACGCAGACCACCGCTAGCGAATGCTATCGGCTGGGTTTGGGCTTCAAGGCAAGCAACCAAGAAAGGACACAGCATGAATGTAGTCGTGTTAGCTGGGCGCATCGTGCGCGATGCCAGCATCAAAGGAATCGAACGGAAAGTTTTACGGTTCACCGTGGAAACCCGGGACGGCCATGACGAAGGCGAAGTGAAAGAGCGCATCAATCAAGTGCCGTGTGTTCTGTTTGGCCCGTCTCCCGAGTTGGAGCAAGTGCTCATCACCAGCGGGGAAGGACGCGAGGTGGAACTGCAAGGCCGGGTCGCTTCGTGGGGCGGCGAGAACGGAAAGTCACAGGTCGAGGTCGTGGTGTTCAACCGCAGCCTGACGTTCGCGAAAGAATCATAGTCATCGACATCCAAACCCTGAAGGCGGAGCGCCAGCAATGGCTCTCCGCTTTCTTATTTCTGAAAGAGAACCAAAATCATGAATACCAAATTCATCGGCTTTGACCGATTGAAACAAAGTGTGACGATCGAGCAGGTGCTGGAGCGTTACGGCCTGTTGGAACAGTTAAGACGCAGCGGCGACACTCTGAGCGGGGCGTGTCCGCTGCATGGCGGCAAGAATCCCACCACGTTCCGGGTCAACCTCACGCGGAACTGTTACATCTGCTTCGGTAAATGTAACAGTGGCGGCAGCATCGTGGACTTCGTGAGCCGGATGGAGCGGGTCGGCATCCGCGAAGCGGGGCTGCTGATCCAAGAGTGGTTTCAGTTGGAGAGCAGCAACGAGCCCTTCATTCCTACAACAGAACCAAGACCAGTCACACCAGCACCACCAGCGCACAACGCGGTGTTGGGGTTCAGTCTGACCGAATTGGATCAACAGCATCGGTATCTGAAGCAACGCGGGCTCAGCGACGATACCATCCAGGCCTTCGGTCTGGGTTTGTGTTCACACGGCACGTTGAACGGCTGGATCGCGATCCCCATTCACAATGCCGATGGGAAGGTCGTGGCGTATGCCGGACGGTGGCCGGGTAAGCCCAGGTCCGGTGAACCGAAGTATCGGTTGCCACGCGGGTTTCGGAAGTCGCTCGAACTGTTCAACCAACATTGGGCGGCGACAGTATCACCGCTTGAACCCTTGGTCGTGGTGGAAGGGTTCTTTGGTTGCCTGCGCGTGTGGCAGGCGGGGCATCATCGCGTCGTCGCATTGATGGGCAGCATGCTGTCGGCAGCCCAAGAACAACGCATCGTCGAGATGGCTGGCTCGGAAGGTCACGTCGTGCTGCTGTTCGATGGCGATGCTGCCGGACAGAAAGGGGCGGCGGAAGCTCGGGAACGCTTAAACCACCGCGTTTCCGTCAGTGTCGCTCGCTTGGATCAGGACCAACAACCCGACTCGTTGAGTGATGCCGCGATGTTGGATCTGATCGCCCGACATCATCCAGCGGAGGTGGTGGTATGAATCCCGCCCCTGAAATCCGCCCGCGCATCCTCAAGATCGAAGCCGTGGGTGATTTTGCCTGCGGTGACATCAAGCCGTTCATCCGGTTGCGGGGCAGTTGGCTCGAACAGGCCGGGTTCAAACCGGGCCATCGCGTCGAGATCCACCTGCTCAAGTCGGGCGAGCTGCACCTTCAGTTCAAGGAAGCTCCAGTGCCGCCTTCAAGTTAGCCTGCTCATTGCACCGGCTGGTTTAAATAGTCCGGTCACCTCGATCGGCCAACTCACATACAGCCCGACCTCACCGTCGGGCTTTTCTTCTTTCACCCCTCAAGTCGAAACGCTCCTCCGGGGGCGTCTGTGCGTCTACGCGCACACTGATGAGACTGGGGTCTCGCAGCAAACCAAAAACAAAAAACACAGAAAGTAAAAACAGTATGAAAAACATCACAGTCAAATACGGCGTCGACAGCATCACCAAACAGGTTGAAGACAGCTTCACGTTCGGTGATCTGCAGGAAAATGATTCGTTCCAGGCCGCGCTCGGGTTTGGGGATCGCACCAAGGCGTTGGTTGAAGGCATCGAACAGGATCGCGGCACCGTGATTCCGTCCGGCGCAACCGTCCGGCTCGAAACCGCCGCCAACACCAAGGCCTAACCCGCAACCCACAACAACGAGAGCCCGCTTCCTGTCACAGGGAGGCGGGCTTTCCTTTTACCTATTATGCAAACCACAGAAATCATCCTGCGCGACAACGGGACGCTGACCGAACGCGTCATCCGCGAGCGCAATCTCAATGCCGAAGAATCGGTCTTGGAAGCCCTGACCGAGGGCATGACCCGCAATCTGCGCAATGTATTCACGTTGCCGGATTGGGGCTCAGTCCACGCCAACGTCGGGAGCACCGACGCGGTGTGGACCGTGGTCATCAATCGCATCCCGCTGCACGCACGGTTTCGGTTGAGCAATAATGTGCTCGTGCCGGCATTCGCGTCGAACACCGACGTGGAGCTGCCATTGATCTGGCACGCGCCCAAGGAAGTGCGGTTGGCCTTCGTCGTCCGCACGGAATCCGAGGGCGATTGTGTGCGGGTGTGTGGCAACTGGTTGTTCGCCTGTGATGGGGACAACCGGGGGTATCGGTTGCCGTTGCCCAACCTGCACGACGATTGCCTGATCTGCACGGGCAACTTCGCCGAACACCATGCCACCGGACAAGAATGTGTCACGGCCAGTCTGGAACAGTTCCGGAAATCGAAATGGAACGCGGACCTGATGCGGACTATCGAGAAGTCGCAGCAGTTCTTCCGGTTTCAACCGACGAACGACACGTTCGACACGCTGCCCATCGCGGTGACGGATTGGACCACGCTCTGCGACAAGGTGTCCACACACATCATGGAAAGGGTAATCCTATGAGCAACCTGTTGCCCTTGGTGACCCGCCTCAAAGCCTGTCCTGCGCAAGACGATCGCCTCACGACGAAGCGGTTGCTTGAAACGTGGGCCAGCTTCAAACAGATCGCTCCGGAAAATGGAGACACCATCAACTCCGCCATGATGGTGGGACTGATCCTCTATGATCCGGAGACCTTTGCCTCCCTGCTGACCCCGGCGGAGCAGGAGCAATTGATCAGCCTGGGGTTGGTGGCGCTCGAGCGCTACCAAGCCCGGAGTAATCCGCCCAACAAACTCGGCAAGCTCATTGCCGAAGCAATCAAGGAATCGATATGAACTATATCATCGGTTGTGGAGGGGTCGGGTCTGCCATAGTCCCCTCATTCTGTCTGCTCAAATCACCCGCTGAAGTCACCCTGATCGATGGCGACACCATTGAACGCAAGAATCTGAACCGCCAGATGTTCACGGCGGAGCAGATCGGGTGGAACAAGGCGGCGGCGTTGGCTGGTAAGTATGGTTGCCACTCGATCCCCGAGTGGTATGCGCGGGGGAAACTCCGGCATACCCGGTCGGACTGGTTGATCTGTCTCGTCGATAATCATCGCACGCGTCTCGAGGTGCTCGAGGTGTGTGACGACTACGGGTGTCAGGTCATCTGCGCCGCCAACGAGATGCACTCGGCGGAGGCGTATTATTATCGGCGAGCCTGGCAGAACACCCCGCGCGATCCGCGGGTGTATTACCCGGAACTGAGCACGGACGAGAGTGGTGATCCCCGCCGGACGTCCATCGGTTGCACGGGTGAAATGCAGGAAGCGAACCGGCAGCTGGTCTCGGCGAACCTGATGGCGGCGGCGTTGGCGGAACACTTGTTCGTCTTGTGGCACTTGAAAGCGCCCCGGTTGGACAAGGAGACCGTCGCGCTGCTGCCACACAAGTTTGCGGCCAACCTCACCAAACTCGAAACCTACACCCTGAAAGGAGGACACCATGAGTGACGTCATGACTGCGCCTCCACCACTGGTGGAGCGCAAATGCCAGTTCGAGGAAATGTTCGACGCGAGCTTCATCGAGTTGATCCGGTTCGTGCCGAAGAACCCATTCGTTCGGGCATTGATCCTGAAGTTGGTGGGCCAGATGCCCGGATCGGAATTAGAAACATTCGACCAGCTCAAGGACTGGATCGAACGCAACTGCACCCAGCGGGTGCGGCCCATGCCGAATCAAAACCGCCGGCGCAGTGCCGACGGGGGCATTTCGATCAGTGTCGAGTTCTCGGAGACGGAAAACGGGCGGGCGGACTATTCCGTCTCCCGCTCCGGAAATGATGAGTTCCGCATCGGCGCAGAGGACCTGATCGAGATCGTGCAGGAAGTCATCGAGGCGGGCGGCAGTATGGATGAAGTGGTGGATATGATTGCCGGCAAGATTGATGACGATGCCTGGAACGAGTGTGATCCCGAGATGGATAGCTACGGGGATTACAACTACAGCGAACACGAATCGAGTGATTCGTCGGACAGTGAAACCAACTACTCGCGCAACGACATCCGCAGTGCGGTGCGCACGTTCCTGCAGGAACAACGTCCCGAACTGATGGCGGAACTATAAACGAAAGGAGCATTATGAAACTGATCAAGATGAACAAACCTCAGGTTAATGCCGCGAAGGATGTCCCCGGACTCTTAAGTTGCCGCATTGATTATGAGGTGAAGACCGCGAAAGGGCGGCTGGAATACACCGGCCCGAAGTTCACGCCGGAACTGTGGCATCAGGTGCTGTCGTTCTTCCGGTGGACGCATAAGGAGATGAACAGCGAAAGTCAGGTGCGGTTGTATGTGAACCACCAGTTGGGGCGTTGGGGCGCATGGGCGTTCCCACAGGTGGCAAGAACCGGGATGAGTGCGCGGGAGTTACCCACGCCGGAGACTCCCGAGAAGGCGAGGGAACGCTTCGCGTTCTGGCAGTCTGAACCGTCGGAGGACTGGTTCTACTTCGGCACGGTGCATCATCACTGTGCCGCGAGTGCGTTCCAGTCCAGCACTGACGAACAGAACGAATGGAATCAGGATGGAATACATCTGACAGTCGGTCGAATGGATGCTGAGCAGCATGACGTGCATGCCCGGCTTTATCTGGACGGGAACTGTTATGAACCCGACCTGAGTGCATTCTGGCCGGTTGATCCCGGTCTCGCAGCGCTGTTGCCACCGGAGTTGCATCATGAGATCGCCCGACATCAGATGGGTGGGAAGGTTACGGTGGACTTCCCGGATGCCTGGCGGCTCAACCTCGTGGAAGAAACCCGCGAACGTATGCCAGTTCCGGCGCAGCCGAGTTGGGGTTGGGATGGGCCGGACTGGGGTATGTCCCGGCTGGGCCGGGTGGATGAAGCCCTGGAAGAAATCCATCGGCGATGTGGGGCGAGTGCCATTGAACAGGATCAATGGCTTGGAGAACTCCAGATGCTCGCGACCGAAGATGTCACGCAGATCATCATCGAGGTCTGCGTGAAACACGGCGTTACCCCGGAGGAGTTGCTCGGCGAACTCGCACAAGCCGAAGCGGAACTCTGACTCACAGCCGCAGTGTCGTCGCCGATCAAAGGTGCGGCACTGCGGACTTCCTCTACTTTGAGCGGCAGAAGCAAACATCACTGCCAATGCATCGATACCTTTTTGGCAGTGGCTGTCACTACTGAGCGATGGCAATAACACCAGCTTCGCGTAGCCCGAAAAGCTTAAATAGTCTGCTGGCCTAGTTTTGATTAATAGTCAAAGCCGGTTGCCCAACTCACGTCGTGAGCATGGTCTGGCCGCATCGGGACTTTCTGCCAAACAGCAATGAATCCGTTCGACCGGTTCGACTCATCATACAAAGGAACACCACATGGGAGCAGATCTATTCATCGAACAAATTCACACGCCGCTGGTTAATCGCTACAAACCGCCATTTTTAGCTACGCTGCAGAAACGCGACCAAGCACCTCAAGGTTCTAAGGCCGCGACCGCCGCACAGGCCGAGCTGGAGAAATACGCCGCGTTGATGGATTCGGAAGGATACTTTCGTGACAATTACAATGCCACCAGCGTGCTGTGGCGAATCGGCTTGTCCTGGTGGGTGGACGTCCTGCCGCTGTGTGATAAAAAGCGATACCTTAAAGGCAGAGCGTTGGTAAAATTTAGACAGATGGTGCAAAACGCGAAGTTAAACCTACCAACACAACAAGAACTCAAAGACCAAGGGTGTAAGCTGGCCGACGAAGGCGAATATAGCGTCGCGGGCTGGCACGCCTACTTCAAAAATTCGCACGCACGGTTGCTGGCGTTTCTCGACGAAGCGATTGTGCTGAATACTTTTATCTACTGTTCGCTGTGAATTCCGACTATCACTTCTTCATCCCGAGTCGGGGAAAAATCTTCCTGTGCAGTGGCCGCAACAACCAGTGGTTACGAATACAATACCGGTGCGAGCCAGCTGCCATCCGACCAAGTGCGTTCGATTGCTACGGCCAGTCGGGTCTCCCGCATGGCGGCCTCTGGTCCCTTGTGTGGATTATTGAGCAGATGCTTATAGAAATTTGCCCCCACCTGCACCGCCGCCTCGTCCTCGACACTCCATAACATTCCGATCACGTAGGAAACTCCGGATTCTCGAAGGGCCTTGCACATACTGAGTTGACGGCCCGTGGTGGAATCGGGTCCCACCATGGCGCTCTGGCACGAGTTCAAGAAAACCAAACCCAAAGGGGCGTCTTGACTAGAGGCGCGGCCAAAATGTCCCAGTTCGTGGAGATAAATTTGGGTGCCCGAACACAAATCAATCGCACTTTGATAGGGATGATTCCGGTTGAAATCGGAATGCCCGGAGAAATGCAGGATGCCATACTCACCTGACTGCAAAGCTTTCAAAACATTCTTCCGATTTGCTTTCAATCCGGTCAGCAATTCCACCTTTGCCATGCCGGCGGAGGCAAGGAATTTGGCGATGCCGCGGGTTTCTTGTTCCACGCCCGGCAAATCACCCCGCGAATCAGCACCCACGATCAGAATTCCCCTGTTGGCCCAGTCATAATTATTAGGCCGATCGCCGTGAATCGTCGAGATGGTGCGGCTCAAGCATGTCTTGATACAAATGAACTCCTGGCCGTCGTGCATTGCTTCCCAGGGAAGCTGTTCGGCTTCCCCTTCCACGGTCAGTCGAAAATAAGCTCCTTGGCCCTGGCTCGTGATCACCGGGACGACCGACAGCAATTGTTCGGAACAAACGCGTCGGAAGAACTGGTAACCATATTCCAAAGCAGCCTGCCGAAAATCAACTGGCGCTCCAGACGTTGGTGTGGCGCCGCGAGTAGCGATGGCTTGGTTGTTAATTGAAGCAAGATTCAGGATGCCGGCCAGCAGCGATTCCTTGTCGGCGGGTGTTAGGGCGAGTCGCCCGTTCGCACTCAGAATCCGTTGGTCGGGCATCCGGGCTTCCGCGGCTACTAATAACGACGCATCGGACATGACGACGCGCATCGCGCCTTCAAACTTGCGAAAGATTTGCGTGTCGGATTTCGCCTGTCGGACCAGCGAGGCGCGGAGCTCCTGAATCCGGCCATGCTGGTCGGCATCCAACTTGGCCCCCTCCAGCGTCTTGCCGCTGGCGAGCATGATAGCTGCCCGCTCGATATCGGAACAGACTTTGTTGAGATAACGCTCAATCCGGTCGCGATAAAACGAGGCGTAAAGTCGCATCAAGAAAGTCGTCAATTCAATGGAGAGGCTGAGATCCAGAGCGGTCGTGCTCTCATCGATAACTGCAAACGAATAACTGGAAATCGTATGAGTATTGCCCAACCCCCAAGGCAGCCTGATGTCCGAAAAGGACTTCAACGCGCCGCGCTTTTCGGTCAACTCATGATGCATATCCTCGACCCGGACCGAGACGCCAAAAATGGTCAGATGAAACTTCCCATCGCTCATCTTCGTGCCGCGCAAGGGAGATTGATTCAAGGCGGCCATGATGTCGGGGTTGGAAACCACGAAATCCACCCACTTCAACGGCGCCTTGATGGTCCGCCCTCGGTCGCTTTCAATTGTCTTCATCACGATTTCCATAAATTAAAGGCCCAACCATTACCTGGCTGGCAGTGGGCAAGAGCTGTTGTTCCTGATTGAGTGAATATTGCCGGCCCCGCCAGACCAAAGAACGCCGCCGGACGGGCGCAAGCGCCGCTCCAAAAACCGCCGCCGCCAAGACAAACAACGCAACGGGGTAGCCCCATTGGCATAAACTCCGACCGTTGTGGAAGCGGCGGCTCAGTCGGACTGCGAGAAATCCCAAAAAATAGGGAAGTAAAGCCAAGGAGCCGGCCACAACCGCGGCAGTGGTGGTCGGCGCAGCTAGAGTCAGCAAAATACCTAAGACGAGACAAATAAATGGTAGCAAGGCGAGACCCATGGCGCAGGCGGTTAAACATCCCACCGCCAATCCGCCCAGTTTAAGGAACGAAACGGCGGAGCGACTTACGGAAGTGACAAAGCCACGAAACCCGACAAATAATCGGACCTTCACGAAGTCGTCCAGCGCGACAAAGTCACTCCGTCCGCCGGCAGCTTTGAGGTGTCGCGCCAACGCGACATCATCGACAATCTCGCTTCTGATCGGTACGTGTCCCCCATGGTCGCGATAAAACTCCGTGCGCAGGAGATTGAAGGCTCCGGTCGCAGCCCCAAGTTTGGAAGCGGTGCCAAAAAGAGCCAGCCCAGAACTCAACAGTAAGACCGGGGCACAGATTTCTTCGGCCACAGATCGACAATCCACAAAAAAATGTCCACCGAGATGATCCAGTTGCGCCGTGTGCATCCGGCGGATCGCAGTGGCGATGATCTCGGAACCAAAGACCACATCCGCATCAGTGAATAACAAGTAATTCGTGGAGATGTCATGCGCACCGAACTCCAAGGCATGGGATTTTCCGAACCAGCCGGGCGGCAAGGCGGGCGCCCGGATTAGTTTGATGCGTGCGTCTTTGACTTGCACCTGCCGCACCACATCTTCCGTTTGATCGGTGGAATGATCATCGACGACCCGGATTTCACTGATGCCAGTTTCCTGGATCAGGGACTGCAGGCAGGCCCCGATGTTTTCGGCCTCATTGCGAGCGGCAATCACTACCGTAAGGTTAAGCGGCACGGGGTCGCCCCTCGGCTCGGGCGGCAAGAATCGGGGTCGCCAAAAAAATAGAATCAGTCCGAGAAATGATGCGTATCCCGTTGCGGACAATATGATGACCCACTCGCCAAAGTTGAGCTCTTGGGCACCCATGGTGACTCCAGTCTGAGTTATCGGTTTCAACCCTAGCCAATGAGCCGGGCAACGCAACAGCAATTGTTACTGATATTTTGCCATCAGAGTTTGTGATGCTATCGGCTGCAAAAGCTAACTTTATGTGGCGAATCGCTACGGGAGAAAGTCGCAATGGTTCACAGTAACCCGGATCAAATTGCGTCGATCAAATCTTCCCTTCGTTGGCGAAGGTGCAGATCAGGACCTGATCGAAATGATTTCTTAACGGTGCGGCGAGGAGGGCCTGAAATTCCCTAATCTCTGGTGGCACGGTGATGCGGTGGATGAGGCGGGTGGGTTTGCCGACCTTGTTCAGAATGCGCTCAAACTTCGAAACCACCAATACTTCCGGCTTGGGACAATGCCGATGCCTTTTCAAGCCCTCAACCATCACCCGCAGCTTTTGCGCTTCCAATCGTTCAAGTTTTTGCTGGTCGGCCATAACGATGATGTGCTCCGCCCCGGCCGGACCTTGGACGCGCCAGCTCCGTTCAGCATCGTTTGAATCACCGGCAGGCAAGGTCAATGCTTCAACCTTGTCTGTTTTGCCGGACCATTCCCATTTTGATCCAGTCCAAGGATGAAGTGTCACGACCTGGCCACGCCCATCAAGCCATACAAGATAAAGATAAACCGGTTGGTTGGTGCGCAGGTACAATTGGACGCGGTCTCCGGTTTTTACTTGATCGGCTCCGGGAGCAAAACAACCGAGTGCCCTGCTCCAGACGCGCAATTCGAAATGATCGATCGTGACCGTCGATTTGGGCTCGGCAAAAGTTGGGCCGCCATCCAAGGCCATGGCCAATCGCTGATAATCAGCCACCGGCACCGGCGTCGGTGAATCATTCACTTTTATAACCAGGGAAACTGCGCTCCATTTCTCCTTTTGCAATTTGATTTCGCAGTAACGACCGCGGCTGGTGTTACCTTCGACATTGAACCATTTTCCTAGAAAGTCGCCGGTGCCACAGCCCACCAGCGCGGCCAACCAGGCATTTTTGGATTGTTGGCTGATTTGTTTGCGATAGATCGCAACCAGCGAAGCAGCCAACTTTGGGGAGTCATTGCTGGAGAGATTCAGTTTTGTAAGACCACTACCGTAGCAACGTAGGAGCAGAATCAGTAGGGCGCGTTGCGGATCCCCAAAACTCCGGATGCGTTCTGAAGCTTTGGGTTCAACTCCCTGTTTCACCTCATGTCCGGAGACGATCAGCAAACCTTTGACGATGGCGGGCTTGTCCGACGCCACGTCTGACTCTTTCATAACCGCACTTGCGAGACTCACGCCGTTCGCGTTCGACACCAAGTTGAGTTCAAGGGTTGTCGGCATGGGCTGATTATTGGAAGCCACCGGGCCTTTGGCAACTTCACAAATCTGGATTTTCCCGCCGGCATCCATCCACCACTTCTGGTCACAGCGGGTACAGGTGGAACCTCGGTGGAATGGTGGAACCCACGGTGTCGTGGATCGGTTCTCTTTTCCGGCGGTTTTGTTTCACTCGTTTCAGTTCTTTGCAGCCTGATGCGCAAACGAAATTGCATAGAGCGGGTTTGACGGGCGGACCGGCTGGATGACCAGCGAAGCCGCAACGCCAGACCAAAACACCAAACAAATATAAATATGAAAACCATCAACATCCGCAATCAAGGCCGCCGCGTGAGCGTCACCATCAGTAACGCCAACAAGGTTACGTCAACCAACTACTTCACTTCCCTCGATGCCGCAAAGGATTTTGTCCTCCCGCGCGGGAATCGCCGGACTCCGTGCTACCTCAATGGGATCAAGTGCATGCTGGCTGGCTGGGTCATGGAGAGCGCCCTTGGTATTTGAGGTGGCTACGTCATGGATCACTAATGTTGGCGCAACCATAAAACCTATGTCTTGGAAACTTAAAATCACCGATCAATGGGCGGAGAAACTGCGCTTCACGGTGCGGGGCGTCCTGTTTCTGAATGCGATTTTGTTGTCGCTGGCTTCGATCTACATCGTCGCGAAGCTGATCTGGTTCTTCATCCGCTTTCTGGATCGCACCATTTTTTCCACTCCCTGGTGACACTTATGAATCCTGATCTCAATTCCACTCCGACCCCACCCGAACCGGTGCGCGAAGATTGGGTTTACACCCAGCGGCTCGACGCCAAGGGTCAACCCTGCGACGAGCTCGAACAATGTCGCTCCGTGTTCCTTTCGCCGGAGGGGGCGGTGGTGCAAAAGCAGTGGCGCAAGGAACGACACTATCACTGCGGCCATGGAGCGGAACAACCGATGGGCGGCAAGTGCAGCGAACCGGGTTGCTTCAACGTGTCCTGTGCGAGTTGCTTCACCCGATGCTCCAAATGTCAGATCGGCTTGTGTCTCTACCACGTCCGTTACATCGACACCGATACCGGGCAGAAGCAGCCGATCTGCGCCCAGTGTCGTGAGGGGCTGCAACGCCAGCGCTTCTGGCGGCGCTTTTGGACCAACCTCCTTAGTCCCTGGGTCGAATTCGACCGGGACATCCGATGATTTATGAACCACAACGCCGACCAAAATTTCTTTGAGCGCCTGCATCAGGCGCGGGCGCATGGCGCCTTTAATGATCGCCTGGGCACACGCCTGTCGAAAGCACTGTGGTGTGATCCGAACGATTCGCTGACGCGCGAGCTGTTGGAAAACCGGCTGCGGCGCGTGGAGCAGGATTTGGCGGCAGGGCGATTGCCACCGTTTCCGCAAGCCCGGCTACTGGAAGGGAACCTCGTGTTGGGCCAGGACCTGCATGGTGTGCCGATCCGAATCTTTCTGGACTGGCTGTGCTCGGGTTTGTTGACCGTCGCCAATACCGGAGCTGGCAAATCGAATTTGATCTATTGGATTGTAAGCCAACTCGCTTTCTTGAGCGACGCATTCGCCACTTGGCTGTTCGAGCCCTACAAGACGCAACTTCGACTGTTGCTGCCGATCTATCAACGCGCGGGCAAGCCCTTGGTGATCCTGCCGTGGCAAGACTGGCGGACGAATCTGCTCCAATGCCCGCTGAGCGCCAATCCTAATGTTCATGCAACGACCGTGGTGGACGTGTTGGTCCGCAACTTGAACCTGCCTGGGAGAGCAACGAGCATCCTGCGGCAGGCAATCCATGAACTCTATGAACGGTTTGGCGTCAAGGATGGCTCGGCGACGC
>ERZ1292633.4735-Hain-H41-02um-R1-4735-length-12522-cov-5_pt1 | contig 12522 bp, 8 predicted proteins | sample MGYA00564406_ERZ1292633 | MGnify/ENA primary metagenome ERZ1292633 (study PRJEB36523, sample SAMEA6512639) | groundwater metagenome | collected 2019-01-08 | study: AquaDiva: Metagenomics assemblies of 32 groundwater samples
TGCAGCTGATGTGCGGATGGTGGACTGTTGTGATGTTCACATGACATCCTTTGTTGCCGGTCCGGCCTGTTTCAACTTCTGTAGACGACCCCCCAACCGTAGCCCGTCACCGTGTTGACACACTGATGTCGTCCGATCCGTCGACAGACGGTGCGGCGTCCGCCGTCGCCGTCCGCAATGCGCGCCCGAATGGTATGGGCCCCAGCTGGCTCTCGATGCTAGATGCGACCAGGAGGCGAGATGAGATGCACGGCGGCGCGTTTCTCGCTCACTGCCAAGAGACCGAGGGGCTTGCCGATGTGCCGCTGCCCAGCTGCGTGGCCGAGAGCTCCGTCGCAGCACGACCAGGGTACCAGACCGCGACCGCCGCTGAGTACCTGGACCTGCCGAAAGTGCTGACGGCGAAGGTGGACTTCCTCCTGAGCATGTGGCTTCGTTCCCCCTACGCGCTCGTCTACACCGGCGCAGGGATCAGCACCGCCGCCGGCATCAAAGACTACGCTCGCGCGCGACGCGATCTCTTGTGCAGCCGACGGACAGCGTCAACCGCAAGACGCTGCCCCCGACGCTGGCGCACCGCGTGCTCGCGGCCATGGACAAGCGCGGCCACGTGCACCACTGGCTGCAGCAAAACCACGATGGGCTGGCGCAGAAGGCGGGGTTTCCGACGGACAAGTTGAACGAGATCCACGGGTCTTGGTTCGACCGCCACAATCCCGTGCTCGCCATGGACCAGGCGCTGCGGCCGGACCTCTTCGCGTGGATGACGGACTGCAGCGACCGCGCTGACCTGGTGATCGCTATGGGCACGTCGCTGTGCGGCATGACGTCGGACATGTGCGTGTCGCGGTGTGCAGCCCGCTATGGTGGCGGCGGTACAGCCACCGCCGCGGCTGCTGATGGACGAGGCAGAGGCCAAGGCGTGGTCATTATCGGCTTGCAACGCACCGCGATGGACAACGTCGCCTCCCTCCGATTTTTTGCAAAAATCGACGACGTGATGTCACTGGTCGCGAAGCGGCTGCGACTGAAGCTAGACACACGCGACTACGACGTGCCACGCCGTCCACCGCCGAAGTTCAAGGCTGTCAAGCGGCGCGCGCATTCATCACATTAGTGGCTTGGAACGCCCTTTCTAATCCCACACCAACCCATCCTCAACCCCCTTCCGACGAGGACATTCGCGAGAACGTTATGCCGCTCACGTTGACCCTATTTCGTCTCGGCGCCGTCGGCGCATCGCCCTGGTTCGTTGCCTTTTCATTCTTCCGCCCCTCCCCTCCGTTCCACACTCCAGCTCCCTTATTCGTGAGCTATTGGCACGCGTTGCTCTACTGCTACCCTCCCGGAGCGGGAGATCGTTTCTGACTGGTGTCGGGACGGCAATCACATTCGGCGATCTACTACAAATTCCCCGGGTCGCGCGCTCACTTCGCATGACAGTCACCTTTGATCACCCTCCTCCCCACCTTCTCGGCGTCGCTCGCTCCCCCGTGAGCGGCACTCACACTCCCACTTCTTCAACTTCCTTCCCTCCCTTTCTCCCTGCCACCATTGACACTCGACCACTCGTCGCCGTCGCCCAATCGCCCTCCTTCTGCAGCCGCCGTCGCCCAATCGCCTCGTCATCGTCGCTGAAACGAGTGTACCGCCGGCGATACCAAATAACGGTTGGAACGCACCTACGTAGGCCAACGTTCTCTCACTTGGCGCGCGACTCTCTTCTCCCGCGTCGTTCGCCACCACATCGACTCAACCCACTCTCCTCGCGACTCGTTACCGTCGTCGTGTGCCTTGGACGAGCAAGTCAGCTCCGACCATGATGACTAGCGGCTCCAGCCCCGACGATGCCAAACTTGTCGTCGGCGGACCCGCGGACTACCAAGTCACGGCGGTCGGAGCGGACGGTGGGACCGTGTCGACCCCACCGGCGCCGAAGCCAAAGCTCAACGTCTCGGCAGCTGAATTCCGGCCGTCCGCTGCCGCTGTCCCCTTCACACCCGCCGCAGCCGCAGGGGGGAGCATTGCCGCCCCTGTGGTGACGGTGCACGGCGCGGCACCTTCCGCCACGGCTCCACCCGCCAGCGTTGTGCCCTTCTTCTCGGTGCAGGTTGGCCAGCCCATCCCCGTCGCGCTGCCTCGCCATCCGCGTCACCCGCTATCCGGGCACTCTGGCGCCGCGGTTCAGGGAGGGGCCCCAGGGATGTGGACGCCGCCGGGGCCGGCAGGTCCTCCTATCGTCGTGGGGGCCGCGCCCGCAAGCCGAGGAGCGCCGACGGCTGTTGCCGGTGGCGTCGCGTCCCCTCCCGGCCCCCCGGTGCTGTCCGTCACCGTCGGGCCCAAGAGCAGCATCGGAGCAGCCCTGTCGCTGGCGCCGCCCACAGCGTTGCCCGACACCACTGCCGCCGGGGGATTCCACAAGTCATCGACGCTCCCGTTCTCGGCGGCACCGCCACGCTCCAGCCTCGGCGTGGCGCTTGCTTCGCCGGCGGCGGTCGCGTTGCCAGCCGCCGGTGCCGCGCAGGGCCACCACCACCACCACCCGCAGAAAGGAGCCGCCCCATCGGTGGCCGTCGGCGTCGTCCCAAACCACCACCCGCACGCCACGCGAGGAGGGGACTCGCATGCACCCGCCACGTCGTCGGCCGCCGCCGGCGCCACGGCCGTTTCCATGCAGCAGTCGTTTGACAGCCTTCTCGGCTACCTCCGGCCCCAGCCCTTGCAACCCATTCGCGACACCGCTAGTTTCATCGGTGACGCCGTCGCACACGACGCGCTCCGCTTCCCGGGGGTCGTGACCAAGTGGCAAGCGGCGCAGGACGAGTTCTTACTACATGGTTCGTCAGCGACCGTCGGACTGGCGCCGTCACCGGTCGCCACGGCATCGTCCGGCGCGACGCCGGCGGTCCACGAGTGGGAGGAGCGTCTGCTCGCCGGCTTCACGGCGCTGGTCGACCACAACTGCCTGTCCATGTCATCCACGACGGTGCTGCACCCTTCCCACTGGCCGCATGCGGAGGGTGGCGGCATGCACCAGGACCACCGCCACCACCACCACTCGCACGAGAGTGGCGGCTACGTCATCGCCACACAGTTCTGGAACGCCTATTCCCTCCAGACGGTCCAGGCGGCCGCTGCGGCCATCAGCGAGGCCCAACGGGCTCCTACGCAGCAGCAGCTGGACGTGACGGAGATTCTTCTCGACGTATGCGTGCGCGATGCGGCCGAGGTCATGCCAGCGAACAACGGTACCGCCTCCGGGCGCACCTCCAAACAGTCGTGCACGCACATTCACAAGATTGCCGAAATGAGCAGCGCGCTGTCGGTGCAGCCCACACAAGCCACGATGCTCAAGCTGGCTCAGCACCTCCTGCACCATCCGGATTCTGTGCTTCGCCGCCGCGCGGACGGCACCTCGACGGACCCGATTCGTCTGCGCGAGAATCTCGTGACCGCCTGCGGCCAGTCGTCGTCGATGGCGACGACGACGCATGAGCTTCGAGACGCGGTGCAATACGCCACGATGCTCCTCTACTACTTCGGCCGCCTCCTCCTCTTCGGCGGATCGTCCGGTCCAATTCACGACGCCGAGGAACCGCCGGGAAGCAACCAGAAGGAGGAGACCGACGGGGAAGAGAAAGATCGCTCCGCGTCGGAAAGCGCGTTCGTAGCGGACACCATTTCCGACGTGGACCGCTTCGCGTCGCTGCGAGAGTTCATCTACGGCTGCTACGAAAGTCGGGCCTTCCTCAAGTGCGTGCTCCCCATGATCCTGTTGTCGTACGCCCATTTGCCCGTTCTGCAAGCGACACTGGACCAAGTGCGAACACGCATGGAAGAAACATGGGCGACACCCGGGATTTCAGCCCGACAGGCTCGCCGCGCCGCAGGACTCTACCAGTGCGTCCGCGCGAAGTACACGATGTGCGCCCAGTTCCCGCGACTGATCGTGGCCTTCATCACCTTCCCCCCTCGCGTCGATCTCCGTAGCGCGAGCCGAACGGCACGCCGATTGATGCTGCCCGACCCGCCGGTGGACGGAGAGCGGACGTCGCCGTCGCTGCAGTCAGGAACGATGACGACCGACGCCTCGTCCCAAGGTCCTTGGGTGGTGCTGTTGGACGGCCAACCCGCGGCGTTACCGGGCAGCCTGGGCCACTCCAAGGCCGCCGCGATCGTCACGTCGTGGTCCCTTTTCACGCTTGAGGTGGTGGAGTCCGTGCGTCACCTCAGCATCAAGGGCTACTTCAGCGACAACAACTTTCCCGGTCGGCTGGGCGGTGGCGGGCGTACGAGCCACTCGGTGTTGCAGCTGCTGTTGTCCCGCAGCCTCGGCGCCCACCAATCCGGCAATGCGACGTCCCCCGTTCTGCAGCAGCGTGGAAGCACGCACACCGCCGTCGCCGGCTCGGACGACCCACAGCCGCCAGACCTGGCGGACGGCGCCGTTGCGTCGTCGGCGCCAGATCCTATCACCGATGCGCCAGTGTCGGCCAACTTCGCGCCAGTCACGAGTCTGAAATCCGTCAGCCAACCCGAACTCAAAGCTGCGACAAAGAAGCAGCCTCCTCCTTCTCCTCCCGCGACGACGCTGCCCGCACCAACACATACCGCCCCGTCCACGGCCGACACCACGATCACCCCAGCCGCCGGCGCTGGGTATGGTGGGGCGCTCGGCCGAGGGGAAGCAGTGCTCGCAGCCGCCTTGTCACGCGAACTACCCATTGTTGGAGGTGCGGCCCTCGCACGGTTTCCCACAGCGGTTCGGGTTGCCGTGCCACCACCCCCCAGTAATCGCTTCACGGCGGGGGCTGTCACCAGGCGCCCATCCGCCGCATCGCTTTCAGCGAGGCTGCAGCATGCCCTTGCTAAGCTGGAGGAGGCGGACGTCGACATCGATCTTTTCAAGGACCATGAGGGCGCTACGCCGTCTCCCATCCTTACTAACGGCCAGGACCGTCACCAAGAAGCACCGCACCAACGTCCTCCCACCGCCTCGGACGGCGACGACGACGCGGAGGTTGCGACAGTGGACGCAGCCGTCGCCGTCAAGGTCAGCGTTCGGCCAGCGCCGCCGTCGGGCGGCGTCGAAGTCGTCCCGCGTACCGCCGCAACCGCCGCCGCCGACATCCTGGACCTCGCGGTCGCCGCGATAATCACGTTGACGGAGACCACCGCGATCAGCGCCGCGTCGCCCCCCCCGCAGGACATGAGGCTGCTCTGGGAAACGACACGGCGGTACCTGCTGCGACAGCTGATGGTTCACACCCCGACCGTCTCGAACCGTGGGGGGCGCGGGGAGGCGGGGGACCCGGCCACCGCCCCCCATGACGCCCTGATGATGGATGAGGGCGCCGAGATCATTCAGGCGGCCACGCGTGCGGCGGGCATCGCGATGCTCGGTAAGGTGCACCTGCCCCCGAATGCCGTGTACGGGGCGCGAGCCACGGTGGTGACGCTTTCCGAGGCGCTGCTTCAGTACCTGCGCATCGCCGCCCATTGCCTCTCGACTCGAGCCGCCAAACTCGTGTGCAGCACGCCACCTGCGCCGCCGGTAGGGCCCCCGTCGCCCCTGTCCGTGACCTTTCCCCTCGCCCCGCCCCCCACGACCGCCGCCGCGATGAGTGCGGCCGTGGCGGCAAACGGCGCCGCCACGGTGTCAATGGGGTCGCTGGCCAACGCCTTGCTGTGTCGCTCCCAGGAAGGTTGATCGAACCCTCCTCCCCTCGCCGTCTTGGCCGGAGGGCATACTGTGATGCTCTTCTCCTACCCCTATTCCTTCCTTCCGTTTCGCCCACATCTCTCCGTCTCTAAACAGATCTCCCTCCCCTCGCGTCTTTCTCACACGTTCGCCTTTGCTCTCTCTCCCGCCTCCGTCGTGATGGCGGCGTGCTTTGGTGGTGACGGCGCCCCTTATCACTTTGATTTTTTCCCCCCTCCGTCTGGTGGGTCCCCTTCCCCTCCGGGTTGTGTCCCTGGTCCAGCATGAAAACCGCACACAACAGCACACGACACTCTTTTCGCGCACCCTCTTTCTCACCGCTGCGGCTATTCCGCCCTATTGATTGCGGTCGACCATGCGATTGGGGGAAAATCGACTCCTTCTTTTTATTATAACGACAGGAAGTTCGTTTTTATTTTCAGTTAAACCGAAGGACCCTGTCCCCCCTCTCTCTCCGCTTTCTTTTCTACCTCCTGTCCGCCGGATGCCGGAGTGGGAAGACCAGGGACTGTACTTCTCGCTCATCCTGAATGCCATTGCCTTCGCCGTGTTCACGATCGTGGCCATGGCGATGCACAAGGCGCCGAAGCTCGCTCGCGTGCTCCGACCTAATTTAGGCCCTCTTTCCACCGGCCCCAAACTACTCGACTCCGCCAAGGCGTTTTTCCGTTTGGGCGTGGACGACGACGTCCTTCAGTCGCACGGCGCAGACGCAGCACTTCACCTTCTTCTCCTGAAGGCAGCCGGCTGGATTTTCATGCTAGGCTTGGTCTCGAATGTGATCCTCGTGCCCATCTGCGCCACTGACTCTTATCTCAACACCGCCACTCGCGTGAGTGATCCCAAGGGCTGTAAAAGCTTGTCCGTGAAGGCTTGTCGCGACGGGGCGCCTTTTTGCGAGTTGGTCTCGGGGACGTCTTCCATACCGTCCAACGACACCGCCACGGGCTACTGCTCCACAGCCGACCGCCGGGGCTTGTTCGATCTGTCCGCCGCGAACATCACACCGACGCCGCAGTCCTGGCGCCTCTGGGTCATGGGGGTGTGCGTCGTGCTGTTCACGGCCTCGTTCTCCTTCGTAATGATCAAAGCAGTCGCCGCGGCGAAGATCACGATGCTGCGCACCTTGCGCGTCATCCTCCGGAGCGCCGGTCGCCGATCGCCTCCGTCGACCTCGCCGTCCCACAAGGGCGCAGATGCTGCTGCCCCAAACGGCGCCATCGTAACTGACGAAGAGCGCAGCGCGGAGGACGCCGCCGCGGCGCTCCTCGCGTCCCGGCTAGCCGCCGCCCACACCCCCACCACGGTGGGGTCGCGCACGGCCCTTCTTCAAGGCCTCTCGAAAGAGTCGTCCCACCTTGTGGCCGCCGCCAGCGGCAGCACCGAGGGGCTGTACGATTGCATCTTCGGCACGTCCGATGCCAATCCTATTTTCAGCTTTCGAGCCGAGTTGGACCCCGATGAGCGCATGTGCGTCTACCGAGCCCCGCCGAAAAAGCTGCTCGCGTTGCTGGAGGACGAAGCTGCGGCAAAGGCGGCGCTGCGGAGCACCGTCGCCGACGAGCAGCACATGGACGAGGACGACGAGCCACCCCTCATGGCGCGCCGCCCGCCATTGTGCTGCAAGAAGGTCGCCGCGGTGGATGCCTGCAAAAAGGACCTCGAGGAGCTGCAAGAGGCGATCAAAGAGATCTTGCCCGAACGTGCGGAACAGGAGGTCATCGGGGTCGCCGTTCTTACGTTTATCGACCCCGTGTCGACCCTGCGGTTCTGCCACGAGTACAACGCTTGCTTCGGCACGGCGTTGCCACTTCCAGGGGCCAAAAAATTGCTTCCGGAATTTGTGCCTCACGAGGATCTCAAGGGGTCGGTGGCCAGCATCATGGGCGACAAGACGGGGATCATCTGGGGCAACATCGCGGCGAGCGGCCCCGTCATCGTCCTGCGGACAATGGTCATGATCGCGGTGTTCATCGCGTTCGTCTTCTTCTGGGGAGTGCCTGTCGGCTTTCTTGGGTCACTGGACAGCCTGGCGACGCTGCCAGGCATCGGCCCGACGTTCGCGCTGTTCACGAAGAGCGTCCCGGTTGTCATCCGCGGCATTCTGCAGTCCTACCTGCCCGTCATCGTGCTCGCGATCTTCAACATCGTCCTGCCAGCGCTGATGCGCATCTTCGCGTTCCTCGCGGGCGCCCGCACCAAGGGGGCAGAGGACAGCAGCGTCGTCCTGTTGAACTTCGTCTTCCGCGTAATGTCCGGCATCGTCATCCAGGCGGCCCTGCAGGGTGGCCTCGCGCAGCTCGGCGCCCTCATTGCCAACCCCACCCAGGAGAGCGCGTTCGCCCTCGTGGTCGCCATTGTGTCGCCGCAGGGCGGATACTGGTTCGCCTTCATCGCGACCGCTGGGTTCCTCGGCGCCTATCTCAACCTGCTCGAGCTGCTGCCCGTGCTATTCGCTGTTCTCTTCGGGGGAAAGACTCATTCACAGCCCGCCTTCAACGATCTGTTTGCGCCGCGGCCCGTCGACGTGCCGATGGTCGTCGCCGGACAATTGTTCTTTTTCGCGATCGGCATGCTCTTCTACGCCACCCTCCCGTTCCTCGGCGTGTTCGCGTGGTTCTACTTCGTCAACACGTACGTCGCCAGCCGCGCGCTGACGGTGCAGAGCCAAAAGGCGGCGGCCGCCAAAATGGACTTCGCGATGACGGGTACGATCGTGAAGCTCGTCCTCGGACTGCACCTATTCGCAACCGTCGGTGCCGTGCTGGTGATGGCGATGAAGCTGCACTGGGGTGGCTTCTCCTTCTGCCTCGTCGCCGTCACGATGGGAGTCGGCGTCAACGTGTGGGCGCGCCTGCAGCTGTCCCCGGTGATTCAATTGTCCCTGGACGACGCAGCGAAGCTGTGCGGTCACCGCGCCGCCGTGCACGAACCGACCATGGATTCAAGTCAGACGTCCGGACAAGGCGGCGATGATCTTGTGTGTGGCGAGCCGCTTGAAGCGATCGCCCCGGTGGCGACGGACATGAACGACGGACGCTTCGTTCGCGCCGCGATTGGTCCCTCCATTGCTGAACTCAGCGCTGCCGCCGAGGCGGATTCGCTGAAGCCGGTCACAGCATCGACCGCAGCTCCGCCGATCACTACGACGAAGTCCACCGCCGTGGCTGCCGACGCGTCGGAAGACCTGCCGCGGCCGATTATTCCCCCTCCGTACTATCGGCCCCCCTACGAGGCTTACGAGCTGGACCAGGCATTCGCCGCCCGGGCGGTGGCGGAGAAGCACACCGACATCAACCGCGACTGGACCTTCACCGACCCCGCGACGGGTGAAGTGTCCTTTCTTGCCTGGCCGAAGGAGGACGACGGGGAGGCGGCCGCGCAGTCATCCCCTGCGTAATAAACGGACCTATCGGTATTCCTTTTTGGTTTCGCGAACACAAGGGTGTGAGAGCCGCCCCCCCAATCCCATCGGCGTGTCGCCTTTCACCACCTTAACCATGCCTACTAACACCCCCCTTATCCGCTGCTACCACACCGGCCAATCGAGACGCAGTGGCCCCTCCTTCTTCCAAGCGAACATGATACTCTGCGAGAGTCGTCGTTTTCGACGGACTTCGACGTCGTGTCACAACGATGCGAGGTATGATTGTGTTGTACATCTCTGCCTTTCCTTCGCGCGGGCTGTGAAAGAGATGTCGACCCGAGGGGCGTCGTCCAATGGCCGCGCGTTGCCGCTGGCTGACGTCGGCACCGCGGCCCAGGATATGCGGCGGGCGCCATCTGGCCCACCGTCCAAGGGCCTGCTGACTTCGCCGGTGGCGTGCACCGCAAAGGGGCATCGGCAGCAGGGTGGCCACCCACCCCCTCCTCCTTCTCTTGCCGGGGGTGGTGATACGGCGGCGCGACGGCCATCGTCAGCCACCGTGCAGCACTCGCGGAGCAAGGGAGGCGGCTCGGTGTACGTCCGGTCCGTCGTCGGTGGGGCGACGTTGAATAGCGGCACGTTCGCCGCGACGAGTGGTCACATCACGACGACGACGGAAGGAGCATCAATCCCGCGGCCGGCGCTCGTCACGACGCCGCGATTCGGCACGACGTTGCATCATGCGTCGCCCTCCGCCCTCGTCGTCGCAGGTACCCAGAACGCCGTGCCAACGATGGCCACGCCGCGCGGTGACGAGGACGGGAACGGCGCCTCCCAAATGTCGGAGAAAATGCTACGTTTCCGAAAATTGCTGGCCCAGACAGCGGTCGACCCACCGGTTACCGCGCCACACATCGATGCGTCGACGACCCGTGGCGAGACGCGAGTAACCGTCGCCCATCGACCAACGAAACCCGCGATGTTCTCTAAGCCGCCGCAGCGGCAAAAGGAACGATCGGCAACCAGCGAAGAGAGTGATCAGGAAGAGAGCGACGTGGATGCCACGACGACATCGACCACTGGCTCGACCAGCGACTGGGGCGAGGATGATCAGCAACCGGCGGCGGCGACACGGGCTAGTGGCGGCGACCAGGGAGCTACGACGGCGACGCGACACCCACACGCAACGGCGCGAACAGCAGCGTCAGACCGTTTTGCGGCGGCCCCGGGATCGCGCGCTGACCACGAGAACACCATTGACATTGTGTCCGCGTACTTCAACTCTCGGCAGTCGCGTCGGAAGCTCGCGGGAGCAGCCCAACCGGACTGCATCCCCGCGCCTCTGCCGGCATCATCGACTCACTGCTCAAAGAGACGTGACTCTGGCTTTTCGGCACCCACACCAAAGAGCACGATGGTGGATCAAGGGTCGCCGGCAACTGCGGACGACATGATCCGACGGCTGTTCACGCAGGGCGTCGTGATTCAAGACGAGCGGCCGCTCCACCACCACCCCACCGCGGGGCCGGGAGGTCTGCTGGGGATGAATGCGGGACCAACCAGCCGCACCACACCGGTGCCCAGTGAATGCCGACCGCCGCCGCCGCCGTTAAGTCGGCCGCACTTTGAGCTTTTCGGGACGGGCCACCACTACCGGCGGTTCTTCTCGCTGCCCCGCGTTTGTCTGCAAGCCGCCATCGCCGCGGAGAGTGGCACGCCGAGCCATGGATGGCTGCGGCGGGCGTTGAGGGCGGCGTTGTCACTCCCAGCGCAACGGGCGGAGGCACCGAAGACGACGAGCCACAGCCCACCACCACCCCAACGTACGGCCGCCGCCGCTCCGTCCAGCGCGGTCGCCGCCCATCCCCACTACGCGTGTTCTGGCTGCCGAGCGCCGCTCTTCGCGGTCAGCGCGAAGCTCCCCCTTTGTTGCGGATACGCCACGTTTGGCACCCACCGTCGTGGGGCGCTCCTCTATGCGGCGTCGATGGGCCCCATCGCAGAGCACAGCGGCGATGTGTGGCCGCACATTGGCGGCGCGGAGGCGGCGCAGCACGTGGCGGTCAGCTGCACCTGCTGCCAGCGGGGCGTGGGGGTCGTCATCAACGCGTCCGCCTTCGTGGCGGGTCGTGCGACGACGACGCGGCGAGTGAATCGTGGAACGGTTGAAGGCGACCTCGGCACAGACGACGCCATCATGTCGTGGGTTCCGCGTCGCACCGCCGCCGCGACATCCAGCGGTGATGCAGTGTTGAGTTGGCCAGAGGTCCTTCGGTCCACCGACATGTGCAGACAGACCCCGGCGGCGTGGGAGCTGTCGCATGCGGAAGCGGCTGAGTTGCAAGTGGCGGTTCAAGACGGTCTCGTGCCGTCCACCTCGGAGCTGTTCGTGGTGGCCGTCGCGTCCGCGGCGATCGAGTTGGTCACCGACGGACTGTTGGAGGAGTGCCACTCCACACCCACCGCTGGCAACCCCACAGGAGGAGTGAGTTTACCCACCGACGTCGTTTCCGCCGTGGCCGATGCCGCCGCCGATCCCACCGCACGACAGGCGTCGTCGACCTCCGATCAACAGCGCGCCGAGTTGGCCGCACTGTGGGCGGTTCACTCCCTCGGTGGAATGCGAAATCCGGCGCTTCGTCGACTGTGCGGTGCCCAAAGCGGCGGATCGGGGGGCGATCCATCGCACCGCGCCGCCGTCGTGAGGAGTCTCTGCGCGGTCGCTTGGGCCACCGCGGTCGACGACGTGCCGGTCGCTGGCGACAGTGCCGTCGACGCCGCGGAGATGGCGCAAGCAGCGGCGGGCCGAAAAAACAACTTCCAAGAACCAAGCGGCCCGTCGTCGAACGACACCCCACTGACGGGTCGCCTACGGCCAGCGAGGCGCGGCAGCGTTTAGATGGATTCCTTTCCAGGGAATTTTTACTCCACTCCGCAAAGACGAGTAGACAGTTTTTCCCTCCCCTGGTCATCCCCCGTCTCATCCGATACCACGCGAATGGAGAGATAAAACGGCTGATCTGTCTGCTGCATAAAGGTTTGGGCGACTCTTCCTCCCAGCTTTTTGCTGTCTGTGTGACCCTCGCCGCGATGCGCCGCTTCGTGACGAGACTTAGCAAGGCCGCGACCACGTCGAGCGCCTCGAGTGGCGGCTCGGCCGCCGCGGCAGGCGCGAAGGCGGCGCCTCGCAATTGGACCGCCGCGTCCGATGACGAGCTGCTGCAGGGCGTAAGAAACAAGGAAATCCCCTTTTACGGCCTTGAGGCGGCGCTGAAGCCGGACTACGAACGGGCGATTAAGATCCGTCGCGAGGTCGTCCGCGATTACATTCGACCCCTTCCCGAGAAGAACGAAAAGCTACCCGCGATCGATCACATCCCGTTTAAGGGTTACGACTGGTCCAAAGTCGTGGGCTCGAATTGCGAGAACATCA
>ERZ1292633.4736-Hain-H41-02um-R1-4736-length-12518-cov-8_pt1 | contig 12518 bp, 9 predicted proteins | sample MGYA00564406_ERZ1292633 | MGnify/ENA primary metagenome ERZ1292633 (study PRJEB36523, sample SAMEA6512639) | groundwater metagenome | collected 2019-01-08 | study: AquaDiva: Metagenomics assemblies of 32 groundwater samples
CGCGCCAACCGTGTTTTTGGTACGGATAGAAACCATCCGTACCAAAAACACGGTTCTGGATAACAGCAACAAGGGCTTGAGGTTGGTTCTATACAAGATCGCCGATTGCGTGCGGATGGGTTCATCATCCGTGCGCAATCGGCGATCCGCGCGGACGGCTTCTCGTCCGCGCAAAATCGCAACTCTGCAACAACGTGGGGCGCGATTTAAGTCGCCACGTATAAATCTTACTTCGGCGCCATGCGAATGGCACCATCGAGTCTGATTACTTCACCATTCAGCATTTCGTTTTCGATGATATGCCTGGCCAGGGCGGCGTACTCCGCGGGACGGCCCAGTCGCGGCGGGAACGGCACCATCTTGCCCAGGGCATCCTGCGTTTCCTTGGGCATGCCCAGCAGCATCGGCGTTTCGAAAATTCCCGGCGCGATGGTCATTACGCGTATGCCGGAGCGCGACAGGTCGCGCGCGATCGGCAGGGTCATGCCCACGATGCCACCTTTGGAGGCCGAATAGGCCGCTTGCCCGATCTGTCCGTCGAAAGCTGCGACCGAGGCGGTGTTGATGATCACGCCGCGTTCGCCACCTGCATTCGGCTGTCCCTTGCTCATGGCGTCGGCCGCGAGGCGGATCATGTTGAATGTGCCGATCAGATTGATGCCGATGACCCGGCTGAAGCTCGCGAGCGCATGCGGCCCGTCCTTGCCCACCGTCTTTTCGCCGATGGCGATGCCGGCGCAGTTGATGAGGCCCTGCAGACCGCCGAATTCCTTCAGCGCGAGCGCCACGGCTGCTTTGCCGTCGGCCTCGGAGGTGACGTCGGTCTTGATGAATCGGGCCTGACCCAATTCCTTGGCGAGTGTGTTGCCCGCATCCGCATTGACGTCGGCAATGATCACCTTGCCACCAGCCGCCGCAATCGCGCGCGCTGTCGCCGCGCCCAGGCCGGATGCGCCACCGGTCACAATAAACGTGCTGTTCTTGAGTTCCATTTGAGCCTTCCTAGGGTTACAGAGAAAAATTTGACCACTGAACTATTTATTATCTCGCGATTTTATGCCGCGGTCCAAATCCGGTTGTCGGATAAGCACCGCAGCGGGCATAAGCAAATAACAAATGGACTGTAGCGGGACTCTGTGCCAATGTAAGATTGCCGTCTTTTTCGTTACGCGCTCTACCCTATGCTTAATCTAGGTTTTGCCTTTCCGGATCTGTATTCGCGCCACGGGCTCGTTCGCATAGACGCCGCGTTCCTGAAATTTCTGAGACAAAGCGACGCAGGGCTGGCCGCGCGCTTGAATGCAGCACGCGTCCAGCCAGACGCGCTCGCCAAGAAGGCGGAATCGGAGCTGCTGATCGCCCTTGCCCCGCATCTGGAAGACTTCATCGCCGCGCTATTCGGCATCAAGCATGAGGTCGATGCGCTGTCGGCGAGGCATGCGCAGCTCGCGCCGCTGTACACGATGAAGCGCCTGTTCGTGCAGCGCCGCGCAATGCACAAGATCAAGCCCGAGGAAGCGGCAAGCCTGGATGGCGCCGCGCTTGAAGCGCAGCTGGTCTCCTGGTTCGGCCAGCCGTTCTCGGAGTTGGTTTTCGCGCGCCAGGTCGGCGAATGGCAGAAGGACGAAGCGCAGTACGGCAACCGCATCGAAACTGCCGTGCAATACGCGGCCTGGGCCAGTCAAACCGCGGCGGGGAAAAAGAAACACCGTGACGGCGTGCTGTTCAAGGCGCCGTCCAAACTCGATTTCCTGCGTCTGGTGCCGGTGCATACCGATACGGCCGGCGGCTACGCCGTGCACACGCTCGAAGCCGGGCGTCTGCGCCGGCGCGAAGGCTTCGCCTTGACCGATACCGGCACCGATCTCGCCGGCGCCCTGGACGAGGCCAATTATTGCATTTGGTGCCATGAGCAGGGCAAGGATTCCTGCTCCACCGGCTTGCGCGGAAAAGCGGCCGCAAAATCCGCGCCGGCCCGCGACGCCCTCGCCTCGGGCTTCAAGAAGAACATTTTCGGCGTGACCCTGGCCGGTTGTCCGCTGGAGCAAAAGATCTCCGAGTTCCACAAGGTCAAGACCGAGGGACATGCGATCGGCGCCCTGGCGGTGATCTGCGTCGATAACCCCCTGGTCGCGGCCACCGGCCACCGCATCTGCAACGACTGCATGAAATCCTGCATCTACCAGAAGCAGGAGCCGGTCAATATCCCCCAGGCGGAAACGCGCACACTCAAGGACGTGCTCGAACTGCCTTACGGCTTCGAGATCTACAGCCTGCTGACGCGCTGGAATCCGCTCGACCTGCGCCGGCCCTTTCCCAGGCAGGCCAGCGGAAGGCGCGTGCTCATCGCGGGCATGGGCCCGGCGGGCTTCGGCCTCGCGCACCACCTGATGAACGACGGCCACGCCGTGGTCGGCGTCGACGGCCTGAAGATCGAACCGCTGCCGCCCGAACTCTCCGGCGTCGGCGCCGCCGGCGAGCGCGTGCCCTTCCGTCCGATCCGCGAGGTGCGCGAAATCTACGAAGCGCTTTCCGATCGTGTCATGGCGGGCTTCGGCGGCGTCGCCGAATACGGCATTACCGTGCGCTGGGACAAGAATTTCCTCAAAGTCATCCGCCTGCTGCTCGAGCGGCGCGAGCAGTTTGCGCTGTTCGGCGGCGTGCGCTTTGGCGGCACCTTGACCGTGGAGGATGCGGCCGAACTCGGTTTCGACCACCTGGCTCTGTGTATGGGCGCGGGCAAACCCACCGTGCTCGATATTCCCAACGGACTTGCGCGCGGCGTGCGCGCGGCCTCCGATTTCCTCATGGCGCTGCAGCTCACCGGCGCAGCCAAGGCCGATTCGCTCGCCAACATGCAGCTGCGCCTGCCGGTGGTGGTGATCGGCGGCGGTCTGACCGCTGTCGACACCGCCACCGAGTCGCTCGCCTATTACCTGGTGCAGGTGGAAAAATTCCTGACGCGCTTCGACATCCTCGCCGCCGAAATCGGCGAGGACGCGGTGCGCACCAGATGGGACGACCAGGAACGCGAGATCGCCGAGGAATTCCTCGCCCATGCCCGCGCCATCCGTGACGAGCGCAGGCTCGCAGCGCGCGAGGCGCGCGAACCGCGCATCATCGAACTGCTCAAGCACTGGGGCGGGGCCACCATTGCCTACCGCCGCCGCCTCAGCGACAGCCCCTCCTACACGCTCAACCACGAAGAGGTGGAAAAGGCGCTGCAGGAAGGCATCGCCTTTGCCGAATGCCTGTCGCCGCTGGCGGTGGACGTGGACAATTACGGCGCGGTGAAGGGGATGCGCTTCACCCTGCAGCAAATCGGCGCGGAAGGAAAATGGGAAGCCAGCGGCGAACACTGGCTGCCGGCGCACACGATTTTCGTCGCCGCGGGCACGCAACCGAATACGGTACTCGCGCGCGAGCACCCCGGGCAGTTCCAGCTCGACGGGAAATATTTCCGTGCCTGCGGCGAAGACGGGGCGCCGGTCGCGCCCGAATATTCCCTGTCCAAGCCCGCGCGCCCCGAGGTGCTGCTGTCGCGCCTCGACGATGGGCGTTTCATCAGTTTCTTCGGCGACCTGCACCCCTCGTATTTCGGCAACGTGGTCAAGGCGATGGGTTCGGCGAAGCAGGGCTATCCGGTGGTGTCGCGGGTCCTGGCGCAGCACCCGCCGCGCTCCCCGCTGGCGACCGCGGAATTATTCGCCGCGCTGCGGCGCGACCTTCTCGCCACCGTGCACCGCGTGGAACGGCTGACCCCGACTATCGTCGAGGTAGTGATCAAGGCGCCCATGGCTGCGCGAAAATTCCATCCCGGCCAGTTCTACCGCCTGCAGAATTTCGAGACGCTTGCTCCGGTGGTGGGCACCGGCAACGAGCGCACCCGGCTGCAGATGGAGGGCCTGGCCGTTACCGGCGCATGGGTCGAGCCGAAAGAGGGACTGGTATCGACCATCGTGCTGGAAATGGGCGGATCGAGCGATTTGTGCGCGCTGCTCAAGCCCGGCGAACCGGTCATCCTGATGGGCCCGACCGGCACCCCGACCCACATCGTCCCGAATGAAACCGTGATCCTCGCGGGCGGCGGCCTGGGCAACGCCGTGCTGTTCTCGATCGGCCAGGCGTTCCGCGCGGCTGGATCCAGGGTGCTTTATTTCGCCGGCTACAAGAAATCGATCGACCGCTACAAGACCGCCGACATCGAAGCGGCCGCGGATGTGGTCATCTGGTGCTGCGACGAAGAACCGGGATTCCGGCTGGCCAACGAGCAGGCCCGGCCCCAGGACCGCAGCTTCGTCGGCAACATCGTCCAGGCCATGGACGCCTACGCCGAAGGCCGGCTGGGACCGCCTTCCATACGCATGGACGACGCCGACCGCATCATCGCCATCGGCTCGGACCGCATGATGGCGTCCCTGGGCCGCGCGCGTCACGACCTCCTCAAGCCCCATCTCAAGCCGCATCACTACGCCATCGGCTCGATCAACTCGCCGATGCAGTGCATGCTGAAGGAAATCTGCGCGCAATGCCTGCAGCCGCAGCGCGACCCCAAAACGGGCAAGACGAGTTATGTGTTCTCCTGCTTCAACCAGGACCAGGAGCTGGACCGCGTCGATTTCGGCGCCCTGTCGGAGCGCCTGAGGCAAAACTCGCTGCAGGAGAAACTGACCGCGCAGTGGATCGGCCGCTGCCTGAAGAAACTGCGCGCCGGAGTCGCCTGACTATTGCTCTAGTGATCTATGTACGGCGTCTTAAATACCGTCGCATGTCACGAGCGGACTTGCGCGATCGAGCGCGCCAACCGAGCTTTTGGTACGGATAAAAGCAATAACAGCTTGGGTTGGTTTTATACAAGATCGCCGATTGCGTGCGGACGGTCTTTCGTCCGTGCGCAATCGGTGATCCGCGCGGACGGATTGCCGTCCGCGCAAGAGAGGCCACCGCAGTTCGAGCTACCCGGATATATCTGGGCGTTTTCGAGGAGCAGCCATTGCGCGCGCGCGCCAACCGTGTTTTTGGTACGGATAAACACCATCCGTACCAAAAACACGGTTATGGATAAAAGCAACAACGGCTTGGGGTTGTTCTTATGCGAGATCGTCGATTGCGCGCGGACGGCTTTTCGTCCGCGCAAAATCGCAACTCTGCAACAACGGGGACGCGATTTAAGTCGCCACGTATAGTGCCCTAGTGATCTTCGATCCGCGGCGTTTGCTCTTCGGCAAGTTCGCCTGTATCCGGATCGACCCAATCGGCGATGCCGATCTCGGCCTCCGCCTGCTCCACGCTTTCGCCCGGCTCGTAGTCCGAGTCTGCGCTGTACTGCATGTCTGCGACCGCTTCGAGCAGGGTCGGGAACGGGCCGGACTCCTTCCCGCTGTCCCTGGATTGCCAATAGAAACCATCGGGACGCTCGACGATCCTCGCCCGGTCGTACTCGGGAGGCGTTTCCGGTATCACTTGTTTCATCGCAAACCTGAACAGATAGAATCGACTTTGAAAAAATACGCCGTGCACGGCCCCTTCCCTGCCTCACGCCAAATCTATACGCTCCTGCAATCCGGCTGTTTGATCAAGATCAATCATACGCCTTGCGCCGAACGTCTGCTATTGCGCCGGTCGGCGATGCAGGCGGCGCCATTGTCAATACGCTGCCATCGGCAACAAGCAATACGATCCGGCACTCACGCCGCCTGCCCCGCGGCGTGGCCACTTGCCCAGGCCCACTGGAAATTGAAGCCGCCGAGGTGGCCGGTCACGTCCACCACCTCGCCGACGAAGAACAGGCCCGGCACTGTCTTTGCCTCCATCGTTTTCGACGACAGGTCGTCCGTATCGACGCCGCCGAGGGTCACTTCGGCCTTGTTGTAGCCCAGCGTGCCGGAGGGTTTTACCTGCCAGTGACGCAGGTCATGCGCCAGTACCCGCAGCGCGCTTGCCGGGAACTGGTTGAGCGGCTTCACCGCGTCGTGCGCCTCGCACCATTGCTGGGCGAAGCGCTTGGGCAGCGCTTGCGCGAGCAGGTTGTTCAGCTGCACCCGGCTCGACTGCTCCGACAATAACCAGGCTTCGGCATCGCGGCCCGGCAACAGATCGATGTTGATCGCGTCGCCGGCACGCCAATAGGAAGAAATCTGCAGGATTGCCGGTCCTGAAAACCCGCGGTGGGTCAGCAGCAGGTTTTCACGGAAGCGCCCGCCATTGCAGGAGACTTCCGCGTCCATGGAAATTCCGGATAAATCACCGAAGCGCGCCAGCGTTTCGGGCCCGAAGCTGAGCGGCACCAGCGCCGGGCGCGGGGGCACGATCTTCAACCCGAATTGCTCGGCGATGCGGTAGCCGAACGGGCCGGCGCCGATTTTCGGCACCGACAGCCCGCCGGTCGCCACCACCAGGGAGCGCGCCCGGCATGCGCCGTGATCAGTGTTGACGACAAACTCCTCCCGTTCACGGACTACGGCGCGCACTTCGCACGGCATGCGCCAGTGCGCGCCGCCGCGCTCGCATTCGCTTTTCAGCATGTCGATGATCTGCTGCGCGCTGTCGACGCAGAACAGCTGGCCCAGGGTCCTCTGCTCGTACTTGATGCGGTAGCGCTCGATGAGCGCGATGAAATGCCGCGGCGTGTAGCGCGCCAATGCCGAGCGGCAGAAGTGCGGATTTTGCGACAGGAAATTCTCCGGCCCGCAATGCAGGTTGGTGAAGTTGCAGCGCCCGCCGCCGGAGATGCGGATTTTCTCGGCCAGCTTGCGCGCATGCTCGATCAGCAGCACACGGCGGCCGCGCTGCCCGATCTGCGCCGCGCACATCATCCCGGCCGCGCCCGCGCCGATGACGATGGCGTCCCAGTGGCCGGCGTCCCGCGCTGAATCGGATGCCGGATTAATGTTTGCGGCCGATCAAGCGGCTGACCACCGGAAAATGGAGTTCACCGTCGCCGGATTTGAGCGCGCGATTGCGGCACATGGGTTCGCCCATGACGCCCAGGCCGAGGAAACCGATGCGCCTGTTCACTCTGCCTTGACCCCCGATTTGCGCACCACCTCGCCCCAGCGTGCCTGCTCCTTCTGGATGAACTCGGCAAACTCCGCGGGTGTGGAGCCGACGGCGATGGTGCCGTCGTTGCGGAAGCGCTCGAGCACGTCGGCACCCCGGGTCGCTTTGGCGATCTCCTCCGCCAGTTTCTTCACGATGGCGTCCGGCGTCTTCGCCGGCACGATGATGCCATACCATTGCGAGGTTTCGAAACCAGCGTAACCCTGCTGCGCCACCGTGGCCACGTCGGGAAGCGCGGCGACAAGAGCGGCAAGAATACGAAGCATGATTGACTCCATTTATTTACCGCTAGATTCTAACAGCGCGAGCTCGGGCAGCGGTACCTTGTCCGGGGCGCGAAAACACGGTTTCCATCTCGCGCCGCAGCTTGTAGGCGGGCAGGCTCTGGTCCATCGCCACGTCGGCCCAGGTGAGCGACTGACCTTTGGCTACCGCCCGCGTGAGCTTGACCTGATGCGCGAGTCCCAGCGGCAGTCCGCCCAAGGCGAGCGATTTGCCGGCCTGGAACAGCTTGCCCCACACGGTATAGCCGCCCTCCCCGTCCAGGATTTCGCCTGGCTTGAGATCGCGCTTGGCCGTCGCCACCACATCGGCATTGAAGCAGGTCGCCGCGCCGGTAGCCTCGCCGCGCAAACCGACGGAGGCGACCGAGATGCCAAGCTCGAGCCCGATCAGATGCCAACGCTTGTACAGGCAGGCATAGCGGCCGCTCGGATCCGTGCGCACCATGTACTCCTTGAAACAGTTGCGGATGTACTCGGTCTCCCCCTCGAACACCACGAACACGCCGAAGCGGATGTCGTAAGGAATCACGCGCCCGTCCTTCTCCAGCGAGGAAATCACCTCGACCTGGCCTTTCTGGTGCAGCACGCCACCCTCTGCGATGGGCCGGCAGACGAATGCGATGTCGTCCACCGAGGCCGGTGGATAGGTCAGGCCGTCGGGCGGGGCGACCAGTCCGGTGGCGTTGCACACCGCGGTGCTCTCGATCGATGGCTTGGAGCCGTCGAGAAAGGAATTGAACATCTTCGGGTTGAGACCGCCTATCTTCGCCTGCTCGGGCGTGAGGCCGTAATTCCCCCACACTGTCTCGGGCGTGGACTCGGAAAAATGCGGCAGCCACTTGTGCCCGCGCCCGGCAGCGACCACCTGGAAACCCGCCGCCCGCGCCCAGTCGACCAGGTCGCAAATCAGCGCCGGCTGATCGCCGTAGGCGAGGCTGTAGATCACGCCGGCCGCCTGCGCCTTGCGCGCGAGCAAGGGGCCGCACAAGGCGTCGGCCTCGACCGTGACGTTGACCACGTGCTTGCCGTTGGCGAAAGCCGCCAGGCAATGCTCCACCGCCGCGACCGGATTGCCCGTGCACTCCACGATGATGTCGATCCCGGGATGAGCGACCAGTTTCTCCCAGTCATCGCCAAGATGGGTGCTGCCTTTCGCCAGGGCAGCGTCAAGCGAGGCAGCGGCAAATTGCGCTGCTTTCCAGCCCACGCGCTCCAGATTGGTTTTCGCCCCGGCGGGAGCAAGATCGGCGATGCCGGCCAGATGCACACCCGGGGTCTTGGGTACTTGAGCGAGATACATGGCGGCGAATTTTCCGGCGCCGATCAGCCCTAGACGCAGCGGCCTGCCTTCGGCCTGGCGCTGTTGCAGTTTGCTAAAGAGATTCATTGTCCGGATCAACCCTGAAATTTCGAAATTATATACGGCGTCTCAAGTACTGTCGCACGTGAAGAGCAGCCATTGCGCGCTACGCGCGCCAACCGTGTTTTTGGTACGGATAAAAACCATCCGTACCAAAAACGCGGTTATGGTTAACAGCAGACACGGCGTGGGGGTTTTATACATGATCGCCGATTGCGTGCGGATGTGCTTTTCATCCGCGCGCAATCGGTGATCCGCGCGGACGGCTGCCGTCCGCGCAAACCCGGCCGCTGCAGCGCAAGCTGCCGGCAGCGATGTTCTGTCTATTCGCGCTTTGACGAAGCCGCGGGCTCGGTAGCTTGAATGACCGGCGTCTTTTCCATGACGTGGAAAAAAATCTCATCCTGCTTGATCATGCCCAACTCGTAGCGGGCGCGCTCCTCGATGGCGTCGTAGCCCTGCTTCAGGTCACGCACCTCGGCATCGAGCGCGTCGTTGCGCACGCGCAGCCTGGCATTGCCGTCTTTCTGCGCCTTGACCTGACGGTCGATCTCCCACACGCGCAGCCACCCACCCTTGCCCAGCCACAGCGGGTACTGCAGCAATACGATCAGCGCGGCGAAGACAATGGATAAGATGCGCATCAATTGGTTGCGGATTCGACCGCCTAGCGCAATTGGTAGAACGCGTCCCTGCCGGGATAGCCGACCGTGTCGCCCAGATCCTCTTCGATCCGCAGCAGCTGGTTGTACTTGGCGATGCGGTCCGAGCGGCTCAGCGACCCGGTCTTGATCTGCAGCGTATTTGCGCCCACGGCGATGTCGGCAATGATGGTGTCCTCGGTTTCGCCCGAGCGGTGCGAGATCACCGCCGTGTAGCCCGCGCGCTTGGCCATTTCGATGGCGGCAAAGGTTTCGGTGAGCGTGCCGATCTGGTTGACTTTGATCAGGATGGAATTGGCCACCCCCTCGGCGATGCCTTCGCGCAGGATCTTGGTATTGGTGACGAACAGGTCGTCGCCCACGATCTGGATTTTCCTGCCCAGGCGCTCGGTCAGGATTTTCCAGCCGTCCCAGTCGTTCTCGGCCATCCCGTCCTCGATGCTGATGATCGGGTACTTATCCACCAGGGTTGCCAGATAGTCGGTGAACTGGCCGGAAGAGAGCTGCAGGTTCTCCGATTCGAGCATATAACGCCCGTCCTTGTAGAACTCGGAGCTGGCGCAGTCCAGCGCGAGCAGCACGTCCTGCCCTGCCTGGTAGCCGGCTTTGTCGATGGCCTCGACGATCAACTGCAGCGCTGCTTCGTGATTGGGCAAATTGGGAGCGAAACCGCCCTCGTCGCCGACCGTGGTCGGCGTGCCGCGTTTGTGCAGCAGGTCTTTCAGCGCGTGGAACACCTCGGCACCGCAGCGCAGCGCATCGCGGAAGCTTTGCGCGCCCACCGGGACGATCATGAACTCCTGCATGTCCAGGCTGTTGTTGGCGTGCGCGCCGCCGTTGATGATGTTCATCATCGGCACCGGCATCTGCATCGCCCCGGAGCCGCCGAAGTAGCGATACAAGGGCAAGCCGCATTCGTCAGCGGCGGCCTTGGCCACGGCCATGGACACGGCGAGCACCGCATTGGCACCCAGCCGCGACTTGTTTTCAGTGCCATCCAGATCGATCAGGATCTTGTCGATGAAACTCTGCTCGGTCGCATCGAGGCCCATGATCGCTTCGGAAATTTCGGTGTTGACGTGCTCTACCGCGCGCAGCACGCCCTTGCCGAGGTAGCGCTGCTTGTCGCCGTCGCGCAGCTCGATGGCCTCGCGCGTCCCGGTCGAAGCACCCGAGGGCACCGCGGCGCGCCCCATCACGCCGGACTCGAGCAGCACGTCGGCTTCCACGGTCGGATTGCCGCGCGAATCCAGGATCTCCCTCGCCACCACGTCAACTATCGAGCTCATGTTCTTGTCCTTGTGCCAGATTCAGGCTTTAGATTTTACCGCCGGTAAACTCATTTTGCCTCAAAGCGACTGTTCCGCAAAACCGCTTTGCTTGACGACGCGATCCAGTTCCTTCAGCGTCATCAGCAACTGCCTCATTTTCGCCAGCGGCCAGGCGTTCGGGCCATCCGACAAGGCCTTGTCCGGATCCGGATGTGTTTCCATGAACAGTCCGGACACGCCGCTCGCCACCGCTGCGCGCGCCAGCACCGGCACGAATTCGCGCTGTCCGCCGCTCACCGTCCCCTGCCCCCCCGGCAGCTGCACCGAATGCGTGGCATCGAACACCACCGGGCAGCCGGTATCGCGCATGATGGCGAGTGAGCGCATGTCCGATACCAGGTTGTTGTAGCCAAAGCTCGCGCCGCGCTCGCACACCAGGATATTGTCCTTGCCGCTGGCTTCCCTCGCCTTGGCGACGACATGCTTCATATCCCCGGGAGCGAGGAACTGTCCTTTCTTGATGTTCACCGGCTTGCCGGCGCTGGCCACGGCACTGATGAAATCGGTCTGGCGGCAAAGAAAAGCGGGCGTCTGCAGCACGTCCACCACCGACGCTGCCGCTTCGATCTGGTCGATCCCATGCACGTCGGTCAGCACCGGCACGCCGATCTGCTGCTTCACTTCGGCGAGAATTCTTAGACCATCGTCGACGCCCGGGCCGCGAAACGATTTGCCCGAGCTGCGGTTGGCCTTGTCGTAGGACGACTTGTAGATGAAAGGCACGCCCAGTTCGGCGCAGATCTCCTTGAGCATGCCCGCGGTATCCAGCGCAAGTTGTCGTGATTCGATGACGCAGGGGCCGGCAATCAGGAATATCGGCTGATCCAGGCCGACACTGAAACCACACAGTTTCATGCCGCCGCTACCGCAGCAACCTGGGCGCCCTGAACGGCGCCGGCCTTTCTCAGCTGGTACGCGAGTGCGGCTTCGACAAAGGCTTTGAACAGGGGATGTCCGGTGCGAGGGCTGGAACTGAACTCCGGGTGGAATTGGCAGCCGATGAACCAGGGATGCGCGTTCGGCCCCTCGGCAGGCAGTTCGATCAGCTCGCACAGCGCCTCGACCTTGGTGCGCGCCGCCACCCTCAGGCCGGCGGCTTCGAGCCTTGGCAGGTAGTAATTATTGACCTCGTAGCGGTGGCGGTGACGCTCATTGACCACGGCGCTCTGGTAAATGTGCTGTACTTGGGTGCCGGGCAGGATGTCGGCCGGCTGCGCGCCAAGGCGCATGGTGCCGCCCAGGTCGGAACCGGCATCGCGACGTTCCACCTTGCCGTCGCGATCCAGCCATTCGGTGATCAACGCAACCACCGGCTGCGGCGTTTCCGGGTCGAACTCGGTGCTGTTGGCCTCGGCCAGACCGGCCTTGTGGCGCGCGTACTCGATCACCGCCAGTTGCATGCCCAGGCAGATGCCAAGGTAAGGCACCTTGTTTTCACGGGCGTACTGGATAGCCTTGATCTTGCCCTCCACGCCACGCGCGCCGAAGCCGCCCGGCACCAGAATGGCGTCCACGCCGGAGAGGCAGCCCGTGCCCTCGCGTTCGATCGCTTCCGAATCGACGTACTGGATCTTGACCTTGGAGCGCGTGTGGATGCCGGCGTGGATCAGCGCTTCGTTCAGTGACTTGTAGGAATCGGTGAGATCGACGTACTTGCCGACCATGGCGATGGTGACCTGGTGCTGCGGGTTTTCCAGCGCCTCGATCAGGCGCTTCCACGACCTCAGGTCGGCCGGCCGCGCCAGGATGTGCAGCTTGTGGCAGACAATCTCGTCCAGCATCTGCTGGTGCAGCATGTAGGGAATCTTGTAAATCGAATCCG
>ERZ1292633.4743-Hain-H41-02um-R1-4743-length-12506-cov-24_pt1 | contig 12506 bp, 10 predicted proteins | sample MGYA00564406_ERZ1292633 | MGnify/ENA primary metagenome ERZ1292633 (study PRJEB36523, sample SAMEA6512639) | groundwater metagenome | collected 2019-01-08 | study: AquaDiva: Metagenomics assemblies of 32 groundwater samples
CCACGGGCCCCCACTTGCACTACATGGTCAAGGTTCATGGTCAGGCGCTAGATCCAGTAAAGTACATCCTCGAATAGCTAAGGCTTCCCGCTTAATCACTGGCTCGTCATCAACCGATTAGGTTCATGACAAGGTCACCTTGAACTTACCCCTCCTTGCCAACAACGCCCACCGAATCGACTCAACTCCTATGCTATACTGCCGCGCCACTAGGCGGTAGAGATCATGCCGTTACTCAGCCTATGACAGATATTGAGATCAACCGATCAGTGAAGGCGCGTCCAATTCAGGACGTTGCCGACCAGCTTGGCATCAAGACCAACGAGCTAATTTCATATGGAAGACTCAAGGCGAAGGTTTCGCTTGATGTACTCGAGCGACTTCACGCTGCGCCTCTCGGCAGGTATATCCTTGTGACCGCCATAAATCCGACCCCGCTGGGGGAAGGCAAGACGACAACTTCCATCGGGCTTGCTATGGGTCTTTCCCGCCTCGGCCATCGAACGGCCGTGACGCTTCGCCAGCCTTCATTAGGGCCGGTGTTTGGGATCAAGGGGGGGGGAACGGGAGGAGGAAGGGCGCAAGTCCTTCCGATGGAAGATATCAACCTTCATCTGACCGGCGATGCTCACGCTGTATCTGCCAGTCACAATCTCTTATCAGCATTTGTGGATAATCACCTTTTTCATGGGAACGGGCTTAAAGTGGATCCCAACCGGATCACCTGGCCACGGACGTTGGGAGTCAGTGACCGGGCGTTACGGCAAGTCTCGCTGGGAGAGGGGCCTGTGGGTCGCACGGGCCAGTTTGTGATCACTGAAGCTTCTGAAGTCATGGCGATGCTCGCGTTGGCATCGAGTCAAGCCGACTTGCGACAGAGGCTTGGGCAGATCGTTGTTGGGTTTGCAACGGATGACAAGCTCTTGCGAGCAGAGGAGTTTGGATGTGCCGGATCCATGGCGGTCTTGCTTAGAGAAGCGCTGTTGCCAAATTTGGTTCAGACGCTGGAGGGAACCGCAGCGTTCGTGCATACAGGTCCGTTCGGTAATATCGCCCATGGGAATTGTTCGATTCTTTCCGATGCTATTGCATTGCGTTGTGCGGACTATGTCGTTACGGAGGCTGGTTTCGGGAGCGATCTCGGAGCGGAGAAATTTTTCAACATCAAGTGTCGTCGTTCAGGATTCAAGCCAGCGGCAGCCGTGGTGGTCGCGACGCTTCGCGCGCTCAAGCTTCATGGCGGCGGAGGAACGGTTAAAGTTGGAACACCGCTTCCGGCAGGGCTTACCGGGCCTAACCAGGAGGCATTGGTAAAGGGCTTTGCGAACTTGGAGCAGCATATTGCGAACGTGAAAGCCCATGGGGTGCCAGTAGTGGTGGCGGTCAATGCCTTCATCGATGACCCGGTGGCTGAGCTGGAATGGGTTCGAGAACGGTCTCGAGAGGTTGGGGCGGTGGATGCCGCAGTCTCAACCCATTGGGCCGATGGCGGGAAAGGGGCTGAAGAGTTGGCGGAGGCAGTGGTCAGCGCCGCAGCGAAAACGTCTACGTTTAGGCATTTATATGACATCGCTTGGCCGATCAAGAAGAAAATCCAGACTATTGCCACGCAGATGTATGGGGCCTCAGCTGTTTCGTTCGACGTACAGGCCGAACAAGACATAGCGTTGGCGCAGCAGCTCGGATTTGATCAGCTGCCCATCTGCATGGCTAAGACGCCGTTGTCGCTCTCACATGATCCAGCGTTGAAGGGACGCCCGTCTGGGTTTACCCTGCCGATCAAAGAAGTGCGAATACTCGCAGGGGCTGGGTTTCTGACGGCGGTCTGCTCAGGGATTCAGCTCATGCCGGGGTTGCCCAAGAGGCCGGCAGGGGAACGTATTGGAATCGATCCAGGCACGGGAGAGATTGTGGGGCTGTCTTGAAGGCTAGCGCTGCTTAAGGTAGTGGAGGAATTCTGAGTCCGGACCCATCACCAGGGTGGACTTATCTTTGAAGGTTTTCTTGTAGGCTTCCATCGTGCGAGTAAATTCAAAAAAATGAGTATCCTGCCGGTAGGCGTCGGCATAGACTTTAAAGGCCTTCGCATCCCCCGCGCCTCGAAGTTCCTCCGATTCCTTATACGCCTGAGCCAGAATAATCTCGCGATCCTTTTCCGCCTCTGAACGGATTTTCTGTGCCTCCTCAGCACCTTCCGCGCGGTATTGCTTCGCCTGCCGTTCCCGCTCAGCTTGCATCCGGGAGAACACGGCCTTCTCGTTCTGTTCAGGGAGGTCGGCGCGCTTAATTCTCACGTCCTGAATCTCGATCCCATACGCAGATGCTTTCTCATGTGACCGCTGAGTCACGATTTTCATGAGTTCTGCGCGGTGATCCGCGACAATCTCCAGAAGGTCATGGCGCCCGAGTTCGACCCGGAGCTCGGAGTAGATAATGTCGTTAAGCCGTTGCAGCGCTCCCCGCTGGGTTTGAAAGTTCTGATAGACCTTGAGTGGGTCGATAATCCGCCATTTGGCATAGTTGTCAAGAAGGAGGGTCTTCTTGTCCTGTGTGATCACATCTTGCGCCTGTGTGTCGTAGTCCAGCAGGCGCTTATCGAAGTAGGTGACCTCTTGAATGAACGGCACTTTCACATAGAGCCCCGGCTCCGTGAGATTGCGGATTGGCTTTCCGAGCTGGACCACGATCGCATTTTGGGTGATGTCCACGACGAAGAGTGGTGAGGCTCCCAGGAAAAACAACCCGATGATGACCACCGCCACTGCAATGATGAATCCCTGCTTGGTCATTATTTACGGTCCTCAGTGGCGGTGCTGGTCATCGGTTTGTGACGATCAAGTGGAAGGTACGGAAGCATACGATCGGCTGACTTACCATCGATGATGATCTTCTCGACGTTCGGCAGGATTTCTTCCATGGTTTCGATATAGATCCGCTTGCTGATGATATCTTTAGCTTGATTGTATTCTTTCAGGGTTGCCACAAACCGGTTCGCCTCACCTTGGGCGCGATTCAGTCGCGCCTGGGCGTAGCCCTTAGACTGGTTCACCACCTGAGCGGCTTCGCCTTGGGCTTTAGGGAGAATGTCGTTGCGATAGCTCTGAGACTGGTTGATCAGTTTCTCCCGATCTTCCTTCGCATTCGTCACATCCTTGAACGCAGCCGCCACGGCCTCGGGAGGACTGACGTCCTGGAGTTGGACAGCTGCGACCTGGACGCCGCCCTGATACTGGTCGAGAAGGGATTGCAGGAGTACCTGGGTGTCCTGTTGGATTTGGGCTTTGCCGGTCGTCAAGGCCTCGTCGATTTTGCCCTTACCGACCACTTCCCGCATGGAGGCCTCGGCAGCTTTGCCGATCGTCTCATGGATTTCTGCGACGTTAAAGAGATAGTTCGCAGACTCTTTAATCTTGTATTGCACGATGAATTGGATGGCCAGGATGTTCATGTCGCCGGTGAGCATCAGGGCTTCTTGCGCCAGCATCTGCTGGCGGCCTTGCCGATCTGTCCGGAAGCCGACCTCAATGCGGTGGAGTTTTTGGACTTTCGGCTGCAGAACGGTTTCGACGAGAGGAATTTTCATATGAGGGCCAGGCGCCACGGTTCGGACAGGGACGCCGAATCGCTTGACGACGCCCTCCTCATCCGGGGAAACGATAAAGACTCCCTGCCAAGCAACAAAGACAAGCAGCCCCGCCAAGGCGATGTTTCTGAAACCGCTTGAAGGCATCAGATTCTTGAATGAGGGCAGCAGATTCTGGAATTGCGACTGGGCCTGCTTGAGGGCCTCCTCAAGCGGGTCGCTCTTCTTACTCCAAGGATCTTTGGGGTCCCAAACCATACGAAGTATTTGACCGAAGATAATTGCGAGGATCTCTGTCCGCGCCACCTTAGCAGACTGTCTAGAAGCTACGCAATCACGATAATTTCCAGATGGTCCATCTAGTTGATCTGGTTGGTCTGGTCTATCTGGTTTGTTTTGTTCATCGAGTTGGTCTTGTTTAACCAAACAAACGAGACAAACCAGAAGAACTAAATAAACCAAACAGACCAAATGAACAGGACAGGCTAGAGCACTTTGGTGAGGATGAGGTAGGCGATACCAGCGAGGAGAGCCGATGCTGGCAGTGTCACCACCCAAGCCAGGACCATGTCACGCACGGTCGTCCAGCGCAGGCTGTTCCGGCCTTTGAGCAGGCCGATTCCGATAATGGCTGAACTGCTGAGATGAGTGGTCGAGACCGGCAATCCGAGAAAGCCGGAGACGAGGACCAAGGACGATGTCGCCAGGTTTGCAGACAGCCCCTCCGCATGACTCATCTTCGTCACGTTTTCAGCGAGAACTTTCGTCACGCGGAGTCCACCAAAGTAGCTGCCGAGCCCCATCGCAATGGCGACTCCCCCGAAGGCAATAAGCTGGGACGAAGTGCTGGGCCACGTAGCGGTCGTGCTGCCGAGCAAAAGCATGGCGACGATTTTCGGCGCATCGTTCGTGCCGCGGGCAAATGACGCAAGGCCGCTGGAGATCCAATGGATCGTATCGAGTCCTACAATCAGTCCCTGTAAGCCTGCTCGGTCGCATTGCGAAGGCACCGCGATCACCGGCTGTCCAAAGTCTGGCCCCTGAAACAATGTTCTCGTTTCTCCGCGAGGATCGATCGCCACTAGCGCTCGTGAGGCCGGCATTAGGCACAAGCAGGCGCCTTCCCATTTCCTCGCGAGCGCGCGAACAACTGGATGGATCAGTAAAGAGACGGTCAAGGCGAGGAACGGACTGAGCAATAAAGGCAGCGCAATCTTTTTCCCGATTGCAGACCAGATCAATCCTTCTCCGGCGAAAGCGACAAAGCCGGCGCCGACAATGGACCCGGTCAGTGCATGAGTCGTTGAGACAGGGAGGCCCGTGCGCGAGGCGAAGAGGATCCACGCCATCGCTCCGGTTAGGACCGCCAGGGTAGCGGCCGGCTCGATGATCGTGCCGGCCTGGACGAGGCCATGGCTAAACGTATTGACCATCGCACGTGCAACAAAGGCCGCTACTCCTGCGCCGATCACGGTCCAGACAGTTCCCCAGACGATCGCCGACCGATAATCGGTGACTCCGCTACCGACTAAGGTCGCGATTGCTTTGGAGACATCGTTGGTTCCGTTCGCACAGGCGAGGGCGAAAGCGAGTGCGAAGGCGAATAGAGAGATTTCCATTGTCCGTGGTTCTAGGAGGTAACGGACCCGCCACAAGACGAACCGGCTCCTGCCGTACAGCCATAACAATGGTTGCGCGTCGTAATTTGGCGCTGATGGAGTTGAACCGGATCAAAGTCGCGGATATGGGCGGGGGCGCCGTGATCTATCGGTAGATCGAGCATCTGGTTGAAGTCGCAGTCGTACAGGGTGCCGTCCCAGCTCACTGAGATTGTATAGCGGCACATGACGCCGGCCGCAGCAGCGGGGTTGAAGGCGTTAGCCAATCGCTCCATATATTGCTCGTAGTTGCCGCTCTCTAGGAGAAATTCAAGAAATCGGCTGATCGGCATATTGGTGATCGTGTAGAGATGGTTGAACTCGACGCCATGGCGAGCCAGGAGTCCCTTTCGAAACCGCGCTTCAATCGCCTCTTGTTTGGGAGGGAGAAAGGCTCCGACTGGATTGCAGACTAGGTTCAAGGCGAGGCCGCTACCGGGACGGCCATACCCGAGTGTATTCAAGAGTTGCAGAGCCTCGATGGATTTCTCAAAGACTCCTTCACCCCTCTGTGCATCGGTCTGGCCGGCGCGGTAATAGGGCAGCGACGCGACGATTTCCACACGATGCCCGGCGAGGAACTCCGCCAAGTCCGCTTGGGAGGGGAGGAGCAAGACAGATAGGTTACAGCGATCCATCACGTGACGACCCAGTGCCTTGCTCTGTTCAACCAGCCAGCGAAAATTGGGGCTCAGTTCCGGTGCCCCCCCTGTGATATCGACCGTCGGGATATCGGTCTGAGTGAGAGCGCGGATACACTGCTCCGCCGTTTCGAAAGACATACGTTCGGTGCGGTCAGGTCCCGCATCAACGTGACAATGTCTGCATGTCTGATTGCAGAGCTTACCGACATTGATCTGAAAGACGGTGATCCCGGTGGCTCGAAGTGGGAGCAGGCCGATGTGATTGAGTTGCGTCTCGAAAGGGGGACAACTCGCGGTCCTCCCGAGTATCTTCAATTGCTCCGTTGAGGAGGCAAGGGGGCTCTGTTGTCCCAGTAGGGTCAGTGCCATAGAGTTTATTTCAAGATGTCGCAGCCTGTTTCAGAACCGATTACCGAGATCGTCTGCGTACTCAGCGTCATCATGCATCAGCAGCAGCTCCCATTGGGGGCGCAGGTCACGGCCTCACCGATGACGCTCTGGCCCGCGCGGTTGATGATCGCAAAATGGGGAGCGTAGGCGTCGGTTTCCAATACCTGTAGCGTCTTGGAGCAGATCTCCAGCGGCTCACCTCGGCGATACAGATGGTGATCGTCATCGGCGGCTTCAATGAAGGGCCCGGCGAGCATGGCAAAATGTCCTTGCCAGGCACACGGAGTGTCTGCTGGGTAGACCGCAGTCCATCGATTGTCAGCTCGATCCAACCACAGTGGGCTGGAGGACAGGATAAAGTGAGAAACTAATGGAGCTTGGCTCAAGAGGCAGACAGTCTCTGGCGTGATTGGCTGGGGAATGCCCCGGAGGTACGTCGTGCCCAGTTCATCGACCACTCGGCTGAACGGCCCTCGGAGCGTGGCATACCGAACGGCCGACTGAGGCGCGTTCGCAGGGAGTTTATATCCCGTTAAGGTGACAGAGAAGAAATGAATGCCGTCGATTGCCTGCCAGGGTGAGGCCTTAATCAGATGGATGCCGAGAAAGCCTGCTCCAACCATTCCCGAAATATAGTCGGCAAGCGTCAGCGCCCCGGAGAGGCAGTCGCCCCACTTTTCAGCGTCGTGCACCAAATACTGCGGAACCGGCTGATCGGCCACGATGTCGGAGATCGTAAATCGCCCACCAGGTTTGGCGACGCGAAACATTTCCCTGAAGACCTTCCGTTTATCCGGCGCCAGGTTGATCACGCAATTGGAGATGATCAGATCGATGGCGCCGTCGATCACCGGGATCGCATCCGCCATCCCTTTGCGAAACTCGACGTTGGAGGAGGTGTATCCAAGATTGGTTGCGACGACGGGAGCATGCTTCCGGGCGATGGCCAGCATCGTGTCGGTCATATCAATCCCGATGACGTGGCCAGATGGACCAACGAGCCGGGAGGCTTCGAAACAATCGATGCCGCCACCTGAACCGATATCCAGCACGGTTTCCCCTGGGGAGACAGTCTTGAGCCCTGCCGGTGTCCCACAACCATACGAAATATTAAGGACTTCTTCTGGGATAAAGGACTGGAGATCGGCCATGTCGTAACTGGTCGGGCAACACATCTGTTCGCCCGTTAACGCAGCCCGGGCATAGCGATCGCTGACCTTTTGGGTAATCTCATCTATTGGCATGGCGCCCTCATAGGCAAATGAACATATGCAGGCCTGTCCATCTATCAACTTATGACGCAGTTCGTCAACTCTGGCTTTCCCCAGGCTCTTCTCGCCACACATAGGCGGGGCGCAGGACTTCTTGCACGGGCCAAATGGCGAAGCCCAATTGTGAGTCGCTGGGTTCCAGCCTAATCTTACAGCGTGAGACGTGAAAGGTGAAACGTGAGATGTGTGAAGGTAGAAGGCAATCACATTCGCCCGCGCGACTGAACCCTATCGATTCCGAGAAGCACCATGCGCTTGCATTCGCCAGAGCCACAAATAGATAGCGGTATTGAGGACGAGCACCCCTGTGCCTAACAGCAACTGAAGGTCTCGCGTCAGATCCTCAGGGTAGAGCACTGGCAAAAGGTATTGCGCGATAAAGTCGGAACGATACGAAGTTTCGCCACCTTGCGATCGTAACCAATTCTCCAGCGGCGTGAGCGGGCAGATCCAGCCGGTGAATTCGATGACCGCGCCCCAGGTTGCCGCCGGCAGGTGCAGCCAGGCAATCCACCGCCACCTCAGTGTAAGCAACCCGCCAAAGACCACGAAGAGAACAAAGCCGACATGGATGCAGAGGATCAGGTCGGCAAGCCACGAGTACCACATCGCGTCAGAAGAGTCGGGGAGGATCAAGGGGATTGGCTGTCTGAGAATAGACGAGTCTATTTCCGTCGATGACCGCAAACGGCGTCAGCCGATGTTCGTCTGCCTTGACCGGCGAAAGGATATGCCTGACATCCCAGCCGTGCGCAACCAGCGCATCGGCGATCAGCGAGCGATGGCAGCGCCAAGGGACAGCCTCGGCGCACATGATCGCCGTCTTCATGTCCGTGCCATAGGCCATAAGCTCTTCAAGGGCTCTTTGAAATTCCTCCGTCTGCATATAGTCGGCGTAGCCGCGAAAACTGGTGTTTCTCCATCCCTTGTTGATCGAATCCTTCCGGGCTTTTCGAAGACCCCCAAGCGCCGGCATATGGAGAGAGGTGAGACCGGCCTTTCTCAGACTCTCGGCCAACCTATCCTCATTGAATTGTGGATTGTGTCGTGATCGTGGAATCGTTCGGACATCTACGAGGAGACGGATCTCATGCGCTCGCAGGACGTCGGTGAATTTACCGATCGGTCTAGTCGAATGGCCGACGGTCCAAAGTGTCGGTTGCCGAGGCATGGATCAGTGTGGCATAGCGAGCGGGGAATCGCCACGGGCTGATAGGGAAGCGGATCAATCCGGCGGCAATTTCTCGGGATCGATTTCGAGCAGCCGCAGCCGACCGTTGGCGATATGCTCGGTTTTGTAGAGGCGATCGCCCAGCTGCATGGTCCCTACAAGGAGATTACCGCTGGCGACAAAGGTAAAATCTCCCCTCGAAGGCGGCTTGAATATGCCACGGATGACGGCGCTATCGTTGCTGCGGGAGACCGTCGACGTGATATCCAGCTCGTGGTTGGCGCCATCAAAAAGCTCAATGGTGATTCTGGGATGGGGCCTAGCTCCGGCATCCTTCAAGGCCTGAAGCAGTGGGAGATCGAGTGCGATCTCTCGATCTCGGAGTACCCAAGGCTTTCGCATCGTTGCAGGCTGATCGACAATGGCGGGAGGAGGAAGGGCTGTTTGCCACAAGCTCTTCGGTGTCGGGCGTTCATCAGCCCATGAGATCTGGCTACAGACACCGCCTAGCACTGCGGCGAGAATAAAATAACTGAATCGGTGGACCATGGAGCTATTCCCTTGTAAATGGCTAACGTTGGTTCGACTCATTATAATATAGACGGCTGCGGCTCGGCGCGATCATGAAATAATGGAGTGGGACCGATCGTGTCTGAGCCTTTCCGGTCAAGGGGAAATAATCCGCAAGTTTGCCGGTGCTGCGGGAGGTGTCACGTCGGCAGTCCCTGTACGCCAAGCGGCCACGATCTGACGCACGTCGTTCATGGAGCGTGCGTTGTCCGCTGAGTTCGTCGGATTGATGCTGTGATCGATACCGAGAGGGCGTCCGTTGTAGAGGAGTCGCGGATTGGAGAAAAACTTCACGCGCGGGCAGGACAGAGTCGGGCAGGCATAGGCCATGATAGTCCGGAACCGCCCGACTTCGTCGCGATAACCGTACGAGTAGGCGAACACCCCAGTTCCACCCGTGGCCCGGTCGTGCGCGTTGCCCATGTTGTGTCCCAATTCGTGGGCAAGGGTATTGTTCGCGACGCAATCGCGAGCCGTCACGCTGAACGCGGAACTGGCGAAGCCGGCACGTGGGCCGTTCGCCATCACGTACGCGATGCCGCAAAAGCCGCCGCCGTTGTCCACGATCAACGTGACGAGATCGGCATTGTGCTGGTCTCGCAATTGATGTACCTGGTCCATGATCCCGTCGGTCGTACTACGCAAGCGGGTGAGATCGGCGTCGATAGCGCCCGATTCCGTATATGCCACCTCGGCCGTATGGACGAGCCGGAGCTGCATAGCAATCTGGCTGTTACTGTAGGCTTGATTTGCCGAATCGACGCCCAATGCGATCAACGCTTCCATCGCAGCCTGGCCACCCTCCTGGGTTTTTGCCGCAGAGGTATAGACGACCAGCAAGTCGACAACAGCATCACCCGCTGCTGCGGCAGTGGTATCGGTCTGCGGTGGGGTTCCTCCCGTGGGAGGTGCCGCAATGAGATCATCGTCGGCCACGACGAGGGGATGGTGATCCGGGGGTAAGGCTTCTTCATCCACTTCTACGAGGCGATGAAGGTTTCCGCCGGCCGCCTCGATTTTGTACAGGCGGTGGTTCGACAGAATCGTTCCGGTCATAGTCGTGCCGTGAGTCACCAAGGTTACGTCGCTTCCTGCTTCTCCTCGCAGCCGCCCGCGCCAGACCTTTGTCTGTTTGGGGTACTCGCGCGGCTGGTCAAGGTTCAGCGTTCGAAGCCCGGTATCGAAGAAGTTCAGGGTCACGTCGGTTTGGGCCTCGGCACGGGGGCGATTCATGACATCCAATGCTGCGGGGTTGAGTGTTATGGTGCGCTGCCGCCGTACCCATCGTTTGTGCACCTGGGGCTCCGGCTGCGCCTGGGCGATCGGAGGGGGCGTTACGTTTGTAGTTTCAGCGAAGAGCGGTATCTGGGGAGGGGTGGATGCGCCCGTCGCGTCAGTGGGCATACCGAATGCTGTGACGCAAAGACAGAGGATCATCGTGCTTGAATAAAGGAAAGGAAGGCGGTGTCCTCTACCACCTGCCTGTGATTGTGGAATCGGTGTAGTCGGTTCCATGCCCCCCTCTGCTCACCGGTCTGTAACAACCCTGGAGAGAGCAAGGGTGATGCCTTTCCATGGGATAGCGTTCCTCGGCCAAAGGCATCCGATCTTCTACAATATCAAGCAATTCTGGGGCTGACACAAAACAGCTCACAGATGATGGGAAGGGAACCCCTGCAATAGGGGCCAATAGTGGAGGGTGCAGCCTACGCAGAAACAGATCGAATGATCGATCGATTTTGCTCTGATGTGGCGGGGCATTTGGCATTTCGGAATAGGTCCTGAGTTCCTGTAAGAAACAGTCCTATCCACTTTCCCCTCTTATAGTCGCGGACTCTCTTGCGCTCAACCCCTGTAGGAATAACCATGCAGGAACGCCAAGCTGATAATGCGGCAATCTTAACAAATTCAACAGAAGCGGTTGCACAATTGGTGGCTGCATTTTTGCATGATTCAGACAGTCGTGAGGAGGCATCCGGGAGGAGGCACCTATGAAATCACTTAACTGGAATCATTGGAATAGGAAGTTACTTGTTCTGATAGTCCTCTGTCCCCTGCTGTGGATGTTGTCGGCAGTTTCGGCCTGTGTGTCAATGCCATCGCCTCCGAGCGATCTTGTTTCCAAGGGGAGGGATATCTTCTTCAACGAGACGTTCCAGGGAAACGGAAGGACATGCGGAACCTGCCACCGGACTGAGGCGAACTTCTCGATCAACCCCGCCTTCATCGCGACTCTGCCAGCCAACGACCCCCTCTTCGTCGCCGAATTCAATCCGGACCTTAAAAAGAACTTCGAGAATCCCAAGCTGATGCGCCAGTTCGGCCTTATCTTGGAGAATCTGGATGGGTTTGGCGATCTGGAGAACAAGTTCGTCATGCGGGGCGTGCCCCACGTGCTTGCGCAGCGGACGTCCATCAACAGCAACCAGGGACCACGCACTGGTTGGTCGGGGGACGGCGCGCCCGGGGATGGCTCACTTCGCTCCTTTGCGACCGGCGCCGTCATCCAGCATTTCACCAAAACCTTGAATCGCGTCGCCGGTGTGGATTTTCGGCTCCCAACTGAAGATGAATTGGACGCCCTGGAGGCCTTTCAGCTCTCGTTGGGGCGCCAGCAGGACCTGACGTTGCCGTTGCCGCTCAAGGGCATTGTCGCGAAGCGCGGGCAGGAAATCTTTCTGGATAACAAGCTTGGCAAATGCAACCTCTGCCACGCCAATGCCGGGGCCACGGCGAATTTTGGCGGCGGAAATATTGGAAACGCGAACTTCAGTACCGGCGTGGAGAACCTGCCGGACCAGCCGGCCGATCTCAGCGGCGAGCGGAACCCTCCTGACGACGGGTTCGGCAGACCAGGCGACGGCACCTTTAACACCCCTCCGTTGGTGGAAGCGGCCGACACCGGCCCGTTCTTCCATAATAATGCGATTGAGACCATCGAAGGGGCGGTGGGATTTTATGACGGCGAATCGTTCAACAATTCCCCCTCAGGGAAGCTGCTCGCCCAAGCCGACCCCAATGGCGTAGGCATCAAGCTGGATGGCACCCAGATTGAGGCGGTGGCTGCGTTTCTCCGGGTTCTCAATGCCCTTGAGAACATTCGGCAGAGCCTCGATCTGCTGGCGTCCAGTGCCAAGAAGGGCTTTGCCGAACGAGCTGACGATCGAGAACTCCTCAAGCGAGCGGTGAGCGAGACGCAAGACAGCATCAAGGTTTTGG
>ERZ1292633.4746-Hain-H41-02um-R1-4746-length-12502-cov-5_pt1 | contig 12502 bp, 12 predicted proteins | sample MGYA00564406_ERZ1292633 | MGnify/ENA primary metagenome ERZ1292633 (study PRJEB36523, sample SAMEA6512639) | groundwater metagenome | collected 2019-01-08 | study: AquaDiva: Metagenomics assemblies of 32 groundwater samples
CCCGCACTGATCCACGTCCACGCCGCTGCCTCAGCGAGCACCGCAGTGGTCGTCGACACCGATTTCAGCGAGGCGGGTGCGCCGTTCGGCGCGGGCACAGAGGCGCATCGATGCATGTGTGATTGCTTCGCGCTGCTGAAACGCCTCTCTGACACGGGCGCGCTGGACCGGATGCATCCCGCTGTCGCCGTGCGACTGCTGTCGCAGTTGCGGGCGCTTCGCATCGCGTTCGGCATGGCTCGTCTATCGGCGCTCGTGGACCGGCCAGCGCAGTAAATGGGAGACCGTCGCCGCGGCTGCTGTCATAGAAAGCGCCTTCCAACCCTGATTGTTTCCTGTTGTGTTCGTCGTCGATCATCATACAACCACTCCTGATCTTTCACCCCTTTTTTTTTGGCATTGCCGTCCAAACGGCCCTCCTGCCGAGATGTTTGCACTGAGTGCACCGACAAAACAGCTTTGATCCCAATGTCGCAAGACGAAGCCGTTGCGAGCGTTCCTACCACAGGGGCGGCAGGCGTGGGCGATGACAAGCTTACCACGACGGGAGCGTCCTCGCAGCTCGGGCAACCGATGTCGTCGAATCGTCCGCCGCCGCGAGCCTCTAGCTCCATGCTCCCCAACCAGACGACGGCGGCGATTCCGCTGCCGCCTCGACGCGTGCTTTCCTCTTCGCAGGCAGACAAGCACGGGGGGGACGGTGGCAAGTCGCACGGGGGGGACGGTGGCAAGTCGCACGGGGGGGACGGTGGCAAGCCGCACGGGGACGCGGATGCCTCTCGGAGCCACGTGCTAAATGACGCGAGCGACGGCGTGGGTGGCGGAAGGCAGTCCAATCCGTCTTCGCCACCTCAGCTGCTTCGAGCACACTGCCTCGACTTTCTTCAAATCACGGTTCCGTCCGCCGTCGAGGACTCCTTCGTGGTGCAGGCTGCCGTCGCCGCCTCGCTGGGCGCGTGGCTGCTCGCCCTTGTGCCGCTGTACTGCATTTGGCGCTTCCGCACGGCGTCGCCAGCGGTTCGGACTCTCGGCCTCTCCATCGCAGCCGTCGTTTTAGGCAATGAGTTTTTCGTGAAGGCGTACGTACCGTTTTCCAAGCGGCCGGCGGCATCCTGCCTCACGTCCAACGGCCTGCCGTCCTCGCACAGCATGCTGGCCCTCTGCGTGGCGACGATGATCTACCGCGGCCTGTGGCCCACGTGGGGCGCCGCCAAGCGAACGGCAGCGGTGGCGACGTTGCTGTTCGTACCCGCGTCCCGCGTGATCGTCTCAGACCACACGATCATACAAGTGATCGTGGGCAGCGTCATCGGCGTCGCCTGCGGTTTACTGGCATTGCGAGTGCACCGCTGGTGGTACGGCGTAGCGACAGGGGAACCAGCTGCCGCATTTTCGCGCGCCGCTTCCTCGTCGAAGCCCCCCGCGGGCTGGAGAGCCTAATAAGGGAGGGACCAGGGGATAGCGCTTCATCTGCTACAATTAGAAGAACGGTCCGCACGACGTTCTCCCCCCGCCAACCACCTGCGTGCCACCGCCTTCCTCACCACCGATTTTTCCCATTCACGCTGTCCGCCTCCCTTTCTCACGTGAAGAGACGTTTGCCGCCGGCTCATGGCATCGTCTGAGCCCACCGCCGAGATGGCGCAGACGCAGGTTCAGGCGGTCGCACCGCCGCCGAAGCGCCGCTGGTGGCCGTTTGGTCGCCAGCAGCAGGCCCAGAAACCTACCACTGCGATCGAAATGCTGAAGACCGCCCTCGACGTGAGGAAGCAAACGGTCGTCGTCATCCAGAACATTGAGCGCGAAGTCGTGTCCACCAACGAGGTCGGCGAGGCCATCGCCCAGACGCTGCAGCAGGACCGTGAACGGCTCCAGCGCATGCAACGAAGCCACCAAAAGGCGGCGCCGTTGACGCAAGCCGCCCTTAGCCACACGGGCCAAATGATGCGAGGCGTCGCCAGGAACAAGTGTTTCATGTTTCTCTTTGGATGTGTCCTCATTCTGGCGATCGTGGTCATCATCCTGTCGGGTGTGGCGCCTGGCAGGCAGGGGCAGGCCAAATCCAACTTTGAAAATAATGTGACCATCAACTCGACGAACATTTCCATTCCGTTGGTGACCAACGTGACGTTTCTTGTGAGCGTTGGCAACGGGACCGCGCCGAATACTACCGCCACCAACGCGACGACCACGACGACCGCAGCGCTCCCCACGGTGCTGTCCACCACCAACGCGACCGCCAACGGCACCGCCGCAAGGCAACGCGAGGTTGACGTCACGCTGATGCCCACGCTAGAGCCATCCGAAACACCTTCCGTGCCAAACCCTGAAGCGTAGCGAACCGGCCAAGGTTCTTTTTGTGGCGTTCCGTGCCGACGTGCGCGCCTTCGCGGCCGTCGTCGTCGTGGTCGTACTCTCCACTTCCTCCGCCCCCGCATTAGTGTGGCCTCCTCCAACCACGCCCACCCTCGGGGCCAGCGTCCCTGAACAACGACCGGACCAGGTACCGTTTCTTGCCCCTGTCTCCAAATCACAGCTGCAGCCTCCATGTTTGACGAGCTCTTCTCCTTCTTGGCGCACGAGCGATCGGATGTGCGCAAGGCGGCAACCCAGGCGCTCGCGCAGATTAGCCGCGACAACGACGACCTGGTGCGGTACGTCTGCGCGACCGAGGCAGCCCCGTCGCAGCTGGTCGCCCTGCTGTCGCTCGAGCGGTTCGCACCGTCGCTGGGCGACGTCCTCAGCTGCCTCGTGAATCTTGCCGCGCACGCGGCAGCGGCGGACACGCTCGTTGCGGCCAAGATCGTTTCACGGGTGATGCGGCTGCTCGACCAGCTCGACCGCGCGACTCCGGGCACCGCCGAAGGCGCCATGGGCCCTGCTGCGACAGGCGCCTTCAAGGAGCTGTCACTGATGTTGCTCAGCAACATGACGGCGGCCAGCGTCGTCGCGGCCCACGAAGTGATGCAGGCGCAGGACGAGGACATGAAAGGGTTCTACGTCTCGAAGCTCAAGACCATGATGGACCACGTCGCCGACGCGCCCCTCCCTGACGACGCCGCCGCGGCCGCCTCCCCCTCTCGTGCTGCCGCAGATGATGCGCCGCGCGCGCAACCGCAGCCACGACACATTCGGAAGTGGTACCTGCAGGTCGTGCTCAATTTGACGCGAACGCCGCAGGGGCAGCGGGTCGTTTGCGACGACGACGACTGGCTTGACTTCCTTGTGGCCGCGGTCCGCGGAACCGACGGTGGAGACGCAGCAGATGCGTCGCACACCCTCTGCCGGCTGCGGTGCGCGCAGACTCTCGGAAACTGCGCGGCAGGGGGAAGCGTGAAGGATTCAGCCCTTCTGCAGCGTCTTACCCAGAAAGGCGTGTGCGGAGCATGCGTCCAGTGTTTGCACGACAGTCCGGATCCGCGGCACGCCGAATTGCAGGAGGCGGCGGCCGGCATTCTCGTTGCTCTCATCGGGTCGACCGAAGGGTGCCAAGCCATGGAAGCGCTCAACGCCAAAGCGCTGCTCTCGCAGGCCATTGCGTCGGGCAACCTGAACGCTGACGTCTGCTTCACGCTGCGAGATCGCGTGCTCCCCTTTCTGGACGAGGTGCATGATGTCTATGTAGTACACGGCGACGAAGGAGCGGCCGCCGCGTGACCACCGGTGCTACTGGGACATCGCTAATCGCGTTTCTCTCTCAACGGTTAACACGTTTCTTGGACGACGCTTTCCCTCCTAGTACGAGCGCGGCGTGCGCGATGGGGCTGTGTTCTTGGAGTGCGGTGCTTTTCGTAGCTGAATAACCATAACAGCCGCCGTGCTGCCAGCGGTGGCGCTTTTGAATTGCCGTGAATGAGCCGGCGACTAGCGGCAGTGGTTGTTTCGGTGGTTGGCGCGATCGCGGTGGCCTGCACGGTGGCGTGGACGGTGCAACTGCCGGTGGCGTGGCAGCAGTCCGCAACCGGCGACGGCCGTGCCGATGCCGCTTCCAGGGTCCCAGAGAAGGCGCAAACAGTTGGTGGCCGCCGGGAGGACGGGCCGTTTGTCCTCACCGAGGACGACCCGTCGTCCGGTCGACCGCCGCGAGAGAGCCGATCCTTTCCCAGGAGCGAGGATCCTGAGAGGCCCGTCCGATGGGAGAGAACATTCGTCCTCGGGCAGAGCGACGAATTCTGCGGGGCGTCGAAGCTGCGCGCACTGGGGTTCGTTCGGAGCGTCGCGACTGAAGTCTCTCCCGCAGTGTTCTCGATTGAGCTGCACAAAGTAGCGCCGCCATCGACCGCGTCACGTCGGAGGGACAACGCTCCGCCGCTGGATGCGGTGGTGGTCAACGCGCGCGCTACCAACGGATGGTCCCTCTTCGCGGGCGCGATTTCAAGGCGTCATGCCAACGCGACGACGGCGCTGTGGCTGTGCGACTTCGCAAGTCCCGCGGCCCTCACCACGAGGCGTGCGACGCCCACGGGGAACGTCGAGGACCGCCGCTTTCAGGTCGACTTTCTTGTCACCTGGGTTGGGCGACACTATCTGGGCCAAACATGGCGCCTCCCGCCCCGCGACGACGACCCTCCCTTCGACGACAAGCGCCGCAAGTGTGTGGCGCTGACGCTCAACGGCACGGGATGCGACCGGTTCGGCGTCAACTTGTTGCCCGCCGGCGCGTCCTTCACGCTCGAGGATTCGAGGGTGAGTGACATGTCGGCAACGGAACCGACCGGCCGCACGTCCTGCCAGGGCGACGGCGCTTGGTTGCCGGTACCCGTAACCGAGGGCGGACTCTCGCCCACCAGCACAGCGCAGCGCTTGCTTCGTGACCCTGTCGGTCTGAACACCCTCAATGGCCGGGTGTGGCAGTGGTCGCCGACGTCGGCGTGCAGCCCACTCACTCGAAGGGAGGCAGCGATGTCGGCGAGCGACGTCGTTGCGTTGCAGCGCCTTACCGGGCGGCCGCTCCGGGTGCTCCTCTTCGGCGACTCGATGATGGTCGAGTGGTTCCACCTGCTGCGGGCGGTGCTCTTGTCTGGGGGCGCGTACGACACGAAGGCGTCGCACGCGGGCGTCACGCAAGGAAAGCAGCACGGACGCCGCTGGATGTCCTTTGAATCCCGCGAGCACGGCGTGCAAGTGAAGTTGATTCGGTGCTACACCACGAGTGGCGGCCACTCCGTGCTGCCCCCGGCGGCCAGCGTCGTGTCGCAGGTGCGGCAGTTTCGTCCCCATCTCGCGGTGGGCAATCTGGCCGTGCTGCATTGGCAGCAGAACATGCGGTCCCAGCAGGACTGGCGCGCGTACCTCGCGGAGGCCGCCGCCGCCATGGGGGCCAATTTCTCACGCACGGTGCCGCTCGGCGTCTTCTATGCTGGCCACACGATGATACACATGGGCCGCACCCAGGGGCTGCAGCCATCGCGCACCGCGGATTTCACGGAGGCGGCCTGCGAGATTCTGCGCGGCTCGGGACTGCAGTGCTTTCGGCCGCTGGAGATGTCCTTGTCGCGCCGCGAAAGCGCCTACGACGGGCAGCACTGGGCGTGCTACCATCGGTACGGCGGTGTCGCCTACTCGATCCTGTCGCAATTTTGGAACGTTGTGACGTCGGGTGTGGAGGAGCGGGTCGTACCTTCATCATCGTCCCCTCTACTCCCACCCCCCCTTCTTCGGTAGCGGTCGCTTTCGCATCACCGTTCGCAAGACCGTCGAAGAAAATGAGAAGACGTGGCTAGAGGATGCATGCATGTCCATACACCACGAGGATGCCTCCCAACCCACCTCAACTCACAGATCGGGGTGTGATGAACAGCAAGCCACAACGGGCCCCTTTGCACAGGGGGGCGCCGCCGTCGTTTGGCGACCTGCAACATGTCTACCAGCTGCCGACAACAGTGCCCCACCGACAAGCACGACCGGCCTCCGCCTTGGCGGGCGCGCTGCGACCTCGTCGGGCAGCGGCGTCCTTCGGGGCACCACCCAGAGCCGCCCCCACCGTCGCCGCCGACACTCCGTCGCCCGTGGCAGAGGCACCGCAGCACTCTCGCCAAGCCCTGCAATATTTGCACCGCGTCAGCCACCCGGAGGTCATGGACCCAACGCGCATCGACGCCGAGGCGTTTTTATCCGGCCAGTCGACTTTCTGGCATCGTAGCGCAGTGCAAACGGCGGCAGTGGAGAAAGCTGTCGAGGCGGCGGAACGCGTGCTCGACGCCATCCCGGCGCCTTTCATCGCTGGCAACTCGGACGCCATGGTGCGACTGGCATCGCTCCCCGGTGCCGAGGCAGAGTCGTTTTCGGATTTGCTTCGGCGACGGGATTTGGTGTCCCAGCAGACTTCGGCGTCGGGAGGGCCACGCTCGGCCTTTGTCGTGCGACCGCAGCCGGCTCGCTTTCTTCAGCATCACAACCTACCCGTAACCGGCGTGGCCCCTGCTTTCGAGTGGACCACGACTTCATCGGAGAATGGCGCGGCCGTGGTGCTTGGGGCCACCGACGCGCAGGCCCCTGGCAACCGCCGCCGACTGCGGTGGGAGCCGGTCTTTGGCGCCGTCGCCGAGCTCGAGCATGTGCTCGGCGAGCTGGAGACGATGGAAGGCGTGGCGACGGCCACGGCCACGACGTCAGACGACACCGAGCCATCGACGGCCCGAGCCGATTTTTCGGTCCGGGAACGCGAGGACTTGCTGAGCGACGGGGTCAGTGGCGAGGAGCCGGACGAAGTGTCACACTTCTTGGATCGCTGGCTCCGCCTCGTGCGGCAGCGCATGCACGTCCTTCAGACGTTTATCAAGACGAAATTGTCAAACAAGACGCATATGATGACGCATCGGGCAGTGCAGGTTACCTCGGGCCCGGCTGCTCTGCCTCTGTGTGAGGCGGGGGCTGATGCGGTTGATGCTGCCGAGGGGCCACTGAAAGAAACAACGCCCGACATTCCGTTACATCCAACAACCATCCACGCTCGTTCGATCCGAAGCTCGAAAAGCGTGCGACTCGTCGGGGCGGCGGGCGACGCATCCGCGCCGAAATCCACCTGGCTTGACTCTTTCCTCGGAGGTGAGTCGAGCATGGTGATGTCCCCGCGGGATTCACGAGCCTTGCTCACAGAGCCATCCGGAGTCGGTCCGCGCGCGACACGGGGGACCCTCGCGTCGCACTCTGAGCAAGTAGGTGCGACTGAGTCGCTCGCGTGGTTGGCATCCGTCGCCTCACCCGGATTCCAGCGAATCGCTGGCCGCATTACCGCTGCAGTGAGGCTGCAATCCCTCGTCCGAGGCTGGCGTGCTCGCAAGGTAACGGGCAATGTGAGCCGCGGGGATCGCACCCCGTTTCAGAGTCGCGACGGGCGCGTGCGCGAGGCCTGGCTGCGCTGCTGCGGCACCACGTACGACCGGCTCGTGGATCCGACGACGGCATTGCGCCTGGGGGCCCGTCGGGATGACGCATTCGACGCGTCGCTCGTGTCGTCGAAGACCAACGTGCTGCAAACCGTGGCAGAGTGCGTGCGCCTTGCTACCGGCTTCGTCGCCGTCGTGGCTGGGGGGGCGGCCATGTCCACGCCAGATCCCGCCACCGAACAGGGCAGCCACCCCCCTTCGTTCGTCGACACCGCATTCCATCACTACGCGATGGCCTTTCGGCACGACGCAACGCAGCAGCGCCACAGCTGGCAGCGCCTGGTCTGGTGCGTGCTTCAGCTTCACAAACAGGACCCGCTGATCCGCCTGTGCTTCCACCTCTTAATGGGTGACTTACAAAAGCGGCCGCCGGCTCGTGGCGACGCTTCCGAGACCCGGGCCGGACGGCCGCCGCCCAAGGCCGCAGACGACATGCGCCACGAGCTGTGGGCCGCGCAGTGCATGGTCGCCGTGAGCACCCTGGGCGGGACGCGACCCAGCAGCACCGCCCACCATCTCGAACTTGACGCCGACGATCACATCCTCACCCCCGCGTTGTCGCGCAACGTCGTTCGGCAGCTTCTCGAAACCTGCGAACTTGCCTGCGGGGCCAAGGCCTTCATGCTGCGTCTTTGGAAACTTGCCGCCGAAGTCATCCCGTCGTGGGCGCCGTTAGACGATTATACCAACCTGATCGCGTTCGACCGCACGACGATGCGCTGGCTGGTGGAGCGCCGTGGCCGAGGGAGTCGTGAGCGGACGCCGCTCTCCGATGCGCCATCGGCCGCACCGACGGACACAGCCCTGGCGACGACCCCGACCGTGACACCGGAGCCAAAAAGTGCGAAGGAGCCTGAGGACGACGCTGCGGATGTCGTGGAGCGCAAACTGTCTCACAAACAGCTCATCCTTTTTCTCGCCCTCTTAGGGTTCGATCCCTCCCTCCTTCACGTTCGGCAGCGCACGTTGTCTGACGAGCCATAGTCGTAGTCTTCGTAGTCGTAGCAGTGGTATTGGTAGGAGTGGTGGTAGTGGTCGTAGTCGTAGTAGATGGAGGCGGGGGCGACCAGCCAACCGAGCTGTCTTTGTAGCAACAGGGTGTTGCGCCGTGCGAAATTTCTGGATGCCATCCATTTCAGCGTGTGGTTCCCCCCTTCCTCGATGCATCCCGGCTGCAGTGTCCCGTATTGCCACTTGTGCGCCGCGCTCGAACGGCCTCAACTGCCCCAGAGGGAGGAGGAGGACGGCAGCCTCCGTCCGTCCTGCGGCCACGTCCCGTTGCGGCGCGGGCAAAGCTTGGCCTTCTATTGTGCGGAGTTCTCGCACGACTTCGGCGGCGAGGAGAGTGCCAAACCCTGCGTGGCCAAAGTCGTCAACCGAATCAGCTACAGCGACGGCAACGTGAGCAAGTTCACGCACCCCAACATCCTCCCGCACATCGAAACACGGCACGTTCCCGAGGAAGTGGGCCACACATTCGCAGCGAGCCTCACCGCGACCCCGGGGCTGCAGAATCTTCACATGCATGATACCGCGTACGACATCGTGGCGACGGCTTACTGCCGGTGGGGCTCACTGGATAGCGCGCTCGCACGCCGTCGCGCCTCGGGCACCCCGCCAAACGTCGCGTGGCTGACGGTGCAGTTGCTGCTCGCGATGCACGAGTGCCACGCCACGCACAACATGATGCACCGCGACGTTAAGACGCAAAACATATTTGTGACCGATTGCCGCGAAGAGGCAGGTTTAGACCGCTTCGATGTCGTTCTCGGGGACTTTGGCTTTTCGAAACCGACCAGCGTCGACTCCGTCGGACAAGGGGGCTGCCATTCCTGCTGCGGGACAGACGGCTACCTGTCGCCTGAATTGATCCGGGCCAGGACATTGATGCAGGAGTCGTTCTACAACAGCGCGTCCGACATGTTCTCACTCGGCGTGGTGCTATTTGAAATTTTGTGCGATAGGCTTCCCTTCGACTTTGAGGCGACCCAAGACCACGTGTCGAATCGGATTCTACGCGAGAACGGCGAGGCGTACCGGTGCCTGCAGGACAGCAGTCCTTCCAAGGACATGGCACGCTTCGTCGGCCTGCTACTCAAGTACCGACCCGAGGAGAGGCCCACCGCTTTCGGCGCGTTTCAAGAGTTCCCGTTTTTGCGAAGTGACGTCATTTCGTATTCGAATACGATTCTCCGCGAGAGGCCGAATGAGCCGTGGGCGGCTGCGCTCCGCGCTCAGGTTGCTGCCCTCACAGCCAAACCGCCGACGCAGGCCGAACGCATTGGCACTTTTCAGCGCGCTAGCAACCAAGGCACGACGAGGGTCAGAGTGGACGTGTTCGTCATTCCAGAAGGCGTGTGGATTCAGCGGAGGAACGCGCCGGCATCGTCGTGCAAGTTGATCCAAGCATGCCACATCGAAAACGTGACGGAGGACAACGATGGCGACAGCGACAGCGACACCATCCTCGAAATCGACGACGATGACGATGACGATGACGATGACGACGACGACGACGACGACGAGCGACGTGATCGGCGTCCCCGCTACGGGGTGAACATCCAGAGCAGCAACGGCGTCGTGTACCAGCTGAGGACTCGCCGCGTCGCGGAGGCGAAGGCCCTTCAACTGGCCGCAAGGCAAGCCGCCGGCGCGCTGGCGGTTCGATGAAGGTATCTCCCGGTGCAGCAGATCGCTATTGCCTTGAATTTTTGGCGATCTCCCCAATGGCAAATTATATCCGAATGTAAGGTGCGCTAGTGACGAAAGTGAGTGCTGCTTGCCGTTCGGCACATTGTGGTCACATCTGACGACGCCTGTGTTTAGTTTTTTGATCGTCTTCTTTCTCTCTGACCCTCTCCCTCGCTCTCTCCCCAATGTCTCCCCGATCCAGCGCGCGCTGACAATCCCCGTTCTTCCTTCTCGTCCTCCCTCTTCTGCCCCCTGTGACCGGCTCCGTTGCCCTCCTCCCGATGGCGGTGCGTGATCACCAACGGCGGCGGCACCTCGGGCGCAACAGCCCAAACCCAACCACTCACGTTCGCACAGCCATTATGGCAAGAACGCCCCCTCCCCACAGCTTCCTCCCTTCCGCCGATGTCTCCTCCATCGCTCGCTTTCTCCCCTCCCGTCTATTGCATCCCATTCAACGTGCGCCGACCAACGATTCGTTCGGTTTCCCCTCGACGCAGTGAAAGTGAGGGTTCTTTCCCCTCCACCTTTCGTCCCCCTTCCTTCCCCTCGAAGCACTAACGGCCGGCTCCTTCTTCTCTCCTCTTTTCTTGCTCTTGGTCGAAGTGCGTCTCGTCGATCCGGGGACGGCCTAGGCCCTCCCCTTTTCCGTCCCACATTACCCCCCTGCTCCCTCTTCATTCGTGCGTAAGTGCCTCGCTCCACGCCCCTCCGGAGCCAGTCGTTCCTGCCTTCCACGGCACGCGTTCTCTTCCTGCACGTCGTCACGCCGAGTGCATCGAAGAATACGGAGGGAACGGAGGTACTGACTGAACGATCGTCTTCGTTCTACTGTTGGGGGCTTGAGTGGTTGGTTCGGTCCGATAGCGATCAAACTCGTCCCGCCCCCCACCCCTCCCCCCCATTCGTCCACCCTTCCGTCCACCTTTCCTCTCTCTGTGTTGCCCCCGTGCTGTTGGTTTACATCGAGACGAACGATGCAGTCAACCGGCGGATCGCTGAACTGCGCCCTGTGTTATGCCCTTGGTAGGCCGCAGCCCAGCGTGCCGCCTGCCGACCGCACCGGCAAGGCGGACCCCAGTTGCCGCCACCGCCTCATTCACACGCACACCTACTACTGCCCATCGCACTCCCACGACTTTGGAAACGATCCCAAAGTGGACTGCGTGGCGAAAATTATCAACATGAGTTCCTTTCACGACGACGCGATCGGGGCGTTCAACCACCCCAATATCGTGCGCCATGTCGAAACGCGCGCCCTGGCCCCCGAGGTGCAGCGATATTTCGCCGCGCAGCACGGAAGGCCGCGAGACACCGTCTACTCCGTCGTCGTGAGTGAGTTTTGCCAGTGGGGGTCGCTCAACCAGCAGTGGCGCGACACGGCGACGCGGAAGCGGGGCAAGGAGTCCACCGAGTGGCTCGTGGTGCAGCTTTTGTTGGCACTGCATCAGTGCCACGCGACGCACAACATCATGCACCGCGACGTCACGTCAACGAACATATTCGTGGCGGATCTACGTGGTGGGGTCGGCGTGGCGTCTGACCAAACCGACTTTTTCGACGTGAAACTCGGCGACTTCGGCCTGTCCAAGCCGCAATCGCTCGTTTCGGTCGGCCAACCGGCGTACCACTCCACATGCGGCACCTCGTGGTACTTATGCCCGGAACTCATGAGGGCGTACCCGGACCCCTCAGGCCCGCCCGGCGACCCCACGGTCTACAGCAGCTCGGCCGACATTTTCGCTCTCGGCGTCGCCCTCTACGAGTACTTGTGTTACGCCACGCCTTTCGGGGTCGCACGTGCTGAGGACCGCGTGCTCATGGGAAGTGCGTTGCAGTTGCTGCAAGATCGCAGTCCGACACCGGAGATCGCAGCCGTCGTGGCCGCGATGCTCAAGTTCCACCCCGACGAACGGCCGACTGCCCTTGGCGCATTCAGAGCGTTTCCGTTTCTGCGCGCCGCGCTGCAGTGGTATGCCCACAGCCGCGAGAAGGAAAACCCGGATGCCCCATGGGTGCCCACGTTGAAGGCCCAAGTCGCCATTCTCGCCGCCCCTGCGCTGCAGCCCTCTGACCGCATCGGCGTGTTCCAGAAGCACAGTCTCGCTGGAGCGCGCGGCCGTCTCCTGGAAGTATTTGTAACGCCCGTCGGTGTTTGGTCGCATCGACGTCACTTTCCTCAGTCGTGCCAGCTGATCCAGGCCGCTCATATCACCAGCGTCACGTTCGACGACAACGACGAAGACACCCCTGCCAAGGACAGCGCGCCGCTTATGGACGACGAGGACAGCGACGACGAGGGCGTGACCCCGCCGCGCTACTGAGTCGTGATCCTCCACAAGCTAAAGTCAAGAGTGGCGTACGATCTGAGGGCGCATGATTCTCGAACCGCGCGTCGCCTGTACGACGCTTCCCTCGAAGCC
>ERZ1292633.4749-Hain-H41-02um-R1-4749-length-12498-cov-5_pt1 | contig 12498 bp, 9 predicted proteins | sample MGYA00564406_ERZ1292633 | MGnify/ENA primary metagenome ERZ1292633 (study PRJEB36523, sample SAMEA6512639) | groundwater metagenome | collected 2019-01-08 | study: AquaDiva: Metagenomics assemblies of 32 groundwater samples
TCCTTTTAAAAAAATCTTCTATATTTAATTTATAGAAGATTTTTTTTAGATCATTCTTGTTTTACTTTAAGCTCTGTTTAAGATTAGGGAAAATTTTAGAATACAGAATAAATTATAAATCTTGTCGTATTGATGTATATAAAACATAAAAGCTTGGAAGGTTCTCCTTACTTAAACTTGATACATTTTGTAAGTGTAAATCTAAACTTGTTTTTGGTAAAAATTTATATCCTAAATTAAATTGATGACCATTTGTATCTGTTCCTAACATTGGCTCTTGAATAAGAAAAGAAAAATTATAATCTTGTTCTAAAAGCTTATAATTATAATTAAAACTCCAATCTCCTTGTTTTTTTAAGTCGCCTAATGTTAAACCAGCAATAAAGCCTTTATTTTTATCTTTTGCTCCAAAATTATTAACAAAATCTAGATATAAGGTATTTTTAAGATTAAATAAGTTAAAATTAGCTTTAAAAAAAATATCTAATAAATTATATTCAGATTCTAAAATATTTTCACTGTCTTTTCTATTTGCTTTATTAACGCTCCAAGTAAAACCTTTTGTGTATCTTTGATAGTCAAGATTTCTTCCACCTAAAAAATTTACATTACTAGCTCCGATATTTAAGTTTAAATCATCTGAAATATTTAAATCTGAAGATATTTTCCCTCCTAACATAAAAACATTGTTAAAAGTGCTACCTATTCCTACAAAATTTTCTGCTAAAGAAAAAGATACATTTTTTACCACATTATTTAAATCTTTTATTTTATATGATTGAGATAGTCCATTAAAACTAACATCTTCATCAAAAAATAACTCTGTTTCAGCAAAAAAGTTTTGAGCTTTTCCCAAAGTAAAATTTATTTCATTATTTAAGACATCTTTAAAAGTATGGGAAACAAAAAATCTATCTAAGGTAAAAGGCATTTTGGTAATATCGTTTCCTATTTGAGCCCAAGATAAATTGTAAGAACCACCATCATTTGTAAGGAAACGAAGTTGATAATTTGTATTTTCGGTAATATTTCCATTAATTCCTAATGATATTCTTGTTTGAAAAAGACTACCTAATGAATTTTTTACAATATTTTGTGGTTCTGAAATTATATTAGATGACATAGAACAATTTCTAAATGCAATTGAGCCAAAAAGCTTAAAATTTAATCTATCTTGTATTTTATCAAAATTGTCTGTTATTTTTTCAATATTAGACGTATTTATATCAGTTTGATCTTCTAATATAGTATTTTTTTCATCTGCAAAAGCACTATTTGAAAATAAAACAACAAATAATAATGGCAACAATGTTTTTTTCATATTTTTCTTCAATCCTTATTTATATTTTATTTTGTTTAATTATAATATTTTTTAGTTTTTATTTTTATTAAGAATACCATGAAGCTTTGCTTTGGTGTTAATACAAACAGTTGTCCAGTACTCTGGGATTTATTAATAAAAACATTATTGCTAATAATTATTTTATTTTTCTTATTATCTGTTTATCAGTTTCAGCAATAAAAATAGTCCCTGAATTATCTATATACATTCCTTCAAAAGTTCCAAAAATTGCATCATTTAACTTAATGCTACTACCTGTACCCCATGTTCCAGATAGACTAGAGTTACCATTTCCTGTAAAAGCTGTTATTACACCATTAGGTGTTATCTTTTTTATTCTTCCATAACCAGAAATAAAAAGGTTTCCTGAAGTAGGATCTATAGCTATAGCTGAATAAACATCACCTGAATAAACATTAGATATATTACCATCAGGTGTTATTTTTTTGATAGTTGAGTTTTTTAAATCAGTAATAAAAAGATTTCCAAAACTATCTACTGTTATTCCTCTTATATAATGAAAATTATTGTCATTATCAGTATAAAAAGCACCTGAACTCCCATTTACAGTGCTTACTACACCGCTAGGAGTTATTTTTCTTATTTTAGAATTTCCTTCATCAATAACAAAAAGATTTCCATTTCTATCTATTGTCATTCCATTCGGATGAGAAAACTTTGCATTTTGTGCATTCCCATCTGAAAAACCTGCATCTTTTCCTGTAAAAGTAGAAACATTGCCATCAGGTGTTATTTTTCTTATTCTATTATTTCCTGTATCTGCAACAAAAACATTACCTGAATTATCTACTGCTATACCTTTTGGATAAGAAAATTTTGCAGATGTTGTATTACCATCTGAAAAACCTGCATTACTTCCATCAGAATACCACCAATCATAATATCTAGTAGAGCCTGCGAAAGTAGAAACATTACCATCAGGTGTTATTTTTCTTATACTATGATTTCCTGTATCTGAAATAAAAATATTACCTGAGTTATCTACAGCTATTCCAGTTGGGTCAAAGAAAGTAGAAACATTTCCTACTCCGTTATCTTGACCATGAGCATAACTGTTTCCAGCAATATAATTTACTCTCATTGCTAATTCTTTGACTAAATCTATAGATATTATTGGTAAAAGTTTAGTTTTATCAATAGGCTTACTTGTGTCAACTGGGGTAGAGGGAGTTGGGGTTGGTTGTGGTGTAGTTGTTTCTGGAATAGGTATTTTTCTAGTTAAATGTAATAAAATTCCACTTAAAGATTCAAATGGTTCACTTATTCGCTCTAATTTTACATCAAGTTTATTACTACCTTTTACTTCTAATTTAAGTCCAATTACTGAGGTATAACCAGTAGCAGGTTCAATTGCTGTAGTAAGAAAAGAAATTACAGTATTTTCTTCATTCCCTTTATAAGTTGCTTTGCCTGTGTATGTTTTTGTTTCAAGTTTTAGCTCACCAGAAATATCATTTTTACCTTGTCCAAATTCTCTTAGACTTAATGTTCCTGCTTGATTAAATAAAGAAAAATCCCAATCTCCAATAAAACCAGCAATTGGAGTAACTTTTACAATATTTTCTTCTATTTTTTTTCTTTCATTTTCATCATCTTTTTCAGATTTATCAGGTTTATTTTCATCTTCAGTTTTTGAATTTTTTTGAAGATCATCAACTTTAAAAGTATTTTTTAATCCACTTTTTCTTATTTTAAGAGTAGATTTTCCTAAATCATCTTTGCTTACACTAAATACTTCTTTAGTTGTATCAAGAAGACCATCACTTTTAGGTACTCCACCAGAAACAGTTAATTTATAATCCTTACTTTCTTCAATAAGAACTCTTAAATTTTGATTAATAACTGGTACTTTTGCAACTTCTCTAACACCTTTTATTTTAAAATTTACAACAGCTTTATTACTAATATTTTTAAAAGAAAATTTACCTTTCCCATCAAATGTTACTTTATCTTTTGCATTTATTTTTTCTGCTTTTATACTAAAATCATTATTCAATAATCCTATATCACTTGGTTTTATAAAAATTCTTTCTTTATCAAAAATTTCAATATAATCAATTATTTCAGGAACTAATGGATTCTCAACACCATCTTGTTTATAAGTAAGAGTTAATATTTTTTTTTCAAATTCAACTTTAGAAGTAGTATTTGTTGAACTAACATCTTTTTTATTATTATCTGTTTTAACAGATTCAGTTTTTGCAGGTAATTGAGTTGTACTACAACTAGAAACTAAAACACTCACAAGAAGAAAAACAGGGATTATTTTTTTTAATTTCATATTAAAACCAAATATAATAAAATTTTGACTTGAAGTAATTATATCTTAATTTAGATATTAATAAGATTAAAAATACTGATCAAATAACAATAAAAATAGGTTAAAATAAAATAAATATTTTAAAAGTAATAAACAATGAAACAAAATAAATCTATTTTAAAATCAATCTATTTATTAATACCTTTTTTAGTTATTAATTTTAGCTGTACTTCAGAAACAAAAGATGTAAAAACAAGTAATTCTAAAGCTCCTATAGAAAATAAAGTAGCAATAGAATCTAAACCTAAAATAGTAGATGATTCATCATTAAAAATGATAAAAATAGAAGGTGGTTCTTTTGATATGGGAAATAATACTGGTGAAAATGACGAAAAACCAGTACATAAAATAACTTTGAATAGCTTTTATATTGCCAAATATGAAACAACACAAAAAGAATACCAATCAATAATGGGAAATAATCCAAGTAATTTCAAAAAAGATAATGATGTATCAAATAATTTCCCTGTAGAAAAGGTAAGTTGGTTTGATGCTATAAAATATTGTAATGAAAAATCAAGGCAAGAATCTTTACCTCAAGCATACAATGATGTTACAGGAGATTTATTAGATAAAGATGGAAAAATAACAACTGATCTAACAAAAGTTATTGGTTATCGTTTACCAACAGAAGCTGAATGGGAGTTTTCTGCGAAAGGTGGAACTAAATCACAAGCTTATATATATAGTGGTAGTAACACCGTTGATGAAGTTGGATGGCTTTTAACAAATTCAGAAAAAAAGACTCATGAAGTAGGAATGAAAAAATCAAATGAATTAGGTATTTATGATATGAGTGGAAATGTATGGGAATGGTGTAATGATTGGTATGATGAAAATTTTTATAAAACAAGTACTGAAAAAAATCCTATAAACTTAAAAGCATCTGATACAAGAGTTAGTAGAGGTGGTAGCTTAGTTTATGACGCTAATTATTTACGTTCTAGCAATCGTTATGGTGATATTCCTGTTATTACAGGTAGTAATTTAGGATTTCGTATTGCAAAAAGTTTTTAATTAATTCCCAATCCAAAAATTTCAATTGCACAAATAATAGCTAATAGTATTTTAGTATTATAAATCCTAGAATATAATATAGTTATATTATTTATTTAACAGTAAAGAAGGAAAATATGAAAAAGCTTTTAGTAAGTTTTTTGTTAATGAGTTCAAGTTTTATTTTTTTAACTCCTAATGTCTATGCAGAATTAAAAACTGATAACGTTGAGACAAATAAAAAAATAAGCCCAGAAAAAAAAGAAATTGAAGAAGAAGTTAAAGAAATAAAAATAGTAAAAAGAAAAGAAATTAAAAAAAATAATGATGAAGATGAAGATGATTATAATCCTGAAAAAAACTACAAAGGTTGGGGAGTTAGCTTAGGTTTTCTTAGTGCATCTGGTTTATCTTATAGAACTTTTTTTGCAGATAACTGGGGATTAAAAGCATCTGGTGCTGCTTATATGCAAAATTCAAAAGGATTTGGTACTTTTGGTATGCAAGGAATGTATATTCATAGTGAAAATAAAGTAGTAAGGTTTTATAGTTTATTTGGTGCTTCTTATTACGGTGCTAATAATGGCCCTTTAATTTACCCAACAACTCCTGGAAATAATGAAACCCCAAAAGATCCGCCTTTTGAACATAGTTTAGGACTAGGTGGTGGTATAGGTATAGAAATTGGTAGAAAAGAATCTGGTATATCTATGGCATTAGAATTTCCTGTAACTTTTATATTCAAAAATTTTAATAAATTAGAATCTATATTCCCAATTCCTCAAATTTCTTTTATGTATAATTTCTAATTTTTTCCTAAAATATGTAGAGAATATTTTAAACTACAGATTAAACAGATTACGCAAATTAACTACAAATTATTATTATAAAATATGTAGCTTATCCATTTAATTTGTCTAAATCTGTAGTTTAAACTCTTAGTATTTTTTTATTAAAATAACTTTCCAATCCAAAAATTCCAATTGCACAAAAAACAATAAAAAGGTTTTATTCTCTGGTTATATAAAATACAATTAAAATATATTATTTATTAAATAGTAAAGAAGGAAAATATGAAAAAGCTTTTAGTAAGTTTTTTGTTAATGAGTTCAAGTTTTGTTTTTTTAACTCCTAATGTTTATGCAGAAGTTGATTCTAATTATTTTAATAAATTAGAAACTACAAAAATTGAAAAAGATAATTTCTCTGATAATTATGACATACTGTCAGTGAAAAAAAATAATGATGAAGACGAAGATGATTATAATGCAGAAAAAAATTATAATGGTTGGGGTGTTAGTATGGGCTATCTTAGTGCTTCTGGTTTATCTTATAGAACTTTCTTTGCAAACAATTGGGGAATAAAAGCTACTGGTGGGGCATTCATGAAAGACGCAAAAGGATTTGGTACTTTTGGTGCACAAGGTATGTATGTTCATAGTGAAAATAATGCGTTAAGATTTTATAGCTTACTTGGAGCATCTTATTTTGGCTCAAATAATGGAACATCAATTTACTCAGTTCCATATGCAAATTACTCAACTCAATACAGAGAAAAGGAATATTCTTTTGAACAAAGTTTAGAAATAGGAGCTGGTATAGGAGTAGAAATTGGTAGAAAAGAATCTGGTGTATCTATGGCATTAGAATTACCAGTAACTTTTATATTCAAAAACTTAAACAAATTAGAATCTATATTTCCAATACCTCAAATTTCATTTATGTATAATTTCTAAAATAACTTTTCTAACTAATAAACAAATGATAGAATGTAATATCGAATAAAAAAGTATTACATTTTTTTTAATTATAATTTTTATAGATCTTTTATGCCTGTAAACGTAGTTTTATATAGTCCTCAAATACCTCAAAATACTGGTAATATTTCCAGATTATGTGCTGTAACAAATTCTGTTCTTCATCTCATCGAGCCATTAGGTTTTTCTCTTATGGATAAACAACTAAAAAGAGCTGGTTTGGATTATTGGGATTTTTTAGAAATAAAAAGACATCGAAGTATTGAGCATTTTTTGGAAAATAATGATACTAGTAAAATGTTTTTTCTGAGTTCTAAAGTAGAAAAGAGTTATTGGGAGCAAAATTTTGAAAATGATTGCTATATAATATTTGGAAGTGAATCTTCTGGTTTACCAGTAGATATAACTGAAAAATTTAAAAATCAGGTAGTTACTATACCTCAATTTAATAAAAATGTACGATGTCATAACCTTTCTAATTCTGTTTCGATAGTATTATATGAAGCATTAAGACAAATAAATTATAAAAGATAACAATTATCTATTTTTTTGTTCGTAATATTTTGATAGAATTATCATTGTTGATATTTTAACTAAAGGATTTTTTTTAGTGAAAATCTTATTTCTTATACTAGGTGCAGTGTCTTTTAAATCTATTAATTTTTTAAGAGCTTTTGTAAGGCAAATTGATCTTGATTTATATAAGATAACCGTTCTTTCAGAAGAGCTTAATAAAGAATATCTGGAAGCTGAAAAGAAAATAAAATCCATAACAATAAATGAAGATTTTGATGCTGAATATTTTCAAAGCTTCTTAGAAGAAAACTATGATCTCGTTATTATTGTAAATAGTGAGCTAGTTCTTTTTGATGAAAAATCATCTTTTTTCAAAAAAGCTCATTTTTCTTTATTGGAAGATCATGATGTTTTATTTTTTAACTCAACAGATCAAATGACTTTCAAAAAAAGCTCTATATATTTTGAAGAAAATCCTAAAAATAAAATAAAATTAAATTTTCCTTTTGGTATCATAAAACCATGCCCTCCATATCTTCCTGGTATTAATAGTTCTGATACAGATGTCCAAGTTTTTTACTGGAATGCCTTGGAAACCTTTGCTTTTCTAAAAAGAGATGAAGCTAAAACATCATTAAAAGAAAGACTAAAATCTAAAAAAGAAACAAAATTAGTTTCTATTATTATTGACCTAGAACATTTCTTAGCTGCCTCTTATCAAAAAATTAGTTACCATTACAAAGTTTTGATTGAGTGTGTTGCTTATTATCTTTCTAAACTTGATATTGAATGTGATTTAGTAATAGGAAATATTCCTAAAATAAACTTAGATGATAGTTATGAAAAAGTAAAAATTTCTTTTTTAGGCCCTCTTACTGAATCTGAAAATGAAACTTTAGTTAGAGCATCAGATTTAATAATTACAGAGTCTATTGCAAATCCAATTTTAATAGATGCATCTAATCTAAAAATACCTGTAATAACTATGAAAAATACTTTATTAACTGAAATTAAATTTGATGAAGAAGGCGAATATACCAATATAGTACATAATTTTTCTGAATTAACACCTTTTATACAATCAAAAGTAGAGGAATTAATAAATAATTGCCCTGATTCTATATTTAATTATTTTGCTTTTCCAAATAAGGCAACTTTGGTATTTAATCAATTAAAGATTTTTGGTTTATACATATTTAATTTTTGTGAATTGTTTTATGAAAAACAAGTGTTAGATACAATGAATTCTTTGTTAATTAATGAAGAAACAAGGAAAGCTGAAATATATAGAATAGAGCAATATTTAGCTTTAAGATCTGAGTCTTTAGATGCCCAAGAAATAATAAATAGTATTTTTAATAATTCTGATGAAGATGTTTAATAATAATTCAAAAAATTAATGAGGCAAAGTAGTTGCTTAAAAAGATAATTTTATCTATATTTTTTGTATGTTTATTTCAAATAGCTTCATTTTCAAAAACTAATATTGTTGATCAAGGTTTATTAAATTTATCTTATGAAGATTTTAAAGACAATGAATACATTAATCTTGATGGCGAATGGGAATTTTATTGGAATGAGCTTTTAAAACCAAATAAAGTTTCTAAACATAAACCGAAACTTGTATATTTTACTAAATCATGGAAAGAACTATCAAACGAAAATTCTGACGTTACTCCTGATGGCATTGCTACATACAAATTAAAAATAATTTCTAAAACAGATATTAATGATTTTTCTTTAGAATTACCTGATTTTTTATCAAGCTATAATTTATTTTTTAATGATGAATTAGTTGCAAAAGATGGCATTGTTTCGGATAATAAAAAATTATATTTACCTCATTGGTCATCAAAAACAATTGGGGTAAAAATAAATCAAGGTGAAAACAATCTAATCCTTCAAATAGCAAATTTTAGTCATAGTAAAGGAGGCCCTTATACTTCTATATTATTAGGTAAATCAAGTTTTTTGCAAAAAAAAAGAGAATTAGAAATAACTATGGTTTTGTTTTTATCTGGTTGCCTTTTTATGGCATCGTTTTTTTTGTTGGGTTTGTACTTTTTCGGAAATAGAGAAAAAGAAATCTTATATTTTTCATTATTTTGTTTAACTTATACATACCGAATTTTAGGAACAGATTTATATATAATACATAATTTTTTACCAAATGATTTTTTTGAAATAACAATAAGGCTTGAATATTTATCTTTATATTTATCACCGTTTTTATTTATGAAATTTGTAGAGAACTTATATTCAGAAGAAATTAATAAATTTATCTCTAATACTTTAAAAATACTTTCATCAATATTAATTCTTACCTTACTTTTACCATCTTTTATATTTAGTATGTTTATTGATTATTTTATAATAATTTTATCAGTATTAAGTATTTATATAATATATATTTTTATAAAAGCAACTATTAATAAAAAATATGGTGCTTTTTATGGATTAATTGGTATTGTTTTTTTTCTTTTTTCAGCTATATCAACAATATTGAATCATTTTTCTATTATTAAAAGTAGTACTTTCTATAATTTTATCGGTTATATTGGCTTTATATTTTTTGAATCTTTATTATTATCTTATCGATTTTCAATTATTTTAAAAAAATCTAAATTAGAAGCTGAAAATTCATTGAAAGCCAAATCTATATTTTTGGCAAATATGAGTCATGAAATACGAACACCTATGAATGGTATTATATCTATGTCTCAGCTTTTAGAAAAAACAAATTTGAATAATGAGCAAAAAGAATATAATGATATAATAAAGGTGAGCGGAGATAGTTTAATAAGAATAATAAATGATATTTTAGATTTTTCAAAAATAGAATCTGGTAAATTAGATTTAGACTTTAATGAATTTAATGTTCGTGAAATGATAGAAGATGTTATTTCTTTAGTTTCTGATTTTGTAAATCGAAAAAATATAAACTTATATTATAAAATTGATAAAAATGTTCCTTTATCTTTAATAAGCGATTCTATACGATTAAAACAAGTTTTAATTAATATTGTTAATAATGCAATAAAATTTACAGAAAAAGGTTATGTTTTAATAAATGTCTATGTTGTTTCAAGTTTAAAAAATAATTATGAAATAGCTTTTGAAATACAAGATACTGGAGTAGGAATTCCTAAAAATAAAACAGGTAATCTATTTATGTCTTTTTCCCAAGTTGATTCGACAACAACAAGAAAATATGGAGGAACTGGTTTAGGATTGGCAATATCAAAACAAATTGTAGAAATGCTCGATGGTAAAATAAAGTTAGAAAGTTATGAAAATGTTGGAACAAAAATAAGTTTTACTATTAAATCAAATTCTAGTATTTATTATCATTTAGATGAAATAAAAAAAGATAATTTGTATAATATAATTCTTTGTTCTGATGATATTTTATTTGATTGTTTTAAAAATAATCTTTATAATTCAATAAATCTAACAAAAATTGATATAAAAGATCTTTTAGAAGAAAACTATAAGGATTTACATGGAATATTATTAATAGATAAAGACTATTTTATTCAAAATGGTGGAAAAAATATCAATTTTTTAAATAATAATAAAATTGATGTAGCTTTTATTGTAAAACCAAAAGAAAAGTTTCCTGAAAATACTTTTTTAAATATAAATAAACCAATTAAATTTTCTAATTTTGTTCATATAATTGATTCATATAAAAATAAATCACTAATAGATTCTATTAAAAGTGATGATTATTTTATTGAAAAAAATAATAAAAAAGAATTATTTTTAGAAAATCAAAGAATTAAAATAGAATCAGAAATTTTAATCACTAAAAAAATAAAAATATTATTAGCTGATGATAATCTTATAAATCAAAAAGTGGCAATAAAAATCTTTAATAAATTAGGTTATGATGATATTATCGTAGCAAAAAATGGTTTAGAGGCTGTTTCTAAATTTAAAAATGAAAAATTTGATTTAATTTTTATGGATTTGGATATGCCTGAAATGGATGGATTTCAAGCTACAATAGAAATAAGAAAAACAGATTTAAATATAATAATAATAGCAATGACTGCAAATGTTATGAAAGATGATAAAGAAAAATGTTTTGAAATAGGTATGAACGATTATATATCTAAACCAGTAAAAATAGATATTTTAGATAAAAAAATAAATGAATGGTGTGTTATTTAATATGAATAATTTAGAAATAAATAATGATGAAAATAATGAAGATATTCCTGAAGATCTTTTTGATACAGATGATCTTGAAGAAGATGAAATTCTAAATAAAGAAAAAATAATAGAACCTGATATTTCTATTAATACTGAAAAATTTGAAAATTCTTCTGCTGATAGTAGTTTTTTTGATGATGTTTTTGATTTAGATAATAGTCAAGAAGAAAATAATTCTTTTTTTTATCCCAATTTACAAAAACCACCTGAAGTAAAACCTTATGATGATGATGAACTTTTAGATGCGTATAAAGATTTTATTTCTGATAAAAATGATAATGATGAAGAAGTTTTTGAAAATTGTTATATAGAAATAAATGAGGAAAATGTTTTATTTTTTCCAGAATGGATTTATGATGCAATGTTAAATAAAACTGTTCAACTAATGGAAGATGAACTTAAATTTGATTTAGCTGAATTTGTAGAAGAAGGTAAAAGATCAAAAGCAGGATTTATTTCATTAAATGAATTAGATGAAAAAACTTATCGACGTGTAATAAAATATTTTAGACAAGCGATGTATCATTCAAGAAAGAAAAAATTGAGTACATATGTAAGAAAATATCATGCAATTTTTGTTCGTGAATTTGAACGACTTGTTTATGAAGTTATTAAAGATGAACGATTTTTAAATAATCCTGCGGATGATTAATTTTTTGTGGTAAAAATCACCATACTTTTAAAAATTAATTTTTTGATGTGAAAATAAAATTTATTTGTATTTATATTAGAACTTTTTTTTATTTGCTAATTTTAAGAATTTAGAGTTGCTATTTTTAGTGTTTTTTATCACAAGTTTTTATTTATAAAAGTGAAAAGCAAAAAATGATAAGTAATGAAAAAATAATTATTTTTCTATTATTTATAAAATCAAAAAACTACCTAAAATTTAACCATTAACTCTTCTTAATATTAGAATATATTGTACAAAATATGATTGTGGATTTTTTTGTGGTAAAAATCACTCAATTTTTAAAAATCAATTTTTTGATGTAAAAATAAAATTTATTTGTATTTATACCAGAACTTTTTTTTATTCGCTAATTTTAAAAATATAGAGCCGTATTTTTTAGTGTTTTTTATCACAAGTTTTTATTTATAAAAGTGAAACGTAAAAAATGATAAGTAATGAAAAAATAATTATTTTTCTATCAAAAAACTCTGACTAAAATTTAATCCTTAACTCTTCTTAATATTAGAATATATTGTACAATAATATGATGGGGGATTTTTTGTGAGTTTTGATTTATCAATAATAAAAGGTGAGTATCTTAATAGTTACTTATTTTATAGAAAAGTATTGAAACTATTTTAAAAAACAAGTTTAT